>Ga0256914_1001434_pt1 | contig 21521 bp, 9 predicted proteins | sample HulkmetaG_FD_191571 | JGI IMG/M metagenome (GOLD analysis project Ga0256914, IMG submission 191571) | Hydrothermal chimney microbial communities from Main Endeavour vent field at the Juan de Fuca Ridge, Pacific Ocean - Hulk | ecosystem: Environmental > Aquatic > Marine > Hydrothermal vents ... | reverse complement strand
AGGGGGGGAGGCTTTCGCCGGGACGGGGTCCTTGCCGGCCTTGGTGTCCAGGGCGAAGGGATCGAGGCGGGGATCGGCGGCGGTTCAGATCCGGACGGTCCTCCGGACCCGGGCGGGTGCGGTGCCACCGGGGAGGACCAGGAGGGTCTCCCCCTCGGAGGCCCGAAGGCGGAGGAGGGGGCCTTCCAGGGATTCCCTCTTCTTCTCCCCCGTGAAGATGTCCACCGGGCTCTTCCCCCAGGGGTTTCGGAGGAGGCATTCCCGCCCCGAGAGGAAGCGGATCTCCACGAAGAGGGTCTTTCCCCCACGGCGGGAGGAGGTCACCAGGAAGCCTCCCCTGGCGGCCAGGGTGAAGTCGGCCTCCCACTCCCCGGGCCAGGCCGGGAAGACCCGGAGAACGGGTTTGCCGCCGGGAGCGGGAGGGACGCTCTGGAGGAGGGCGTATTGCAGGGCCGCCGAGGCCCGGCCCAGGCGCTGGATGCCGATGGCTTCCGCGCCTTCCCGCAGGGTCATACGGTTTTCCAGGATCCCCGCACGGGTCTTCCGGAAATCGATGAAGCGGCGGACCTGCCCGGGGGACTGGCGGACCTGGGCGGGAATCATCCGGCGGATCCAGTCCCCCCGCCCCATCAGGGCCGCGGCGACGGCGCTCCTGGAGAGGACGTGGACCTTGCATCCCGGGCCGGGCTCTCCGAAGGCGTGGAGGAAGGAGTTGCGGGCGATCGCATGGATCCCGGGGTCGGGGTTCTCCAGGGTGCAGAGGTCGTAGAAGACCACCGGGACGAGGCGGCCCCAGTCGGTCCTTCCCCCCACGTAGGGCCTGGATCCGGCCGTCCAGAACCGGGGCTCGCCGGGTTTCCGGGGGGTGAGGGAGTGGACGTCGTCGTTGGTGGGAAGGGGCGGGAGGTGGTCCAGGATGTCCTTCCACAGCGGCCGGAGGGTCGCGTCGGCGCCGACCTTCTCCGACGCAAGGATCGCCAGGGGGAGGATCCCCTTCATGGCGGCCAGGTTCTCCATGGTGTCTTGGGCGCCCCGGACGGGCTCGTGGTTGTTCACGTCGTGGATGTGGTAGAGACCGTCCCTTTCCTTCCTCAGGTTGGGAAAGTTCCGGTAGAACTCGGCCGTCCCCCTGAGCATGGGGTAGGCCTCGTCCCGGAGCCATTTTTCATCATTCGTATATTCGTAGCGGAGCCAGTAGAACCAGGCCACCTTGGCCGTGGTGGTGAAGATGTGGACCAGGTAGCTGAAAGGCGCGCTCCAGGCGGGCTCGTAGACCCACCGGCCTTCCACCCACCGGCCGGCGCCCTTCCAGTTCCAGGGACTGTCGTGGGGGGCCGCCAGGCGGGCGTATTCACGGAAGCGGAGGCTCCGGGCCTCCCAGGGCTTGCGCAGGAGGTAGAGGTCCCGGATCTCCGGTGCCAGGTCTTCTGGTGGGATGGAGGGGCCGTCGAACCCGGTGGTCTCGGGGATCCAGAGTCCCTCGCTTCCCCAGTAACGCCCGGCCGCGAGAGCGCAGGTCTCCCGCATGCCCGAGTACATCCGGAAGAATGGCTCCATGAGTTCCATCCGGCCGGATTCCATGACGGCCCGGTAGTAGCAGGAGAGGTTGTGGAACCAGTGGCGGGCCCCCCACCGGCAGAAGTCTCCGCCGGTCTTGAAGATCATCCCGCCGAAGCGGGGCGGGAAGAGCCCCCGGGAGGAGGAGGCCATGACGTAGAGGTAGTAGGTGTAGTGTTTCTCCACGTAGTCGGCCTCGCCGTCCTCGCTGTGGAGGTGGACGAATCCCTTGGACCAGAACCGGCGCCACCAGTCCAGGCTCTCCCGGGAGGCCTTTTCGAAGCCCTCCTTCGCGAGGGAATCGAGGGCTTCCAGGGCCGTCCCGGCCGGGTCGGGCCCGGTCCCCATGGATGCGGCCGAGGAGATCCAGAGGTAGAACTTCCCCCTCCCGGGGGCGGCGGTGACCCTGAGGCGTTCGGGATCGGCCCGGCGGACCTGGACGGGCCTTCCCGTGAAACGGAGGGCCAGGGCGCTCCTGCAGCGGTAGTCCCCTTCGGTGAAGGTCTGGGTGAGGAGGGCCCCGCCGCCGGGGAGAGCCTCGAGGCGGGAGAGGGCCAGGTGGCTCCTGGTTCGGACCCGGGGGGGCCGGAGCATGCGGAGAAGGGCCGAGACGGGAAGGGGGGTCTCCCTCCCGTCGTCGATCTCCAGGATCACCACGTCCCGGAAGGGGTGTCCGAAGACCTGCACCTTCACCCCCTCGCCTTCCAGGAAGAGGCGGCCCCTGTAGAGGGAGAGGTGCCGGCGGGTGCCCTTCCCGGTGAAGACCGGCGGCCCGTAGGGGACGAAGTCCAGGTCCAGGAAACCCAGGCCGAAACCGTAGTCGGAGTCGCGCTCGAAGAAGCTTCGTGACGAGCGGTTGGATGCGTATACGTCCACCCTGTTGAATTGGAAGTGCATGGCCGCCGGGGTGGTCCAGACCAGGCTTCCCATGCGGCCGTTTCCCACGGGGAGGCCCGCCTCGCGGCGGGGGGCGGGCCGGTCCAGGGTGATGTCCCCCCGGGAGACGAGTTTCTCCAGGTCCACCGAGAGGACCGTGGAAGGGGCCTGGGCGGCGGCCGGCGGGGCCAGGAGGGCCAAGATGAGAAAGCGGAGGGGCTTCATTTTCTTCAGGCTCCTTCTGCGGGCGAGGCCGTTTCCTTGTCAGCGGGTTTCTTTTCCGAGAAGGCGGTCCCTGTAGGGTGGGCGGGGGCCCGTCTCGGACACGGAGACGGGTTGGCGGAGGCCGAGCTTCAAGGCCGGCGAACCGGGCCTGAAGCGGAAGTCCAGCTTCTCGATGTCCGTGAAGAGGGGGTCGGCGGCGACGCTGTGCTTCTCGATGCCGAGCTTGCGCTGTCTTTCCAGGTGGCGGGCCCCCCAAAGGGGATCGGCCGTGTTGAAGTAGAGGTTCCTGTCGGCCAGGGTATCGGATAGCCTCGGCGCCGGGCGGCCCCTGCGGGTGAAGGGCGGGTTGGTGGCGTTTACGCCCTTCACGCAGGCGTAGAAGACGTTGTGCCGGATGATGGAGCCGCGGACGTCTCCCGAGTAGAAGCGAATGTAGCCCCTGTGGCGGGAGTTGGGGCGCAGGTCGACCACGAGGTTCTCCAGGACGTAGTTCTTCCCCTTGATCAGGAATCCCTCGGCGTAACCTCTCGTGCGGAAGACGATGTTCCTGGAGAGAAAGGTCTCCTCCTGGTCGTCGTCGCAACGGACGGCGTTGTTCATGTGGGGGCTCGGACAGTCGTGGCAGAAGTTCTCCACGACCCGGTTTCCGGCTCCGGCCCCGGAGACGTAGATGCAATTGCCGTCTCCGCTGTATTCCATCACGTGGTGGATGTCGTTGCGGAAGACCAGGTTGTTCCTGGAGTGGAGGTAGGGAGCCCGGAGGGCCCAGGTTCCTTCCCTTTCGGCGTAGGTCCAGGCGTTCTTGGTGGTGGCGGTTTCGTGCCACCGGATGGTTTGGGAGCACTCCTCCCGGCCGGACTCGTTCCAGACGATCCTTCCCGTGACGCAGATCCCCGCGTAGGGAAGGTGGCGGAGGAGGTTGTGGGCCACCAGGTTCCCGCCGCTCTGCCAGAGGAAGATCCCGGGGGAACCGCGGTAGAGGGTGCCGATCCGCTCCACCAGGTTGCTTTCGATGGTGTTGCCCCGGTTCACGTCCTTGAGGCCCGGGCCGTAGCCGGCCAGCAGGATGGCCACTCCCCCCAGGTCCCGGAAGAGGCACCCCGCGACCCGGATTTTCCGGCAGTGGAGGTCGAGCCGGAGGCCCGTCGAGCCGGCCGTGACGAAGCGGCAGTTCTCCACGGCGCAGTCCTCGGCGCCCCGGAAGCGGAGCATGGCCGTGGGGCTGTCGAAGCGCTCCCAGTCGTGCTGGAGGCCCCAGCCGGTCCGGCCGTGCCAGGGGAAGCGGTCGCCGCCGGTGAAGGTGATGCCTTCGAAGACCAGGTGCCGGACGGGCTCGTCCATGGGCCCGTCGTAGTCGATCCCGCCCTCCACCCGGACCAGCTCGGTCAAAACGGGAGCCTCCACGGTCTCACCGGGGTCGCCCCCCGAGGGAGGGAGGAAGTAGAGCAGATCCCGGGAGGAGTCCAGGACCCACTCGCCCGGTTCGTCCAGGACGGCCAGGACGTTCTCCACCAGGGCGTCGGGCATGGGCGGGTCGTTCCATCCACGGCGCTTCATTTCGTAGGTGGCGGAATAGGCGAGCCGTCCCACCCCTTTTTCGGGATCCACCCGTTCCAGGGGGATGATGTTGCTCTCCCAGGCCCGGCGGGTGGTGAAGGCCAGTTCCCCTTCTTCCAGGTCGGGCCAGTTTTGGAGCAGGCCCCTGGGAAAGCCGAAGGTGCGCCGGTCGGCCGTGGAGAAGGCGGGTTTTCCGGGGAAACAGAAGCCCTTCCCCCGGGCCCTGGGAAGCATCCGGTCTCCCTGGTAGAGGGTGAGGAAGCGGCCGATCCGGTCCATCTGGGGGGCCGCCGTGGGAGAGGGGGGCTGGGCGGCCTTGATGCGCCTGAGGAAGGAGACGGGGGCCGTCCAGACCTTTCCCCGGGCCGACTCGGGGAGTTCGGGGGGCGGGTTCTCCAGGAGGCGCCATCCCCGGAGGGGGAGGCGGCCCGTGAAGACGGGCCTCTCGCCCGGGAAGGCCTTCCAGGTGACGGGCCGGCCCGGTTCGCCGGAATCTTCCAGGCCGAGGACCAGGGTCTCCTTCAGGCGGTAGGTTCCGCCCCTGAGATAGACGGTGACCCTCTCCCCGGGATGGGCTTTCTTCGCCCGCCGGACGGCGTCCCTGGCGCGGGCGGGGGTGGCGAAGGGTTTCTCCTTGGTCCCGGGCCAGGTGTCCTTTCCGGAAGGGGCGACGAAGATCTCCACCTGGGAGGGGACGGAAGAGGCTAGAAAAAGAAAAAGGGATACAAGGGTCGCGAAGGAGGTTCTCGGCATGAGTCTTTCTCCTCGGGCGCCGGGGGGAAGGACAATCTAGCCGGGAGGCGGGGGGCCGTCAAAAGAGGCGGAAGGAGGCGGGCGGGACCCCGCCGGAGCGGGAAGGGTTTCCGCTTCGAAGCGTCCGGAAAAAACCTCTTCCCCGGAAAGACTTGCAGAAATGTTCGGTTTTTGCAGGCGGCCGGGGAAAGGAGCTTCGCCGGCCTTCTTCCTACTCGTAGAGGAGGAAGGGCTTCCTTTCGGCCAGGAAGGCCTGGAGATCTTTCTTCCAGGAGGCCCGGATGCGGGCCGGGGAGAGGCCCTCTTCGATCATGGCCTGGACCCGGTCGTTCTTGAGGAGGCGGTCCACCTTTTCCACCTGGAAATCCTTGCCGAAGAGCCTCTCGAGGGTTTCGGCCAGGACGATCCCGAGCTTCACGGGCCTCAGGGCCTCCCTGTCGGTGATCCGGAGCCGGATGCCTCCGCAGGTTTCTCCCTTGAACTTGCTCGCCTTCGGTGTGAACCGGCAAGGCGTAATAGAGAGTCCCTCGAGGCCGGCCTCCTCCAGGGCCGAGGCGAGTCTCTTGCCGTCGACCCAGGGCGCTCCCAGGATTTCGAAGGGCGTTGGCGTGCCTCTGCCCACGGAGAGGTTCGTCGCTTCCAGGAGCCCCACGCCGGGATAGAGGGCGGCCGCTCTGAGAGAGCGCATGTTGGGCGAGGGGTTCACCCAGGGGATGTCCGTCTCGTCGAGCCACTGGTTCCGCCTCCAGCCCTTCACGGGGACCACCGTGAGGTCCAGGGAGAGTTTCCGCCGGGCCCGGAAGAGGCGGGCCAGCTCCCCCGTGGTCATTCCGTGCACCAGGGGGATCCTCTCGCAGGCCGTGAAAGAGAGCTTGTCCGGATCGGGGAGGGGGCCGAAGACCCGGTGGCCCCCGATGGGATCGGGCCGGTCCAGGACGAAGAATTTCAGGCCGGATTTGGAGGCCTCCTCCATGCAGTAGAGCATGGTGGAGATGTAGGTGTAGAAGCGGGTGCCGATGTCCTGGATGTCGAAGACCAGGGCGTCCAGGCCCCGGAGCATCTCCCTTGTCGGGCGCCGGGTCTTTCCGTAGAGGCTTTTTACGGGAAGGCCCGTCCGCTCGTCCCTTGTGTCGGGGACCAGGGGCTGGTCCTTCACGCCCCGGATGCCGTGCTCGGGGCTGAAGAGGCGGAGGAGCTTCACCCCGGGGGCGTGGAAGAGAAGGTCGATGTCCGACCTCCCGTCCCGGGTCCGGCCGGTGTGGTTGGTGACCAGTCCCACCCTGAGGCCCCGGAGGAGGCGGAAGTCCTGGTGGGCCAGGACCTCGATGCCCGGGACGGTGCCCCGCCGGTCCAGGCCGAGGGCCCTTCCCACGGCGTCTCCCACCTTCCTGCGCAGGGCGATGACGTTGCCCCTGCCGTCGGGGTGCACCCTGTTGGAGAGAAAGATCACCCAGGCCCCCGTGGCGGGGTCGATCCAGAGGCTCGTGCCGGTGAAACCCGAGTGGCCGAAGGAGACTCCCTTGGTGAGCCAGTGTCCCCGGGGGGAGCTGTAGGCCGAGGTGAGATCCCAGCCCAGGGCCCTCCCGAAGGAGTGGGGGGGCGGGGTCGTCATGAGGCGGACCGTCCTTTCCTCCAGGATCCGGACTCCCTCCAGGATTCCCCCGTGGAGGAGCATCCGGCAAAGGCGGGAGAGGTCCCGGGCCGTGGAAAAGAGGCCCGCGTGGCCCGCCACGCCCCCCAGGAGCCTGGCCCGGGGATCGTGGACCAGGCCCCGGAGGATCTTCCCTCCCACCCTCTGGGTGGGGGCGATCCTGGGGCGAAGGGACCTGGGTGGAAGGAAGGAGGTCTCCTTCATGCCCAGGGGACCGAAGATGTTCTTCCGGGCGAACCGGTCCAACCTCATTCCCGAGACCCGCTCCACCAGTTTTCCCAGGACGATGAACCCCACGTCGCTGTACTTGAACTTCGTGCCGGGCGGGTAGAGGAGGGGAAGGTCGCAGATCCGTTCCCAGGCCTTCCCGGGTCCGTCCCGGTAGTCCCGCAGGGGGTTGTCCGGCGTGAGTCCTCCCTGGTGGAGGAGGAGCTGCCTCACGGTGATCTTCTCTTTTCCCTTTCCCCGGAATTCCGGGAGATACCGGCTTACCGGGTCCCGGAGCCGGACCTTTCCCCTCTCGGCGAGGATCATCACCGAGAGGGCCGTGGCGACGGGCTTGGTCACCGAGGCCAGGTCGAAGACGGTGTCCTTCGTCATGGGCTCGGTGACCGGCTCGACGGCCCGGTTCCCGAAGGCCCGGAAGTAGAGGGTACGGTCCCACCGGCCGGCCATGACCACCGCGCCCGGGCAGGCCCCCCGGCGGATCCCCCGCTCCACTTCGATTTCGATCCACCGGAGCTCCTCGGGATGGGGGAACCCGGCCGGGACGGAGGAGGTCAGGGCGGCGCAGGCCGGAAGGAGGACGGCCGGGGCGGCGCGGAGGGCGAAGTTCATGTTTCCTCCTTCTTTCCGAAGTCGGGGTCGATCTTGACGAGGGCGCAGGCCAGGAAGGCCGGAATCGTGGCGATCATCACCCAGATGAAGAAGTGGCGGTAGCCGAGCTGCTCCTGGATCCAGCCGCTGGCCATCCCGGGAAGCATCATCCCGAGGGCCATGAATCCCGTGGTGAGGGCGAAGTGGGCCGTCCTGTAGGCCCCGCGGGAGGCGTAGATCATGAAGAGCATGTAGGCAGTGAAGCCGAAGCCGTACCCGAACTGCTCAACGGCGATGCACGAATACACGATCGTTGGGTTTTTGGGAAGGGCGTAGCTGAGGTAGATGTATACCGCGTCGGGCAGGTTGATGGCGATCGCCATCCACCAGAGCCAGAACTTGAGGCCTTTTCTGGATGCCGCAATCCCACCCAGGACTCCTCCCGCGATGAGGGCCAGGACTCCCACCGTGCCGTAGGCGAAGCCCACGGCCTCGGTGGAGAGGCCCAGCCCGCCGGCCTCGACCTTGTCCAGGAGGAAGGGCTGGGCCAGCTTGGCGAGCTGGGCCTCGCCCAGGCGGTAGAGGAGCAGGAAGGCCAGGATGGACAGGATGTCCTTCTTCCGGAAGAAGAGGACGAAGGTCCGCCAGAACTCCTCCAGGATCCCGGCTCCCGGCCGGCGGGGAGCCGGGCCGTCCCCGGCGGGCCGGGGAAGGACGTACCTGTGGTAGAGGTAGAGGAGAAGAAAGACCCCGGCGGCGAGGAAGAAGGTGAGGCTCCAGGCGAGGGGGACCCGGCCTGTCGTCTTTTCCAGGTGTCCCGCCAGCATGACCAGGAGCCCCTGGCCGGAGAGCATGGCCAGGCGGTAGAAGGTGCTCCGGATCCCCACGAAGAAGGCCTGGTCCTTCTGGGTGAGGCCCAGCATGTAGAACCCGTCGGCCGCAATGTCGTGGGTGGCCGAGGAGAAGGCCAGGAGGAAGAAGAAGAGGAGGGTCCACTGGAAGAAGCCCGGGAGGGGGGCCGTCAGGGCCACTCCTCCGAGGCCCGCCCCGACGAGGAGCTGGGTCGCCAGGATCCAGGATCTCTTGGTCCTGAAGAGATCCACGAAGGGGCTCCAGAGGGGCTTGATCACCCAGGGCAGGTTGAGCCAGCTCGTGTAGAAGGCGATCTCCCCGTTGGAGACGCCCATCCTCTTGTAGAAGACCACCGAGACGGTCATGACCAGCACGTAGGGGATCCCCTCGGCGAAGTAGAGGGTGGGCACCCATGCCCAGGGATTCTTGAAGAAGGAGGGTTTGTCGGCCATCGGGTCTCCAGGTGGGGAATCGCGCGGATCGGGGCCTCCGCCGGGCCCCGTATCTTTCCCTTCCCCGGGCCCGGGGGCAAGGAAGAGGGGGAGCTTGGGCCTCTGTGTTTCCTTTCGAAGGATGCCGGGCCCTGGTGCGGGAGAGGGGCCCCGGTGGGGGCCGCCTCCTGGGAAAGAAGGCTTTTCTCCGGCCCCCGGGCCTGCCAGGATCTCCTCTTTCCTTGGTATCTCTTTGGAGGAGCACACCAGTATGAGATCCCTTCGTGTCCTTCGGACCGGCGCCTGGATCCTCGCCCTTTTCTTTCTCCCCTGGCTTGCGGCCTGCGGGGGGCTTCCTCCCAGGCATGGGCCCTTCCTCCGCGGGGTCTGGGTCCCCCGGTGGGATTTCAAGACCAGGGAGGACGTGGAGAGGATCGTGGAGAACTGCGCCTCCCTGGGCTTCGACCACATTCTCTTCCAGGTCAGGGGCACGGCCGACGCCTTCTACCGGTCGGACCTGGAGCCCTGGAGCGACCTCCTGGGGGGAAAGGACCCGGGCTTCGATCCCCTCCGGACGGCCTGCGAGCGGGCCCACGCCCTGGGGCTTCGGATCCACGCATGGGTCAACGTGGTTCCCGGGTGGCGGGGGACGAAGCCGCCCTCCTCGAAGAAGCACCTCTTCTACACCCATCCTGAGTGGTTCCTCGTGGGGAGGGACGGCAAGCGCCAGCCTTTGAAACCGGACTACTACGTCGGTCTCAACGTCTGCCTTCCGGAAGTGCGTGCCCACATCACCGCCGTGATGGCGGACATCGCCCGGCGCTACGACGTGGACGGAATCCACCTGGACTATATCCGGTTCCTGGAAAGGAAGAAGGGGGAGGACTACCCTTACGACTCCAGGACACTGGCCCTCTACGAGAAGGACACCGGCCTCACACCCCACATGGATCCCGGCCGGTGGAACGCCTGGAGGCGGGGATGCGTAAACGAACTGGTCCGCGGGATCAGCCGGGCTTGCCGGAGGGTCCATCCGGGAGTGGAGATCTCGGCGGCGGTGATCAAGAGGATGGACCACGCCAGGGAGGTTCTCTTCCAGGACGCCCGGTTCTGGGCGGAGAAGGGCTGGGTGGACGCCGTCTATCCCATGAACTACGAGCGCTCCGACCTGGAACGCTTCGCCTCCTATTGCCGGGAGACGATCCGGCTGAGACGTTACGGCGTAAGGGTTTTGGAGGGGATCGGGGTCTGGCTCCACGACAAGAATCCTTCCGTGGCGGTGAAGCAGATCGAGATCGCCAGGCGCGAGGGGGCCGACGGGGTGGCTCTTTTCAGCTACGCCGCTCTCTTTCCCTCGGCCGCCCCGGCGGAGGGGCTTCCCGATTCCAAGGGAATGGCCGGGCTCCGGGAGGCCTTGAAGCCCTTCCTGTGCGGGATCCGGCCCTGAAGGGAAACCAGCATCACGCGTCTTTTGCGGGATAGGTATTTGTTAGGGGGTAAAGTCTACCCGGTTTTCACCTAAAAGTAAGGAGCGGACCGGGTCCGCTCCGCCCCGCCCCGGGGGGGAGGGCCCGGACCGAGGAAGACCGGGAGGGAAGAAATGGCGCAGTGCGAGTGTGTGGCGAAGTGCCCCTTCTTCAACGACAAGATGAAGGACTCCGAGGGCCTGGGAGCCATCTACAAGAGGAAGTATTGCCTGGGCGATCCCGCCCAGTGCGCCCGCTTCCGGGTCTTCAAGGCCCTGGGGAGGGAAGCCGTCCCCCCCGACCTCTACCCCAACATGAGGGACCGGGCGGAGAAGCTCCTGGCCGGGAGCAAGGCCTGATCCCCGCCGCCTGGGCGGGCGGCCCCGGTGCGGGCCCCCCGCCCTAGCGGAGGACCAGGCCGGTCGCCCCTCCGGGAGGGACGGAGAGAACATTCTTTTCCGGAATGTAGTATTTTATCCTCTTGCCTTTTTTCACCAGGGCCCACCAGGTGTAGGTTCCCGCCGGGAGGTTCGTGGAGAAGGTGCCGTCCTTGGAGACGGAGATGCGGAATTCCAGTTCCGCCATCTCCGGGAGATTCAATCCTGGACTCCGGATCAGGGTGCAGTGCACCGAGGCCGGGCCGGCGGGTTTTCCGTCTTTCCCCAGGAGTTTTCCCGATACGGGGTACTTGGCGACCCCTTCGGCCGGATCCTCCCTCGGGCCCAGGGCGAGCCGGAGGGTTTTCCCGGGGCGCCGGGGAACGGTGATCTCCCCGCGGGCGATCCAGGTCTTTCCTCCCGTCTTCCGGCCCCAGGCTTCCAGGGTATAGGTGCCCGGAGGGGCCTCGATCTTGAAGAATCCTTCCATGAATACGAAGGCCCGTTCCGCCAAGGGGGCCTTCATGGGGCCCCCCCTGGGTACGAGCCTGTAGCCCTGGAGGTATTCGTCCTCTCCCAGGGGGGGATCGAGCACCACCCGGACCGCGACGGTCTTCAAGGCGTGGAGGATCACCCGGGCCGAATCCCCGGGAAGGGAGAGGGTGATTTCGGGTCTCCTGGAGGAGACCAGGCCCCGGCTGCGGATTCCAACCCTCCAGGTGCCGAGGGGCACGTTTTCCATGGTGAACGTTCCGTCGGGCTGGGTGATGGCCTGGATCCTGTCCCCTCCGGAGGAGCCCTTTTCCGTTCTCCGGGCCTCCACCATGAGACTACCGGAGGGACGCCCTCCGCCGGCCAGGACCTTTCCCCTTATGGTTCCCGTCCGAAGGTCCACGGAGATCCGGTAATCCCCGCCGGGAGGAAGGTGGAATGTCCTCGTCTCCAAGGTCCGCAGGGATCCCTCGAATCCGGCGTCCTGGCAGCGCACCTCCAGGGTCACTTTTCCGGAAGGCACGCCGGGGAGGACGAAGGCTCCCCGTTCGTCGGTCCGTGCCGAGGCACCAGAGTCTCTCCCTCCGCCTTCATCGTAGGCCCGCACGAAGAGGCCCGGTGCGGGCCTTCCCCGGGAGGTGACGACCCCCCGGACGGTCCCTGAGCTCCCTTTCTTCCCGCCGACCCGGAGGATCACTTTCCTGGTTTCCCCCCGGGCGACTTCCACATTCTCTGAGACCAGGATGAAACGGTTGCCCGAGGATCCGAAGGACCGGAGGAGATTCCCTCCGTCGAGAAAGGAGAGGCGCTTCTTCAGGACCGTGATGGTCCAGCGGCCGGGCGCCACCGAGGGAAAGGTGAAGGTCCCCTCGGGAGAGAGGAGGGCGGTCTTGATGGGGGAGGGGCTTCCGTCGTTCCCCGCCAGGATGACCTGGAGGGGGCCTTCCTCGGCGGGGGCGGGGGGAGGGACGACCCATCCTTCGATCCTCCCCGGGTCCAGGATCACCACCAACGGGGCCTCGGCCGGGAGGGTCGTCTTCACCGAGACGTTTCCGGCTCTCGGATGCTGGACCAGGATGGAGACCTTCCCCGGGGGAAGGTTCTTCAGGACGGCCTTCCCTCCGGCATCCGTGAAGGCCCGGTATGCCGAAAATTCTGGGACGAGGAATTGATTCGGCCCGCCTTCGATGGAGAAGAAGGGAAGGACCCGGGCGTCTTCCACGGGGTTTCCCTTCCCGTCCCTGACGAAGACCAGGAGGTTCGATCCTTTCCGGAAGACGACCTTTTTCTCCTTCCCCCCCGGCGGCCCGGCTTGAACGAAGAGGGTCACGGGGGCGAAGCCCTCGGCGGTGGCCCGGAACATGTACCCTCCTTTGGAAAGCCCGGAGAACAGGACACGGCCGTCCGAGCCGATCTGGACCTTGCACCGGATCGGGGACGGATCCAGAGGGGAGGTCAGGACGGCCGTGGCGGGTTTCACCGGCCTTTCCACCCCGCCCTCCTCGGTGACGCAGGCCAGGAGGACCTGTTCGCCCTCGTCCAGGGTGAGTTCCGCCCTCTCTCCCGGAGAGAAAGGCCCTTTCACCGTCCAGGGGCCGCCCTCCCGGGAAGCGGCCAGGTAGATCCTCCCTTCGGGAAGACCTCGGGCCCTCAATTCTCCCGCCCCGTCGGTCCGGCCCAGGGGGGCCATGATGGCCATGGGGAGGAGGGGGGGCATGGCTCCCCCCAGGATCCGGATCCCTTCCAGGGGGGTTCCCGAGGAGTCCTTCACCAGGACCTGGATCTCCACGCCCTTCCGGAGTTCCAGCTCGCCCATGTCGCGGGTCCTTCCCGGGCGGACGGGGAAAGATATGCGTCTAAATGGTAAATAGCCCTCCTTGAGGACCGTCAGGGAGCATCTCCCCGGAGGGATGTGCCTGAGGAAAAACTTCCCGTCCTTTCCGGTCCGGCAAGAGGGAAACCCCAGGACGGACTTGAGGCGTCCCACCGCCCTGGGGATGCGGAAGAGCAAGGGGGGGGTGCTGGGTTGGAGCTGGGCGGCGGCCCATTCGCCTCCCCGGATGTCCAGGAATCCCGAGGCGGAGGCGATCCCGGGAAGGTTGGTGGCCCATACGAGGGCGCCCTCGATGGGTTCCCCCGTGTCTTCGTCCACCACCTTCCCCTCGAGGGAACCGGAATCGGGCAACCGGAGGTCGCCCAGGTCCACTTCCTCTCCCGGACCCGGAACCCGGGGGATGGGCTCCAGCAGGAGGCTCGCCCCCCCGGGACCTTCGACCCTCAAGAGGGCCGTCTCACCCGGGAAGACTCCTTCCAGGAGGAATTTCCCGTTCCCGCCGGTCCTGGTCCGGGCCAGGGGGGCCAGGGGGGGCGGTCCTTCCTCCTTTTTTTCCCGGCCGAGGAACTCCGCCAGGAAATTGGTGATCTGGGATGGCCAGTCTCCGATGATTTCCACCTGGTATCCCGGTGCGGGCTCCCCTTTGGGATCCACCAGCCTTCCCTTGATCCTCCCAAGGAAGGGGATCCAGGAGGGGGGCCTCATGCTCTCGGACCTTTCTTCCCCGAGGCGTCTCCTCTCGCCTGTGCGGGGGGGCTTTTCCTGGGGGCCGGGACGGCCTTCCCGGGCCTCGGCGGGGCTCTCCTTCCGGCCGGGGGACAGCTCTTCCAGGGCCGGAGGAGAAGGGGAGGACAGCCGGAAGAGGAGGAAGAAAAGGGTTCCTGCCAGGACCAGGAAGATGGCGCCGAGGGTCCAGGGGGGTTTCCGGGCCATGGTTTTTCACCTCCTCTTTCCTTGCGGATTCGCGGTGGAGAGGGTTCCCTCGTTTCGGTCCTGTGGGGCCTCCAGGGGAACTGGAAGGAACCGGCCCCTCTCTTTCGACTGGAATGCCTGGAACTTCGTTATTTTCTTTCTTTTTGAAGTTCCAGGTAGAGGGCGGAGTAGTCAAGGTCCCCCAGGCCGTGGCGAAGGGCCCCTTCCAGGGCTTCCCGGGCGGCCCGGGCCAGGGGGAGGTCCTTCTTCAGCTCTCTTCCCACCTCTTCCACCAGGCCCAGGTCCTTCAGGAGGTGCCTGAGAGGGAAGTTGGGGTCCTGGAATTTCCCCGTGGCCAGGGTGGAGGAGAGCTTCTTCTCCAGCATGGGGGCCCAGAGGGCGGACCCCTGGAGGACCTCCACCAGGGTCTCCCGGGGGATTCCGGCCGATTCCACCAGGACCAGGGCCTGGGCCAGGGCGCCCATGTAGCAGGCGATCATCTGGTTCAGGGCGAGCTTGACCACCGAGGCGCTTCCCGCGGGACCGGTGTAGACCACCTTCTTGGAGAGGGCCGCCAGGATGGGACCGGCCTCTTTCACGGCCCTCCCCTCTCCGGCGGCCATGACGATCAAGGTGCCTGTGCGGGCTTCCTTGCGGCTGCCCAGGACGGGTGCCTCCAGGAAGAGGAGCCCCCTCTCCCCGGCCCGGGCGGCCCACTCCCGGGAGGCCCCGGGAGAGAGGGTGGAGACCTGTAGGAGGAGGGCGCCCGGGGCCAGGCCTTCCAGGCCGCCTTCCGGGCCGGAGAGCACTTCCTCCTGGGCCGGCGGGTCGGTGACCACCACGAGGGCGGCCCGGGCCCCCAGGCAGGCTTCTCTCGGTGTGGCCCCAAGCTCCGCCCCCAGGGGTTCCAGGGACCGGGCCTTGGAGGGGGTTCGGTTCCAGGCCCGCAAGGGGAATCCCTCCCGGAGGAGCCGTTCCCCCATGGCCTTTCCCAGGATGCCTGTGCCCAGAAGGGCTACGGTCGGTTTCATCGGCGGCTTGTCTCCAGAGAGCCTGGTTTCAAAAAGGTGATTTTCCTGATTGTCTCCCTCGAAGAGAATGGAATCATTGTTTGTCTTGTGAGGTTTTTTACCCGGGAAAACCGAATTCTGACAACTTTTCCCCCCGGGGGGAGCTGCGGGGGGGCAGCCGATTTTTCCTGGGGGGACGCCGGGGTTTTCCCGGCTAGAATCTTCCTTCCCCTGGAGTGAATCGGTCTTTCTTGAAACCGGCTAGGTGACCATGAAGCGGAATCTCCTTTCCTTCGCCACGCTCTTTACGCTCTTTCTCCCTCTTTTCGCAGGGGTTCCCCTCGCGGCCCAGGCGGGCGGTCCCCCCCGGGTGGGCAACGCCGACTGGGAGAACGAGGCGGTCTTCCAGATCAACAGGGAGCCTCCCCACTGCACCATGGTGGTCTTCCCCGACGGGGAGAGCGCCCTCCGGTTGAAGAGGGGATACTCCCCCTACTACCGGAGTTTGAACGGGACCTGGAAGTTCAACTGGGTGAAGAGGCCCGGCGACAGGCCCAGGGATTTCTTCCGGCCCGGTTTCGATGCGGAGAAGTGGGACGAGATCCCCGTCCCAAGCAACTGGCAGATGCTGGGGTACGGAATTCCGATCTACACCAACGTCACCTACCCCTTCCCGAAGAATCCTCCCTTCATCGACCATGAAAACAACCCCGTGGGCTCCTACCTCCGCACCTTCCGGGTTCCCGCGGAATGGAAGGGCCGGAGGATCCTGATCCACTTCGACGGGGTGGAGTCGGCCTTCTACATCTGGGTCAACGGGAAGAAGGTGGGTTACAGCGAGGGAAGCCGCACTCCCGCGGAATTCGACCTCACCCCCTACGTGAAGGAAGGGGACAACCTCCTGGCCGTCCAGGTCTTCCGCTGGTCCGACGGCTCCTACCTGGAGGACCAGGATTTCTGGAGGCTCAGCGGCATCTACCGGGACGTCTACCTCTATTCCACCCCCCTCCTCCACCTGCGGGACTTCTTCGTGAAGGGCGATCTCACGAACGGCTACGCCGACGGCTACCTCTCGATCACCGGGGAGGTCCGGAACTACTCCGGGGAGCGTGGCGAGGTCACGGTGACTCCCGCCCTGCTGGACGCCTCGGGAGGGAACGTCCCCCTTCCCGGCATCGCCGCCACGCTGTCGGTGCCGCCGGGAGGAAAGGGCACCTTCTCCCTGGCCGCCCTGGTTCCCTCGGTCCGGAAGTGGTCCTCCGAGGATCCCTACCTCTACACCCTCCTCCTCACCGTGACGGGGCAGGGAGGGAAGGTGATCGAGGTGATTCCCTGCCGGGTCGGATTCCGAAAAGTTGAAATCAAGGGACGGGTATTCTACGTGAACGGCGTTCCGGTGAAGCTCAAGGGTGTCAACCGCCACGAGCACGATCCCGTAACGGGCCACTACATCACGGAAGAGTCCATGCTGAAGGACATCTTCCTGATGAAACGCCTCAACATCAACGCCGTCCGCACCTGCCACTACCCGGATACGCCGGAATGGTACGATCTGTGCGACCAGTACGGGATCTACCTGGTGGACGAGGCCAACGTTGAGTCCCACGGCATGGGTTACAAGCTCAAGTACACCCTGGGAAACAAGCCTTCCTGGAAGGCGGCCCACCTGGACCGGACGGAGAGGATGGTCCAGCGGGACAAGAACCATCCCTCGGTGATCATCTGGTCCCTCGGGAACGAGGCCGGTTCGGGGTGCAACTTCGAGGCCACGTCCGCCCTGGTGCGCAAACTGGATCCGAGCCGGCCCGTGCACTACGAGCGCATGAACAGCGTGGCCGACATCGACAGCGTGATGTATCCCCGGGCCACCTGGCTGGCCGAGAGGGGCCGGGAGGACCGGAAGAAACCCTTCTTCATGTGTGAATACGCCCACGCCATGGGAAACGCCGTCGGCAACCTGAAGGAGTACTGGGACGCCATCGAGAAGTATCCCGGCCTCATGGGAGGCTGCATCTGGGACTGGGTGGACCAGGGCCTCAAGAAGGATGTGGTGATAGACGGGAGGAAGACCTGGTACTGGGCCTACGGGGGCGACTACGGCGACACCCCCAATTCGGGCAATTTCTGCATCAACGGGGTGGTCTTTCCCGACAGGAAACTTCCTCCCAAGGCGGAGGAAGTGAAGAAGGTCTACCAATACGTATCGGTGGAACCCGTCGATCTCGATGCCGGGCGGGTCCTGGTGAAGAACAAGTATTTCTTCACCAATCTGAAGGATTACGACGTCACCTGGAAAGTCACGGGTGAAGGGAAGATCCTCCAGGAAGGCCGCCTGGAGGAGCCTCTCGACCTTCCGCCGGGAAGGTCCGTGTTCCTGGACCTTCCTTTGAAGAAGATCCGGCCGTTGCCCGGCGGAGAGTATTGGCTCGTCGTCTCCTTCCGCGAGCGGACGGATCGTCCCTGGGCGAAGAAAGGCTACGTCGTGGCCTGGGAGCAGCTCAAGCTTCCCGTCTCGAAACCCGCCGGCGTGGTATCCCTGGAGGGAATTCCTTCTCCGGCCCTCGAGGAGCGGGACGACAAGGTCGTCGTCTCGGGGAGCTCCTTCCGGGTCGTTTTCGACAAGTCTTCCGGCCTGATGACCTCCCTGGTCTACGGGGGGAGGGAGATCCTGGCCTCCCTTCCCGGGGCGGGTCCCGCGCTCCTGGCCTGGAGGGCCCCGACGGACAACGACAAGCGTTTCAGAGGGGCCTGGGAGAATGCGGGCCTTCCCGACTTGGAGGGGCGCCTCGAGTCCTTCCGCGCGGAGCGCCTCTCTCCGGGAGCGGTCCGGATCCATGCGAAGTTCCGTTACATCGGAAAAGGGATCCAGCGTTTCTCCCACACCTGCGTCTATACCATTCTCGGGAACGGTTGGATCCGCCTGGATAACCTGGTGGAGCCCGGTCCCGTGCCGAAGGTTCTTCCCAGGATCGGCCTGAAGCTCGTCCTGGCCCCGGACTACGAAAAGGTCGCCTGGTACGGCCGGGGTCCCAGGGAGAACTATCCCGACAGGAAGACCGGCTCGCCCGTCGGGCTCTACGAGACGACGGTCACCAGGATGTACGTTCCCTACGTGAGGCCCCAGGAGACGGGGAACCGGGAGGACGTCCGGTGGGTCGCCTTCCGGGACGGCGGCGGGGCGGGCCTGCTGGTCAAGGCCGTGGGACACATGGCCTTCTCGGCCTTGCACTACACCGCCCGGATGCTCGACGAGGCGCGCCACATCAACGTGGTCCTTCCCAGGAAAGAGGTCTTCCTCAACCTGGAGCACGCCGTCCTCGGCCTGGGGAACGGGAGTTGCGGCCCGGGTCCGCTCCGGGAATACCTGCTCCGCGCGAAGCCCATGTTCTTCACCTTCGAATTCCGGCCCTGTCCGCAGGAGGGGAATCTCTTCCGGGCGGCGGTTCCCCTCTCCCCCGTTGCGGCCGCTCCGGAGATCGAGGTCTCGGGAGGGAAGGTCCTCCTCTCCACTCCCCTGGAAGGATGCGAAATCCGGTATACCCTGGACGGAACCGATCCCGGACCGGGTTCCACCCTCTACACCGGTCCCTTCCGGGTGCCGGGGGCCCGGACCGTGAAGGCCCGGGCCTTCCGCCGGGGATGGATCCCCAGCGCCCTTTCCTCCCTTGCGATCCGCCGTCCGGCCAGGGGGAGAAAGAAAGGCTGGAAGGTGGTCTTCGCAGACAGCCAGCAGAAGGGCGAGGGATTGGCGAAATACGCCGTGGACGGCAAGCCGTCCACCTTCTGGCACAGCCGGTGGAGTCCTTCCTCGGCTCCGTACCCGCACGAAATCCGGGTGGACATGGGAAAGGTGATGCGGATCACCGGGTTTACCTACCTCCCCAGGCAGGACCATGACCACGGCTGGATCAAGGAGTTCGTCTTCTACACCAGCCTGGACGGGAAGCACTGGGGCAAGCCCGCCGCCAGGGGGCGCTTCCCGAGGGGCCGGGACCTGAAACGGGTTTTCTTCGATGGGCCCCGGAAGGCCAGGTATCTCCGGCTGGTGGCTCTTTCGGAGATGCGGGGCCGGCCTTGGGCGACCGTTGCCGAACTGGACGTGATTCCCGCGAAGTGAATCCCCCTGCCGGCGGAAACGAGAGCGGGGCGGCTCGGAAGGGCCGCCTCGTTTTTTTTGCCGGCCCCCGGCGCCGGGGAGGCTGTAACAAGATGTTGACAAGCTCCCCGGCGGGGTTTTTTCCGGGAGCCTTCCTGGTAGGTATTCTTCTGGGGGGGAGAGGTGAGGCCCCTCCGGGACTGTACCATGATGAACCGCCTGACCCGTCTTTCCGTCTTCTTCTTCCTCTTCATCCTTTTTTGGGCCCTTGGGACCCCGGAAGGCCCGGGTCTTTCCCCGGCCGATGAAGGTTTCGCCCCAGTGGAAGTAGAGGAGGAAGGGGGCGTCCAGGGCCCGGACCATCCCGACGAGGCCCACCGCTGGAGAATGCTCGCCTGGAAGGACGAACTTGGCCGCCTACCCCGCCCGGAAGACCTGGAGAAGGCCTACGCCGCCAGGAGGGAGGTCCTCTCGAGGGCCGCCCTGGACGGAGGCGGCGGAAAGGCCGGGATCTTTCCGGGAGCCTGGAAGGCCCTGGGGCCCGCCAACGTGGGGGGGCGGACCCGGTGCCTGGTGATCGATCCCGTCGATCCCAAGAGGCTCGTCACGGGTTGCGTGAGCGGCGGAATCTGGACCAGCGACGACGGGGGGCTCCACTGGAAGACCACCACCGATCGGCTCCCCAACCTCGCCATCTGCTGCATGGCCATGGATCCTTCCAACCCCAAGGTGATCTACGCCGGGACGGGGGAGGGTTTCTTCAACGGGGACGCCGTGGGAGGAACGGGGATCTACCTCTCCACCGACGGGGGGAAGACCTGGTCCCTCCTTCCCTCCACCTCCCGGTGGGACAACGTCTGCCGAATCTCGATCCATCCGGGGAACGGGAAGATACTCCTCGCAGGAAAACGCTACGGCGGAATATTTCGTTCCTCAGACGGAGGAAAGACCTGGTCCAGGGTGAAGTGGGCCCAGGGTTGCTTCGACGTGGACTTCGACCCCAACAACCCCTCACGGGCAGTGGCCGCCCTGATCGACTACAAGAGCAGCCTCGGGGGATGGTATCACCATGTCGTTTATTCCACGGACGGAGGGAAGACCTGGAAGGAATCTTCCGGGATGGGCGTGATGAAGGGCTTCGGCTCCAGGATCGAGACGGCCTGGGCCCGGAGCAAGCCGGGGATGGTCTACGCGTCCTGCGCGGCGGGCGGCGGGAAGATCTGGCGCTCCGCCGACGGCGGGAAGACTTTCGTCCTGCGCACCTCGGGCGCCTACAAGAGCGGGGCGAACTGGTACGCCGATCCACTCTGGGTGGACCCGACGAACGAGAACTTCCTCCTCACGGGAGGCGTCCACGTCTACAAGAGCACCGACGGGGGGAAAACACTGGTTCGTATCGGGAAGGGCTACATCATGACCAGCCAGCCCCACCCGGACGTCCACTTCTTCGTCCACGATCCCGGCTTCGACGGCAAGACGAACCGCCGGGTCTACGTCACGACCGACGGGTCCATCTACAGGACGGACGACATCTATTCCGCTTCCACTTCGGGAGGTTGGGTCCGCCTGGACCGGACCTACGAGACCACCCAGTTCTACGGGGCCGCCGGAGACGGGCCATCGGGCCTGGTCGTGGGGGGCACCCAGGACAACGGAACCCTCTGCCTGCGGAGTCCGGCCTCGAGGAACGCCGTGATGACTTTCGGGGGTGACGGAGGTTTCTGCGCCGTCTACGGTCCGAACCCGTCGTTCCTCTTCGGGGAATACATCCGGCTCAAGATCCACAGGTCCACCAACGGCGGCAGGAGCGCCCGCTACATCTACAAGGGCCTGGGCGACGCCGGCGGGAATGCCAACTTCATCGCCCCCTTCATCCTCGATCCCAACCGGCCCAAGGTCCTCCTCGCCGGTGGGGCCTCTCTCTGGCGGTGCCCCGACGCCCTGGCCTCGAGCGTCTCCTGGTCCAGGATCATGCCCGCCGGCCGTTCCCGGATCAGCGCCATCGCCGTGGCCCCGGGCGATTCCGACATCGTCTGGGTGGGAAAGAACAACGGCGAGGTGTGGAAGACCAAGAACGGGAAGGCCGCCGCACCCGTCTGGACCGCCGTGGACGACAACGGCTCCAGGAACCCCCTCCCCAACCGGTACATCACCCGGATACTCGTGGACAGGTGGGACCACGACAAGGTCTACGTGTGCCTGGGCGGTTTCAAGGGGGACAACGTGCAGGTGACCACCGACGGGGGCCGTACTTTCCGGGACGCCACGGGAACGGCGCCCACGGGCCTTCCCGACGTGCCCGTCCGGGGGATCGCCCAGCATCCCTACATCCCCGGATGGATCTACGTGGCGACGCAGGTGGGGATCTTCGCCAGCGAGGACGGGGGGAAGACCTGGTCCACGACCAATGACGGTCCGGCGAACGTGTGCGTCGACGAGGTGGTCTTCCTGAACCATTCGACCACCCTCCTGGCGGCGACCCACGGACGGGGCCTCTTCACGGCCGAGATCCGTGCGGTGAAGGGGAGCTTCCAGGCCTTCGGAGTGGGCTGCAAGGGCTCCAAGGGCGTTCCCTACCTCTCCCTGGAGCCGGGCTCTTCCCCCAGGATCGGGGAG
>Ga0256914_1001433_pt1 | contig 21529 bp, 24 predicted proteins | sample HulkmetaG_FD_191571 | JGI IMG/M metagenome (GOLD analysis project Ga0256914, IMG submission 191571) | Hydrothermal chimney microbial communities from Main Endeavour vent field at the Juan de Fuca Ridge, Pacific Ocean - Hulk | ecosystem: Environmental > Aquatic > Marine > Hydrothermal vents ... | reverse complement strand
GAAAACCTTTCATCAGGCGAAGCGACAATAATGCAACCTGCTCAATGCCTGCTTTAGCGTGCAGAGATTTGTCTTGCTTTTGATCGGTCACTTCAGTAAAATTCTTTTTTGTAAATTTTACTTGATGGCAAAAAACGGGAAAACTTCATGGAAAAAGACATTCAATTGGCCGAAGCAATTGCTAACGCATTCGAAACCATTCGCACGGAACTGGGCAAGATAATTGTGGGACAGGAAGAAATTATTGAACAATTACTGATCGCCCTGTTTGCCCGGGGGCATTGTTTGCTGATCGGCGTGCCGGGGCTAGCTAAAACGCTTATCATCCGCACCCTGGGGCAAATTCTCGATTTGCAATTTTCGCGCATTCAATTCACGCCCGATTTAATGCCTTCGGACATTACCGGAACCGAAATTCTGGAAGAAGACAAGGCAACCGGGCAAAAAACGTTTAAATTTATTAAGGGACCTGTTTTTGCCAATTTGATTTTGGCCGACGAAATAAACCGCACGCCGCCCAAAACGCAATCGGCATTGCTGGAAGCCATGCAGGAATATCGCGTCACGGCGGCCGGACGCACGTTTAACCTGGATGCCCCGTTTTTCGTGCTGGCCACGCAAAATCCCATTGAGCAGGAAGGAACCTATCCTTTGCCCGAAGCGCAGCTGGATCGTTTTATGTTCAGCCTGTGGCTGGATTATCCCTCGTTTGAGCAGGAAGTGGAAATCGTCAAACGCACCACGGTGGAAGAAACGCAGGACATGCAGCCGGCAGTGCGTAAGGCGCAAATTCTCGACTTTCAGCGTTTGATTCGCCGGGTGCCTGTGGCCGATAATGTGGTGGAATTTGCGGTGAAGCTGGTAAGTATGACACGTCCGCAACATGCGCAAGACGAGAAAATCAAAGAATGGATTCGCTGGGGTGCCGGGCCCCGTGCTTCGCAAAATTTGATTTTAGGGGCCAAAGTGCGCGCGCTGCTTTACAAACGGTTTACCCCGGAAATCGAAGACATTCGTCAGCTGGCCTTGCCCGTTTTGCGCCATCGACTGGTTACCTCGTACAGTGCGGAGGCCGAGGGACTGGGTACTGCGGAAATTGTGCAGTACATTCTGGAAAAGATGGATTAGCCTGCCTTATTTACCGTACACCTGAACTTCGATGTAGTGATTCAACGGATTATTGCTGTTCCCGTTTGTGTAAAGGCGTACGTAACGTGCCTTAATTCCCCGCACGGGAATGAGTTTCCCCCAATGCGTTTCCACATAGTTTTTGTCTTTGCCGCTTCCCAGAAAGGAAGAATCGTCATTATCGTTATTGAAAACCGTTTTTACGCCGGATTCAAAATTTTTGTCATCGGAAAGTTGCACAATCACGTCGAAATAAACGCGGGGTTGTTTGAAGTAATGCCAAACCTGAATGGCATAAATGCGATGCCTGGCACCAAGGTCGATTTGCACCCATTGCAACCCGGGCTCGAGACGAACGTAATGTCCGTCGCTGCCTGCATTGTCGCCGTCAGTAATCATATTTAATTCGCCCATTTCCGGGGTGGGAGCGTTGGACGTAACCGGTTGGTTCAAAGCAAGATTACGCACGCCCCTGGGCACGTAAAACGGCGCAGGCGGCTGCATGGTCGGAGGCTGCAGGTTGGGGATGTCCCAGTGGCGGGTCATATCGATGAACAAGGGTTTTGGATAGTGAATTTTAAGAGGGACTAATGAGCCTTTGGCCCCGACCGTTTTATTATTTTGAGCGGAGACGGGCCAGCCGGTCAACAAAAGAGCAAGAGTCGCAAACACAAACAAAGACGCAAAGCGTTTCATTCTTTTTCTCCTAAATCAGAAATTTCTTTGATTTTGAAATTAGAAAGAAATCTGCAAAAAGGCAATGAAAAACAAACCCAGCCTTGTTTTTTGGAAATGATTGGCTAAATTACAAAAAATTAATCAAAGGAAACCCGTGATACCTGCGAACGCCGGAAAGTGTTGACGAAACGGTAATTTTTATTTTTCTTGCCAGGTGGGAAAAGCCACTCAGAGAAAAAAATATTTTCGTAAAATGTTCACAATGAAATCAAGGAGTCCTTTATGGTGTTGCCGTTTCATAATCCTTTTGAATGGCTGGAGGCACGCTCGCAAACAAAGGCTCTGTGGCTTTTGGGTACGGGCACTGTTTTGTTGCTTATTGTTTTAAGCATTGTGGATCAACCGTTGAGAACCGTTGCCGCGCCCAATGGCATTGTATCGTTTGAATTGGCTAAAAACATTGAAACGAGCCGGGAAATTTTGAACACCTGGAGTGGACGGGCCCAAATATTTGCCGCCTTTAGTCTGGGAATCGATTATTTGTTTCTGATTTTTTACGCCTTGTTTTTGGGACTGGCCGTTTTCAGACTGACACGGCATGATTTTAAAGGAAAAACATGGTGGGCACGTCTCGGAACGATTCTGGTTTGGGCACCGTTCTGGGCGGCTGTTTTCGATGCATTAGAGAACTATTGCTTGATTCGCCAGCTATTCGGGGCACAAAATGAACTACTCACTTTGTTTGCCCGTTCTTTTGCTTTATTGAAATTTTTGTTAATTGGCCTGACGTTGTTGTACCTGGCCCTCGGGCTAATCAGGCTGCTTTTGCGACAATTGTTGGCCACGAAATAGCCAGGACCTTCCGAGAATCGGTTCGTAAAATAGAATGAAACGAGCCGAAATCAGCGGTTTGTCTTGTGTCTCAATGACTCCAGTATCCGGGCAAAAGTTTCGTAGGCTTTTGAATCGAACAACACGAATCGCACAAGTTTTACGGAACGAAGTTGCGGAGCCATTTCGGTAACGGTTTGCAGAGCAACCCGGGCAGCCTCCGGCAGGGGGTAACCGAAAATGCCCGCCGAGATAGCCGGAAATGCGACCGAGGTAATTTCGTTTTCTTCGGCCAGTTTCAAGGCATTGCGATAGCAGTTTGCCAGCAAGGTCGCTTCTGGCTTGTCTTTGCCGTACACCGGCCCCAGGCAGTGAATCACGTAACGGTTTGGCAGGTTGTGGCCTCCGGTAATTACGCATTCGCCCGTGCGGATGGGAGCCAACGGGCGACATTCTTCGTACAGGCCGGGGCCAGCGGCGCGATGAATGGCTCCCGCCACGCCCCCACCCGGAGCAAGGAAAGCGTTGGCCGCATTAACTACGGCCTGCACATCGGGTTGGCGGGCGATATCGCCCTGCACAATTTCAATGGTAAGCTCGCCAAGTTTTACTTGCTCCATCGCCCTCTCCTTTTTATTTGGTTAGCAAATCGGAGCTTTCCAGAACAACAACGCCTTTTTTGCGCATGATCATTATGGCTTTCTCGAAATTCTGCGCGTCAAGTGCCCGGGTGCCGTCTTTAATCAGGTAGGTTTTAAATCCGAGATCAGCCGCATCCAGGATGGTGTAATTGACGCAAAATTCACCGGCCAGTCCCACGACAAACACTTCATCGATGCCGCGTCCGCGCAGATAATCGCCCAGCCCCGTGCTTTTGCGTTTTCCATTATCGAAAAATCCGCTGTAACTGTCGATACCCGGATCGGTGCCCTTGCGGAAAATGGCTTCCACGGGATTCATGTTCAGGCCGGGAACAAAATCGGCACCCGGTGTGCCCTGCACACAATGATCGGGCCAAAGGATTTGCTGCAAGCCGTTCAATTCGATAACCTCGTACACCTTTTTGCCGGGGTGGTTCGAGGCAAAACTTCCGTGGTTTTGCGGATGCCAATCCTGCGTAGCCACGACCAGATCAAAGTGGGGCATCAGGGCATTTACCGTGGGAATAATGGCATCGCCATCGGGAACGGGCAGCGCGCCACCGGGAACGAAATCGTTTTGAATGTCCACTAAAATTAAGGCTTTCATGCTTCCTTCTCCCTTAAAAATTGTTTGACAATGGAATCACGCAAGCGCAACAGCTTTTTACTGATGCCTACTTTGTAGATGTGGGGATATTCGAAGCGTTTGTGCTCCGGAGGCAAAAGGGCCAAACGTTCGCGGGCAAATCGGGCAATTTCGGCGACGGAAAGAAAGGGCATGATTATTTCGCCGTTTTCCATGACCTTGTGGAAAAGCTCTTCTTTGCGATATTTGGCCACACGGAAACGCTTTTCCTTCTCAAAAGGATGATAAATGTATTCGATGTCTTTCTCTTTTTCCAGGACGATGGCATCGGCCAAAAAGCCTCCCTCGCCGTTGGAATAGCGGTACACCTTTTTTAGACCGGGCAGAGTGGTTTTGCTCAAACTGTCGGAGATTTTCATGCGGGGTTCGCCGTCGATCAGACTCATTTTGTACACTCCGTCCAGGGCCGAATCGGGTTGTCCGGTAATGAGCCGCGTGCCTACTCCGAACAGATCGATAGGCGCGCCTTGTTCGATCAAGCTTTTGATGACGCGTTCGTCCAATTGGTTCGAAACGGAGATTTTAACGTAGTCCAGCCCGGCTTCGTCCAGCATTTTGCGGGCTTTTTTGGAAAGATAGGCCAGGTCGCCGCTATCAATACGAATGCCGACCAGTTTGTGCCCTTTGCTTTCCAGCTCTTTGGCCACGGTAATGGCATTGGGAATGCCGCTTTCCAGGGTGTTGTAGGTATCGACCAGTAAAAAGCAGGAATCGGGATTGAAACGGGCGTATTCACGGAAAGCGGTAATTTCGTCGGGAAAACTCTGAATAAAGGAATGGGCAATGGTGCCCACGGGCTTAATGCCATAACGGAAGGCGGCCAATACGTTGGACGTGGAATCACAACCTCCGATGACGGCTGCGCGGCTGGCATGCAAACCTCCCAAACCGTGCGCACGCCGCAAGCCAAAATCGCTTACGGCGCGGTCGCCAGCCGCCAGGCGTACCCGTGCGGCCTTGGTGGCAATAAGCGATTCGAAATTGAGAATATTCAACAGAAGCGTTTCGATGATTTGCGTTTCGATCAGGGTACCTTCCACACGGAGGAGCGGTTCGTGAGGAAAGACTATTTCTCCCTCACGCATGGAGTAAATGGTGCCCCGAAAGCGGAACGCGCGCAAATAGTCCAGAAAATCGGGATCGAAATGATCCTTTTTTAAGAAGGCGATAGCTTCGTCGCCAAAAGTAAAGTCCTGCAAAAGCTGTAAAAAATCCTGCAGTCCGGCATACACTAAGAAACCGTTGCCAAAGGGCAGATTGCGAAAGAAGTAATCGAAGGTAGCTTTTGATTGCAGCCTTCCGCCCTTAAAGTAGGCCTGAGCCATGCTCAGTTCGTATTTATCCGTAAACAAACCCAGATTTGACGTCATGTTCTGTTCCTAACCTGTTATTGCGAGGCAAATATTACTTAAAATTTCAACCAAATTCAAACGGGCGTCGAAAAAATGTATTTCGGTGAGCAGCAAATTTTGAGACAGAGTGTGGAGTTGGCGGGGAAGTGGGAACGATCGGAGTGGACAGTAAACGTGGGGTGAAAAGCAGTGCGGCAAGAGGAGCGGAAAGGTTCTGAAAATTCAGAATTTCCCGCTCCGTAATTGTTGTGTTTAGCGGCTACTCCAGGCGGCCCAGGCCATTAATAGCCATCCGGCAACAAACGAAATACCACCGGCTGGTGTGATGTAGCCAAAATGAATGCCGGTTAGCGATTGGGCATAAAGCGATCCCGAAAACAGGACGATTCCTGCCACCTGCAGCCATCCGGCCGGGGTTAGCAGCTTTTTTTGTTCCGGCCAGCGATCCAGAGCCCAGGCCACGGCCAGCAGCGCAAAGGCATGGTACATGTTGTAACGCGATGCCTTGCCATAGGTGATGACGGCCTGATGTAATTCAATTAAGCGTGCGCCGCCGTGGGCTCCGTATGCACCCAAAGACACACCGATGGCTCCGAACAACGCGCCAAGCGCAAAAAATATTCTGCTCATAATTATCCTTTCCTTTTTTTAATAAGCCGTTAAAATCCTACTACCAATTGCGCGGTTAAGCGATCAGAATAGCTGCTGCCCTGTGGATCTTCCCGCAAATATTCCAGGCGTACGCTACTGTAGTCATTGATCCGATGACCCACTCCAAAAACATAGCGTTGGATTTTTTCGGGCAAGGGCATGGGACTGTTTGCATTGTCATCTTGCCACAGACTGTAGCGTAACGTAAAAAAGAAAGGCCACCGGGCTTTTTGCAATTTGCTCAAATCGGTAACCAGTTGCACGTAATAGCCGTCATGGGCATGGTCATCGTTGAGCGTGTCTTGTTCACCGCCGTAAATGCCACTGGCCCAGAGATACTCCGATTTGAGTTCGAAAATGCGATGGCGCGCAAAAAGGGAAAGGCCGCTAATCCAGCTTTTACGATGAATCTTTTTATTAAAGTCCGATGTGTGAAAAAGCCCGAAACGAAAATCAGGCGTTAGCTTAAAAACAAAATCACCCACCAAATTCAGCCCGTTGTTAAAACCGTTTACGGCGCTTACATTAAAACGCAGGTAACGTTTGTTTAGGTGAAAGTTCACCCCTACATCATTCCATCCGGCAATGGTTTGCTCAATAATTAAAGGCTGGCTAACGACGGGCCGGTCGGGCGAAGCGTAGGAAAGATAGTCGAGCCCGATGGGCACATCGAATTTACCGATTACAATGCCGACATGTTCGTCCTCTTCGCTGCGGCGGGGATGCTTTACTTCGTTGCTTATCAGATTGTAATGCAAATAGGCCATGCTCAACTCGATATTGCCACAGGTGTTATTGTAGGCAATGGCCGCGCCGAAAGAAAGGTTGTCTTTGTAGGCTTTACTGATGTCGATTTCGAATTGATTGATTTGGAAACCGTCCGTTTCGCGTTCGGAAATTCGATAGGTGTTAATAATGTCGAAAAAACCGGTGATTTCGGTTTGGGCCGCCGAGATGCTAATCGTGAGCAGCAAGAGGGCGATTCCGAATCGATAAAAATTTTGCCAGAAATGTTTCATTTCCGTTTTCCCGATTTTATTCCGTAGAGACCTTGCGGTTTTTACGGGTTTGTGAAATAAAAATGGAGCCGTATGAAACGGCTCCATTAGTTCCCAAAAAACAAATGTTATTACAGACGGAAGCTGAACTGCAAAAAGGCGATATTTTGTTCGGCTTCGATTTTATTCGGAGTCACGCTCGATTTTAGTTCGTTGTGTAAACCGTGGGTAAACGAAAGCGTAGAGCTGCATTTGTCATTCCATCTTTTGGAAACACCGATGGAAATATGATGTTCGACCACAGCGATGGAACCCAAATTGTTGTCCACATCGTTTGTGCCGATTGGCGTTTTGCCATAATTGTAGCCGGCGCGCAGGCAAAGGCCCTGCTTTACTTTAAAGTTGGCACCAATTGCGTAAACCATTTGATCGTCCCAACCGAATTTCAGAGGGATCACAACACCGTTCGGGCCTTTCAAATCTACCTGATCCATTACGGCAGAAAAATTGTACCATTTCACATCGGCTTCCACCTGCAATTTGGGCATGGGTTTAAAAGCCAGACCAAAGGCCACGTTCTGAGGGCTGTTCATTTCCATTTTGTATTCGCCCTCGCCGCCCATCGGGCTAAATCCGTTAAAGGTGTATTCGGAAATATTCATTTGTGAGGTGTAGGAAAGGCCGGCTTGCAGTTTGTCTGTAACGTGGTAAATGGCACCAACCGCCGCGCCAAAGCCCCACGATTCGGTTTGCGGCATCATGAAGGCCGGCGATTTTAAAGCCATAGACTGCTGGCCGATTTGCAGAGAAAGGCCGAGCATCAATTTGTCCGAAACTTTAAAACCGATGGTCGGTGCGATCTTCAACAGACCTTTTTTCGTGACAATCGAAGAATTTTCGTGGATTGGTGTTCCGGGATTATCCGGAAGCGTTGTCGCCGGGAAGTCCACACCCATACCGGCCACTCCACCGGCAGTTACACCCAGAAAAATTTTGGGCGAGATACGCGCGGCAAATCCGTTGCCCATTCCCAGATAAAGGTTGGAATTACTGGTAGTTGTTCCCTTCATACTGGTGATTTTACGCGGTGGATTGAGTACACCGAGACTTAAATCGAAACCCAAATTGGCAAAGCCAATTTCACCGATGGCAGCAGGGTTGTATAGCATGCTGGGTACGTCTACCGGCGCGGCAATAATGGCCCCACCGCGAGCCCATTGCATGGCCGAAATACCAAGCATCTGATCGCCGTCGGTGGCAAAAACCGTTGAAACGGTTAAAAAAAGGATAAATGTTACCAATAGCTTTTTCATGGTGTTCTCCTACTTAAATAGGCCAAAAAACAAAATATCCGGCGAATGGTCATCCGCCGGATATCAATTTTTTAATCGGTTTCTTCGACGATAAAGAACCGTTTAAACGTCGGGATTATGAACAGAATGAACAGGGCCAAAGAGAGCAAGCCGCCAACGCCCCATTCAAACGAATGCCGGACGATGTAACCCTGAAATCCGATTAAGGCCGTCGCCAAAGAAGTCCCCAGAATTGTGTAATAACCGAACTTTTTGCGCAGGGCTAAGAACGGAATAGCCAGAATCATCAGGTAAGAAGCCAGATAATTCATGTAGCCGCCCAACAAAAGAACCAAAGTGTTAGGATCGTAGGTCGGTTTGGAGAATTTTACCACCTGCGGAACAACCTGATGGGCTTTGTTCACGATATTCACCAGCGAATCGACCTTAATGGAATCCAATTGAGCCTGAGAAATAGTCGTTAAGGCCAGAGCGTTGTAAAAGTCGAGGTTGGTGAAAAAGTTTCCGTAAGGGCTAAACGGGCTGGGCGGATTAGCCGTTAATTTTTCGGGGATGAAAATGAAATAGCGAACGCCATGCTGCCCGTTCATGAAGACCATACCGGCAACCACACCGACAAAGGTGTAGGGGATGAACTTCAAAATTTTGTTTTTCAGGCTGTCTTCATCCAGCAATAAAAAGATGTAGTAGAAAAGCAGACCGAAAGCCAGCGTCCAGATAACCGGCGGCATAACCGAAACACCGGCGGGCGGCGGTAAAACACCGGGAACCGGACCGTGCGAATAATCGGCCACTACCAGCACCATCCAGGGGATGAGCATAGTCATACCGGCCACGGCGGTAAAAGCGGAAAAGCCCAACAAAATGCTACGGGCCCATTGGGCGCCATCGTACACTTTTTTGGCCAGAACAATGGCGAACGCGCCGAACAGCCAGAGACCGATCATCCAGATGCTGTAGGTCGCACCCAAAATGGGGACAGCCGGATAAAAATCCGGATCGAACGGGATAAGCCGTTCCATTACTTCGCGCAGGGCGATCTTTAATGTGTGCATGGCTTCCGACGGAGCCACGTACATCATGAAGATGCCCATCACAATGGCAGCAACTGCCATTATGGTGCGCTGGGTTTTTGTGGTTTCACTTAGCATAGCTAAACCTCCTTTAAGTTAGTTTAATGGGTAAAAAAATTTTAAATATGCAAACCGCTTACAAAAGCGAACGTTGCCAGCAATAACATGATCGGGAATCTGCCGAAAACAGTATTTAAGCTCATTTTCAAGAAACCCATTTTTTGTAAGGTTAAAAATATTCCTTCCAGTCCAATGATTAAGCCGCCCAGACTGACCAGCAAAAGCTGTAAGGGCAAACCGTATTGCGTTACCAGCACCACGGGTAATACAAAAAGCAACATACCAGAAAGACCGTGCACTAAGGCCAAAACCAAAGCGGCGGTTTTTTCGGTCGCGGTAAAACGTACCCATACCGAAATCAAATATAATAAACCCAGGAGTATGGAATAAGAAAATGTCATTTTTGGGATATAATCGTGTACCAATCCCAGAGAAAGAGTGATGGGAATTAAAGTGGTGACGACCGGGACAAAACGGTTGGTTAAAAGTTCAAAGCCAAATAAAATAAGCATAATGCTGGCCAAAACCAGCACTCCGAATGATACGGTGTAAAAACCCGTCGAAAGCACGGAATGCTGATCCATGCCACTGACAATTTTGTTGCCCGCAACAATTGCGGTGATTAAAAACAGAATTCTGTCGAGTACGGTTATTTTGCGCACTTACAATGTCCCTAAACTCATCATGACCATGGAACCCAACATAAACAGCGAAGCATATTTGAACAGGCCGAAATTTACTTTTTCCGATGGCCGGAAAATGCTAATGGCCGCCAGTCCTACAATCCCCACGGCCAGCACAGACAGGAGACGCAAGTAGCCCCAGGAAAGCCCGATGGCAAATGCTCCCAATCCAATAGACAGTGCCGCTGCTACACTGGAGAGGGCGATAATGATGCGCGTGGTGCGATAACCGTATTGCGAAGGAAATGTAGGCACTCCGGCCCGTTTGTAGTCTTCATAATAACGCATACTAAATGTAAGAATGTGTGTGGGAATCCAGAGTAAAATAGCCAGAGTGAACAAGATACCGATGCCATCAATGTGGCCGATACCCAGTGTGCGTCCGGCCAGGATGGGCATACCTCCGGAAATGCCGCCCCAGACGATGGACCAGGCGGTGCGTCGTTTAAGCCATACGGTGTAGACGATCACATCGATGAAAAGCCCGGCAAACACGACCAGAGCGTAAATGGGAGAAAGCAGATAAGCCCAACCAACGCCTAAAAAAGAAATGATCAGGCCGACGGCAAGTGCTTCTCCGGCCGGAATCTTTCCGGAAGGGAGAGGCCGATGGGCAGTACGTCCCATTTTGGCATCAATATCCCTGTCGTAAACCATGTTGAGAATGGTACTTCCGCTAATGGCCAGAAATAAACTGCCCAACAAACCGATGAATGTTTCCCAGGTCATTACCGGGCAGCGCGCACTGATGTACCCGGCAATACCTGTAATGAGTAACAAGCCGGTTTGCAAACTTTTGATTAAAGGCCAGTAAAGTTTTATTCGTGCCTTCAATGCGGCAAAACCATGTGCGTCATTATTGTTGGTATTCATCATACCATCTCCTTGCAATAAAACGGATGCCTGTGTTTCGTATGGATATTTTGGGTTTCGGAATGCGTATTTTTTATTGAAATACGAAAACCAGGCATCCGAAAAAAATTACGTTTTACTTTTGTACATCCCGTGCACACCGGAAACCAACATCCGTACCTTCGTATTCGGGTCCGGCGCTGTTGCGTTCCCATACACGTAAGTTGTTTTCGTAGGTGGCAAAGCTTCCGCCACGCATGTAACGGTAATGGATATCGGGATAATCATCCGCGCACCATTGCCAGACGTTGCCAGCCATGTCATACAGTCCGTAAGGGCTGGGGCTATCGGTGGTTTTAAATCCATCGTAAGTTTTACCGTTGTAAAAACCGATGGGCGTGGTTCCACCCTGTTTGCCGAATAATTTTTCGAACGGATCATGGCTGCTGTAAAAATTGGCGCGACTGTGGTCAAAGTCGTTTCCCCAGGGGTAGCTACGTTTGTCTGTGCCACGCGCAGCCTTTTCCCATTCGTTCTCCGTAGGTAAACGCCAGCCGTAAAAATCGGCAAAGGCCTTTGCGCCGAACCAACTTACCATGGTTACCGGATGGTTTTCGAAGCCTTTCTGCACGCTAAAGGCCTGGCCATCAAATTTGATGCGCACACCCGGTTTGCTTAAATCCATGTGCTGATAATCGCCAGGGCCGATTTTAAACTCGTGCTTGTGGCCGTTGAAGGGATCGCCCGGATAATATCCGAGAATGATTTTGTTGTCTTTCATTTTAATGGTGCCCTTGGCCAACGCTTCGTTTAAATAGCGGGCATATTGGGCATTGGTTACGTCATAGCGCATAATTTGGTAGTCGTAATCCATTTTGGTCAGGTGGGCATGCTCGGTTTTGTAAAAATCACCGGCCGGTATTAAAACCCACACGATGGAATCGGGTGCCCCGGTATTGTATACGGGAACGTTTGCTTCCGCATTAGAGTTGGAAGATGCGCAACCCGCCATGAAAAGGGCCAGAGCAATGCTGGTAAAAAGGATCAATGTTCTCATAGTTACACCCCCTGTTCCGATGAAGTTGCACCGACTGGCGTAATTCTGGGGACATCCAGTTCCGGATTCTGGGCTTCTTTTTTCCACAGACCATCTTGTTTGAACAGGTCAAACAAACGCCAGCCCAAAAGCAGACCAAGGGTCACGAGAATGATTCCCAACCCCAAATCGGTTAACAACATGGTCGTGTCGACCAAAGGCTGTTGATGGTATTGATCGACAAAAAGCCGTTTCATGGAAAAGATAGTCATCGAGCCGAAAGCAACGTCCGAACCGATGATGAGAATCCATCCGAACCATTTGCGCACTTTCCCTTTTAAACCGATGATGTCACCATAGTACATTAAGATGATAGTCGCAATTAAAGCGGCTAAAATGTGCCAGTGGCCGGTAAGGGTAATGCGCTCTTCACGGAAAGGCCACACGCGGAAAATTTTGTCCAGCTTAATGGCCAAGAAGATGCCCACGCCACTAACGGTGAAATTCATGAAGACCATTTGCCACAACGGTCCGAACTTCAGCGGATCGTGCAGCAGGGCCTTTAGACTACGGAAGAAACCGGCCTTGCCTTCGATACCCAGTTCGGCAAGGCGATCGTGAATCAATTTACGCCAACCGTAAATGACCAGCATAAGGGCTGCGCTCATCACAAAAACCGAACCGACGTAAATAAAGGTGTGTGCTGTGGGCTCATAAGGTACTACCGACCAAACGCCCAGGGTGATTACAATAATACCAATGATCATCAGCGGCATGGCGATTTTGTGAAAAATGCCTTTGAAATCCAGCCAGCGACCGACAACCAGAGTAATTGCCACGGCAACTAAGGTAAGCATGATGTGCAGGTGGCCGATAATGGCCAATTGCAAAGCAGTTTTGTGCGGATTGCGAATAAGGTCTTCACCTAAAAAGGTTTCATGGCCATTGCCCCAATAAGAGCCTGTGACCGCACCAAAGATAGCAGAGCCCAGAGTGGCTACCACCATAGCAAAAAAGGCGACGCGTTCCAGATCGAGACCCTTTTTGGTGTGTGCGTATTCGGAATCTTTTGGTAAATAGTACTCCTTATTCCAGGGCCACAGAGCGGCAGCCAATAAAATACCGGCAAAAAATACCAGCGATTGACCGACTAAAAACAAGCCGTGGAATACGAAATTGTGGCCAAAATAGGCGAACCACAGACCAAAGATCATTGCCGTTATGTAACCGGCAGTAATGGTGGCATTGATGGTAGCCTGTTGATGCTTTTTCATGGGGACAATCGAGGTGATAAAGTACACTTCGATGGCTACCACTGCCAGAGCGATTGTGTGGTAGAGCATGATGATGCGGCCTTCACGTTGCCAGGGATGTAGTTCCATTCCCAAAAGCCGCACGGTGATATCCTTTACGCCCCATTCGACCATCGGGCCGGAAAGCGTTCCCCAGATGGCGGTGACCAGTGCTATTAAAGAAATAGCGACCAGTACCAGGCCTTTGGTGGAGCGAAAAAGATAAGAAAACCGGTTCTCAGATGAAGCCATAGTTCCTGATACCTCCTGTTGGAATTAGTAAAGTTTGGTTAATTGTAGTAAATGTTTACTCACTTTTTATTAAAAAAACTATGTTATGCTACTAAAAACAATTTTAAATTTTTAAGCAGCTTCTTACCGGCCTTGCACAAATCAAACTGGTGTCCGTCCAGACGCCAGCGGGTTACCAGATAGCGCATGGAGCCGATAATAATGTAAATAGTATCCTCAATGTCGATGTCTTTTTTTATTTCATTGTTTTGAATGCCTTTTTCCAGAATGACGTGCAGGGTTTCTTCGTGCATTTTCAAAAAGTTGTTGACCTCTTCGGCCAGACGTTTATGATTCTGGAAAATACTTTCCGAAAAAATAACAGCAGCGACGGCAGGCTTTTTGGTAAAATATTTAAGGCGGTACATGAAGATGGATTCGAGTTGCTTAATAGCGGGCTGTTTTGAGACCTTCGCTCTTTCCAGATTTTTGCGGGCCTCATTTTTGAACATCATAAGAATGCCCAGTAGAATATCCAACTTGCCCGGGAAATGGCGATACAAAGCACCTTCGGTTACGCCCAGCTTTTTCGATAAATTCTTAATGGTTAATTGCTGGATGCTTTTTTCAGCAATTAATTCAATAGCCGTATCAATAATCTTTTTCTGTTTTGCCGTAAAGCTCAACTTTTCCGTCCCGAGTAAGTAAATGTTTACATACAAATATACAGTGCTATTTCGCATCTGTCAACAGGTATTTTTATTTCTTTTTGATTTTTTTGGGAAATTGTTGTGTCTTATTCGAATTCGGTTTTACAGCGCGCGAATTGCCGATAGTAAAGAAAACTGTCCAAAAACAAAGCGAGGCCAATGCCTACGTAAACCGGCGATACGAGTTGCCGGGGAATGAGGGTTGTGTTGCGCAGGTAAATGCCCATGCTCATCATGATGACGATTAATACGTAACTATGCCAGGCCTGGAAAGCAAAAGCGCACACGGGTTTTGTGTAGGCTTTGATGCGACGAATGTTTTTGTGCACTAATAACCGAAAACCGAAAATGGCAATGGCCAATCCCAATAAAAGTCCGCCGCCTAAGACCCAAAGTTTTTCGGTGAGCGTAAAATGGGGAATCCAGCGAAACGCAATGCGAATTAAAAGGAGTCCCACGCCACTCCACATGATACCAGAAATTAAAATGAGCCAACGTTTGTGCACACCCGGTTTTTTAATCATTTTTAAAATCCTTTTTAATCGATTATCTCACCACAACAAAGCGGCTAATATACAACAAAATTCCAAAAAACAAAAAAGGGATGAAGACAAACGCCTCCATCCCTTTGTTTTTACTATGGTAACACGGCTTATTTCTTTACGCCCTTCATGAAACCGAAGGTGAAGAACAGGGCCATTAACAGCAGCAAGGGTGACAAAATAGCGAAAACGACGTCGTTAGAGAAGAAAAGCAATTGCTTGCCTGCTTTCAGGAAAGCCAGTGCCATGCCACCCAGGCCGATCAGAATACCACCGATGGCAACTGCGCTAAAGCCTTTTTGTACTTTTTGTCCCTTGCAGGCCAGAAAGGGAATAATCACAATGGTTAACCCGGCGATGGCGTGGAAAATGGGATAAACGACGCTGCCTAAACCAACCATGTTGCCATAGCGGGCTACGGTGATCAATACCAGACCAATGACCATTAACCACAAATAGGGCTTGGCGTATTTGGGATAAAATTGAGCGACCAAACCTGTTGCCAGGGAAAAGGGGATTAATCCGGCAACGACGGCCACAAAGTTATTGCCCAGCGCTTGCCAACCGAAAATGATGAGTAATAATCCGGCGACTAATAGTACCAAAAAACCTACGATGTAGTAAATGTTCCAGACACCTGCCGTTTCGGGATTTTTTTGGCGTTGCAAAAAGCGGTAGATCATGTAGATGGCTACCAGGCCGGTTAGCAACAACATGATTACATCGAAAATACCCATCGACTGTGGATAGTTTAGTAGTGAGTTACCCATAACTCCTCCTTTGTTAGGGTGTTACTGAAAAAGTTTATTGGAACAACATGCCTTTAAAAGCCAAGCACGAACAAGGCTGTTGTTAAGGCCAATAGTAAAGGGAAAACGCTGAAAATGGTTTCTCTGGACAAAATGGGTGCACCGGATTTCAGAAAGGCTAAAAGGAGCCCTCCGAGTCCCATTAATGCTCCTCCGGCGCCCACTAAGGCAAAAGACATTGGCGCTTGCCCGCCGAAACTACGGATTAAAGGCAAAAGAAAGATTATCAGCCCGGCGACGGCATGGACCGGCGCAAGAAAGAGTACGGGAATTTTGCCGGTAGCCTTGAATTGGGTTACGGCAATTCCTAAGAAGCCTAATCCGATGAAAAAGGCGTACAATGTTTTGTAGCGTGGCAGAAAGGCAAAGATTAAAGCTGCAGACAGGCTTAGCGGGGCAAGTGTAGCCACGACTACGACCAGTTTTTTTTCTAATATTTCGAAGCCGAACAAGAATAATAGCAAACCGGCCAAAAGTAGAACGCCAAATGCTACGGTCAAAAAAAGCGTTGCCCAAAAATCGAAACCTTCGATGCCGCTTACAATTTGGTAGCCGGCTAAAAAGACGGTGGCTAAAAAGAACAATCGGTCGGCAATATTTAGTTTTTTCATGGCATTGCTCCTAAAACAACCATCATCATGGATCCCAACATGAAAAGCGAGGCGTATTTAAATAGTCCAAAGTTTACCTGCTCAGAGGGACGGTACAAACTTATCAGCGAAAGTCCGACCAGTCCAACGGTTAGAACCGAGAGTAACCGCAAATATCCCCAGGAAAGTCCCAAGGCGTAAATTCCCGTTCCGATGGCGATGGCTGCTCCAATGCTGGAGATGGCAATAATGCGCTGCGTGCCTGTAACTCCGTAGGTGGAAGGAAATGTGGGCACGCCCGCCTGTCGGTAGTCATCCTGATAGCGGATACTGAAGGTAAGGATGTGTGTGGGAATCCACAGAAGAATGGCCAGGGCGAGCAGAATTCCGATTGAATCGATGTGGCCAAGTCCCAGAACGCGTCCGGCCAGGATGGGCATTCCGCCGGAAATGCCGCCCCAGACGATGGACCAGGCGGTTTTGCGTTTGAGCCAGATGGTGTAAACAACGACGTCGATGAAAAGTCCGGCAAACACGACCCAGCCGAACATTGGGGATAGCGAGAAGGCCCAGAGCAAACCGAGGGCAGAGATGATCAGTCCCACGGTCAGGGCTTCGCCGGGTTTTACTTTGCCGGCAGGCAAAGGTCGGTGCCGGGTGCGATTCATGCGGGCATCGATGTCGCGATCGTACACCATATTTAAGATGGTGCTTCCACTGATGGCGAAAAACAAGCTGCCCAGAAGTCCCGCGATTTGTTGGAAGTGAAACATGGGGCAACGGACGCTAATGTAACCGGTAAAGCCGGTGACCAAAAGCAAACCGGTTTGCAAGCTTTTGATGAGCGGCCAGTACAATTTTAATTTTCGTTTGATCACATCCCGGAAAAATGTTTTCATGGGGCAATGGACTCCCTGTGTTGTTTGTGGGGAAAGGCGGCAGATAGCGATCTGCCGCCGCCAACGTTCAATCTTTATTCGCTTCCCGTTGTAGCCGTCGAATCGGACGGAACATCACGTGCACAGCGAAAGCCCACGTACATGCTGTAGTATTCCGGTCCGGCACTGTTCCGGGCCCAGACACGCAAATTGTATTCGTAATTTGCGTGGCTGCCGCCACGCATAAAGCGATAATGCATAAAACGGTAGTCGTTTCCGCACCACTGCCACACATTGCCAGCCATGTCGTACAAGCCATAGGGACTGCGATTGTCACGCGTTTGCAGCCCGTTGTAAGTTTTGCCGTTAAAAAATCCCACAGGGGTAGTAATGACCGGACGACCAAACACCTCTTTCAGAAATTTATTGCTATTAGAGTAGTTGGCGATATTGTCATAAATTTCTTCGCCCCAGGGGAATGAGCGCGTGTCGGTACCGCGCGCGGCCTTTTCCCATTCATCCTCCGTAGGTAAACGCCAGCCGTAAAACTTGGCATAAGCATTGGCGCCGAACCAGGAAACGTAAGTAACCGGATGATTCTCGTATCCTTTGACGACAGAAAAGGTTTGACCGTCAAAAGTGATGCGAACCCCGGGCTCATCCAGCGGGAAAAACACTTTGTCACCAGGCGTAATTTTCTTTTCGTGCTTGTAACCGTCAAAAGGATCGCCGGGATAGTAGCCCATGACCTTATTATTCACCACTTTAATGGACCCCTTGGCCAGAGCCTCATTTAAGTAGCGCGCATATTGAGCGTTGGTTACATCGGTTAACATAATTTCGTAAGGCTTGTCAATCTTGGTCACATGGCGATGCAATCCTTTGTAAAAATCTCCCGCAGGAATTTTCACCCAGGCCTCGGTATTAACACCGGTGTCGGTGTAAGGAAAAGGTTCTACCTGCGCGTTCTTTTGCTCCACACAGGAAAAAGCGACTAAAGCAAAAAGGATGGGAAGAAAACGAATTAGCTTTTTCATTGGTTCACCTCCTGCTCGATATTGAGATCTTTGGCCGGAGCGGCGGGGGTAATGCGCGGAATTTCCAGCTCGGGATGGGCCGCTTCTTTCTTCCACAGGCCATCCTGCTTAAACAGATCGAACAAACGCCAGCCCATGAAAATACCCAGCATTACCAGGATGGCGCCCAATCCAAAATCGATGAAAAGCATCGACCATTTGACAACCGGTCCCTGAAAATATTCGCTGACAAAAAGACGCTTCATCGAAAAGACCGTGGCCGAAGCAAACGCGAGGTCCGAACCGATGAGTAAAATCCAGCCGAACCATTTGCGCACTTTGCCTTTTAATCCGGAAATATCGGCATAATACATTAAAATGATGGTGGCAATCAGTGCGGCCAAAATATGCCAGTGACCGGTTAAGCTAATGCGTTCTTCACGTGCCGGCCAAACCCTGAAAATTTTGTCCAATTTAATCGCCATGAAAATTCCGACACCGCTTACGGTAAAATTCATGAAAACCATCTGCCAGCCACTTCCGAATTTAAGCGGATCGTGAAAAAGAGCCTTGAACTTTTGCCAGAAGCTGGGATTTTCGATCCCTAATTCGCTGATTCGATCGTGGATGAGTTTGTGCCACGAATAAATGACGTAGAGAAGAGCGGCAAACATAACGCCGACCGCGCCGACGTAAATGATAGTGTGCGCCCAATGCAGCCAAACCACCGAAAGCGCACCGGCCGTGAGAACCACGGAACCGACAATCATGAAATACATGGCCCATTTGTGCAGAATGCCCTTAAAATCGAGCCAGCGCCCCACAATAAGGGTAATGCCAACAGCCAGGAGAGAAAGCATGATGTGTAAATGACCAATAATGGCATATTGCAATTTTGTTTTGTGCGGCAAACGAATAAGATCTTCGGCCAAAAATGTTTCCTGCCCGTTTCCCCAATAGGAACCGGTTACGGCGCCCCAGGTAGCCGAAAGAAGTGTTAGAACGGCCATGGCAAAAAATGCCACGCGTTCCAGATCGACACCCGATTTGGTGTGGGCGTAGTCGCTGTCGGGTGCCAGGTAGTATTCCTTATTCCACGGCCAGAGAGCGGCGGCTAACATGACACCGGCAAAAAAGATTAACGACTGACCAACCAGGAAAAGCCCGTGAAAAATGAAGTTGTGCCCAAAGTAGGCAAACCACAGGCCAAAAATCATGGCCGTTAAGTAGCCCACGGTGATGGTGGCGTTGATGTTTACCTGGCGGTATTTTTTCATGGGAACGATGGACGTAATCATGTACACCTCAATGGCCACAACCGCCATCGCAATGGTGTGGTACAACATGATGATGCGTCCTTCGCGTTGCCACTGGTGCAATTCCATGCCCAGCAATCTCACGGTAATGTCCCGGACACCCCATTCGACCATGGGACCGGACAAAGTCCCCCAGATAGCAGTCACCAAAGAAATCATGGCAATGGCCACGGTTATTAACCCTTTGGTGGAACTGAATAAGTAGTGAAAGCGACTCTGCTTGGAACTCATAAGAACCTCTACCTCCTCAATTGATTGTTATGTGGTTTGAATTAAATAGAGTAAATCGGTTGCGATTTCTTCCCCTTTTTGCACTAAATCGAAAGATAAACCCGAAAAACGCCACTGAGTAATCAGGATGCGAATGGCGCCGAAAATGATGAGAGCTAAACTTTCGGCTTTAGGTTCTTTTTTTATTTTTCCTTTTGCCTGCGCTTGTTCGATGATTTCGGTAATGGTTTGAATGCGTTTTTCAATGGTCTCTTGCACCTGACCGCTAATGACGGGCTCGGTCTGGAAAACCTCTTCCGGGTAAACCAGTGCCGCCATTTCCGGATGACGGGCAAAAAAGTTTAAATGTTCGCGAATTAATGCCCTGATTCTTGCAATCGGATCCTCGGAAGTCGTAATACTGGTCAGTTGCTGATGAAGTGCCTGATTAAACGTAAGGAGTAGAGCTTTGAGAATGGCTAATTTGTTTTCGAAATGGCGGTAAATGGCCTGTTCGGAAATGTTGACCCGCTTGGCCAGCTCTTTAATGGTAAGCTTAGCTAAACCGTGTTGATGAATAATTGCCAGCGCAGCTTCGATAATCTGTTTTTGACGCGTCTCCGTGTCCAAACGTTGTAATTTCATGAGCGCCAATCAATGTTAGTAGATATCAACTAACATGAAAGTAATAAGGATGACTATTAATGTCAATACCTATGGTAAAATATTCACAAATAAAACAACAAAACTGCGGCACGGCTTTTCAAATTGTGTCACGGGCGCATTGGAAGATCAAAAGTTAAATCTACGGGCCAGCCGCGGGCAGTGCCGATCCCGAAAAAATATTTGTGTATTTGGGTTACGTTGCTAAGGCGCGTTTCTCCCGTAAACAAAAAAACGTCTCTGCCGGGAGCCAGAGACGTTTTTAGGAAAGAAACAGATTCGTGGATTAGTATTTTCCGATAAAGTCTTTTCCGGTGCCGATTAATTTGTCACCGGGTTTCCAGCCGGCGGGAGCGGCCTTGCCCGGATTTTTGGCCACTGCTTGCATGGCCTTAATCTGCCGGATCAATTCATCCACATTTCTTCCAACGGGATCGGTTAGCACCTCGACGGCCATAATTTTACCCTGCGGGTTGATGATAAAGCGTCCGCGATGGTTCAGGCCGGTTTTGGGATTCCAAACCCCATATGCTCTGGAAACGGCGCCACTGGGATCGCCACACATAGGGAATTGAACATTTTTAATAGTGGGTGAAGTCTTCTTCCACATCCAGTGGGTAAAGTGGGTGTCGGTGCTTACTGCAATGACCTCCACATTTAATTTCTTCAAGACATCGTACTTTTCCGCAACTGCGGAGAGTTCGGTCGGTCAGACAAAGGTGAAGTCGGCTGGAAAAAAGCAGAGAACACGCCATTTCCCGGCATAATCCGATAGTTTGACGGTTTTAATTTGGTTGCCCACAACAGCCGGTAATTCAAAATCGATGGCTTGCTGGCCGGGCAACGGAATGGGCTGCACGACTAAATTGTCGCTTTGCTGCGCAGCCTTTTGGGTGACTTTTACGTCAACCTTGGTGTTGCCTTTGTTGCCCGTATCCCCGCAGGCGCCCAACACTTGAGCATTCAGGGAGGACAGGAACAAAAGCGTAAAGAGAAATAAGAGCAATCGTTTTAGGTGCATAACGACCTCCTTTGGTAAATGGGTTAACAATCTCCCGGATTAATTAATAAAAATTATTACATAAAATTTATGGAAAAAAAATTAAAATGCAAGTGGGGGGGAAGTAAGAATTACGAAGTATCCGTAGGATGCCTCGCCGTGGGCCACTTTGTGGTGGTACGGTGGGAATGAAAAAGGAAAAAAGAAAAATGAAAAAGGAAAAAAGAGGAGGGAAAAGGCCGCCGGTTGCCTGCCCGAGAGGGAATTAAAAATTACGAATTACGAATTTGGGCCACTGATCCACACAGATTGGCACTGATTTCCTTTAAC
>Ga0256914_1001432_pt1 | contig 21533 bp, 23 predicted proteins | sample HulkmetaG_FD_191571 | JGI IMG/M metagenome (GOLD analysis project Ga0256914, IMG submission 191571) | Hydrothermal chimney microbial communities from Main Endeavour vent field at the Juan de Fuca Ridge, Pacific Ocean - Hulk | ecosystem: Environmental > Aquatic > Marine > Hydrothermal vents ... | reverse complement strand
CATCATTTTTTCGCCGGTTCAAGCTTCTCCAAGCCCTTTACAAAAGAACGATACATTTCCTTAACCTTATCATAATTCTCGTTTAGCATTTTCTCTTCGTCCTCTGAGAATATAGTATCGCCTTTGTATAAACCAATCCACCCGCCATTGGAGGAAGGATGAACAAGCTGTGGGTTCATAACACTCCATCGGAAGGCTAGGATATACTTCACCTTTTGTTTTACAAAATCCATATCAATAGGTGCTATAGAATTAATGTTGGATATGACTTTATTTATAAATGGCAGTAACATGGTATAGATATATTTTGGGTTATTCGTTTGTGTACTGTCTATCGAAACAGCAGGAAGTTTTGCTATCTGAAACTTATTTGCTATTGCAAGACTAAGTACGAGTTGTGTGAGTCTTGAATCAGCACTATTGATAATATCGAATTCAGAGATTTGGTGCGGAGAAGAAATCATGCTTTGGCATCCAGAAGTTGATCAATTTTTAATGCAGAAAGTCTCAAATCATTCGCGGTTACTTCTTCCAAAAGTCTGGCGAGTTTCTCACCACGCACAGTAGCTCGACCTTTAGATGTAAATATCGAAATCATTCCAAAAATAGGAGACTGTAATGAAATATTTGGTTTGAACTTCATAGTTTTATCTAAATACTCTACACTTTCCAACAATTCCTTTCTTTGTTTACTGGTAAGATTCTTAGCATACTTTATAGAGGTCACGGTTTCAGAACGCATTCTACGAATTCGTTCATAGTTGGAAGGATACGTATGGCTAGTAAAATTATATTTTAAGTATAGTAAGAGTACTCCTGCTATAATGGCTATAATTACAGGAGGTATACCTAATATTCGAAGATACTGACCAAGTACCGTAAAGATAATAGCATACATCTGAAGTATATGTAAAGTAGCTATTACAAAAGCCGTAGGTATATTATGTAAAGCAATCCTATCCAACGCACTAATGAGCTCTTTACTTCTATGAAATCTAGCAACGAACTGATCTGCTACCACCTCAGAATACTCTTTGTATCCGTTTATATCGTATAGTTGTGATCGAACATGATCCACTATCTTCAACATAGCTGTTGTACTCCAACGAATATGTGAATCCTTGTATTTATCATATGTCTTTACCAAGTCTTCGCTGTCTATAGCAGTAGCTAAACGAATAACGTATTTTCTTTTGTTTAATTTAACATCCTCTGGCTTCTTCACATCCTTGAATACATCTGCTAAACGATTGACATCTTTAGTAACACGACCGATATATTCTATGTATGTAAAAGCATGACCAATTTCATGTAACAATATGGCTGTCAATTCTTTTGCTGTAAATCCAAGCATCTTGTGTTTCGGTATGATTGGTCGAGTATTTTTATATAAAAATGATTCATAATTCATAAATAACACGCCTATAGGCGTGTCTTGTAAACCTTCAATACGAGCATTCTTCAAATCGACTACTACTTTTCCTTTGGAAATCTTATCCATAAAAGCTTTACGAGCTTTAGATACAACATTATAAAACTCTGGTGTTACAAAATCCAAGAATATATTATTGCTCAAAGGTGTATCATATTTCTCTATAAACATGTATACAGCCGGACCAAATTCGCCACGTCTATCGAATATGAATGATAATCCTGTTCTCTTTCGAATTACAGATTCAAGCCGTGTGTATTTATCCTCTGAGATAACTGTCTTACCCACATATCTCGTAGCTTTAGATTTCGATAGTTCTTCACTGGCACTTTGTATGATTTCTTCATGTATCGCATCAAGCTCTGATATAAATGCCAGATCCTCTTGAAACGAAATAGTCTCTTCCGAATAGTCGGTGGAGTTAAACAGCAAGTTCATTCTAAAAACCCTCCTGAAATTTCAAATAATCTTTTCATGTTCCCATGACCCACACCGAATGCAGATTTGGAATCCACTATCCGTATAAGATAGATGGACACGACTACCATATGTTAAAATTAGTACATACCGATAATAACGGTATTCAGCATAAAGAGCTAAAGTTTATAGAAGACTATCAAATGCCGTTTTGGGTAACGAAAGAAAAATACAGAGTACACAAACAAACAAAACCTTGGGAAGAAGAAAGGAAGCTGATAAAAAGGGAAAGTACTGTCTGTGATCTTATCGAAACAATAGGTCGGGTACTGCGTAGAAGAAGTGCTACAAGTCTTAGAGAACTATACTCCTCACCATACTTATACGGTGTAAATATATCATCGACCACTTTATTGAAAGAGGTCTATAACCGACATGGTAATATTACACCATATAGTATAGCCGCATACGATATTGAGACAGACGTCACTACAGACGATAATACTATCATATTAGCATCTATAGCTATGGATAAACAGATATGTTGTGTTGTGAATAAGGAGTGGTATGAAAAGGATGAAGACAGACTATTGCATAATGTAAAACAACGTATAATGAAATACTTAGGCAATAAAATAACATTAAAGGATTGGAAATTTGAAGTAATACTAGCCAGAAATGAAATGGAAGTAGTGCGGAAATCAATAGGTAAGGCACATGAATGGAAACCAGATTTTCTAGCAGTATGGAACGTAGCGTTCGATATCGGGGAATTAATGAAGTGTTGTGATCGATATGGTGTAGATTATAAAGATTTGTTTAGTGATCCTGACGTTCCTGATAAGTTCAAATACTTCAAATGGTATCAAGGCCAATCCTTTAAAGTGACTACTGATGGTACCAGAAAACCAATTCCCTTTTCAGAACAATGGCATTATGCTATATCTAGTAGTAGTTTCTTCATCATAGACGCTATGTGCGTCTACAGGAGACTACGTTTAGCAAAACCCTTACTACAGGGTGGGTACGGGTTAGATAATGTCTTACACACCGAATTAGGAGAGCGTAAGCTTGCTTTTACAGAAGCTGACAGATATAGTGGTTTAGGTTGGCATAGTTTCATGCAAAGAGAATACAAGGACGAATATATAGTTTATAACATGTGGGATGTTATATCTATGTTGGAGTTAGAGAACAAAACAAAAGATCTCAGTATGAGCTTGCCTATGTTTGCGGGTTACTGTGACTTTGGATTATTCTCATCCAGTACTAAAGTCATAGGTGCACAAATGTATTTTTATCTTAGGGAAAAAGAAATGGTACCTGGTACTCCAGAACCATCTACAGAAAATGATAGCAATCTCTTAGGTCTGCGTGGATGGATATCTACATTACCCGCCTATATGATCGAGAATAATGGTATTAAACCATTCACAGACTATACTGATTTAACAACCAATATAAGAGGGATGGTATTCGACGCTGATGCTATATCATCATACCCTTCTGATATTACTGCTCTAAATGTATCAAGAGAAACCAATAGAAGAGAGTTGATTGACATAGATGGAGTACCACAGTCTGTGTTCCAATACGAGAATATGAACCTAATTATGGCAAAATCAAATGCTCCAAAATACTGTAAAGAGTTGTTTAACCTTCCTGATTTTCTAGAAGTCGAAAAAGATTTCTAAAAAAAAATAATACACCCTCACCGCCTGATTTCAGGCGGTGAGGGGATTGTATTACTGATTCAAAAAATCCTCTAATAGTATCTGGTTATATAAAACATCACACTCCTGCGCATACCTTTCCTCCTTTTCAATCTCTTTCAATTTCTGATCCAGTATCTTGGTTTCTACTTGTAACTTCTTTTGTTTTGCTCGTTCTGTTTCTGCTTTATTATAATCTAGATATAATTTGGATCCTGCTAAAGCCACTGTTATTACTAAGGGATTAGCCATCAAGAATCTCCAACACTGACACAGCTATTAGATATACGATTATTCTAGTTTAATATAAAAAAAAATACCCACCAGACCCATCTGGGTCTGGTGGGTAAGAGAGTTACATCAAAGTTTGTAAAAGGTATTGAGATTGCGAATAACTGTAGCGTTGTTCTGAAGATCTGTACCTTTGAAAGACCTTTCAACATCCAACCGCGATAATACAATTTCCCGCATCTTTGGATCGGCTGTATTTATAAGCAAAAACGTAAGCACATTGAATGCTCCTGCTGCGGCCAAATCCAGCTTCCAATGAGGACGTTGAGTACCACGAAATGGTTTCGGATCCTCAAATGCATCATCGAGATTATCACTCACGATGGAAAGCATTTTCTTCCATCCTTGCTGGAAGGTGTTATAATCCTCATTGGTTACTACTTCTCGATACAGACTCCAAAGCTGCTGTTGTCTCTGAGCAATTGCAGCGATATCTGCATTATTTTTGGTGTCTGCAATATAACCTTCCATAGCTTCAATAAGCGGGTCTTTGTCCTCTTCAGACACAGTCTCTGGAGCTGATTCAACCTCACTTTCCTGTTGTGTGTCTTCTACAGGATCATTGTCCTCTTCAGGAATTGTCGTTTCTTCCTCAACAACTTCTTCTGGATCGGGTTCTACTCTTCCGGTGTCGGCAGATCCAGTTTCTCTATTATTGTTTGTACTTTCAGTATCAATATCTCCAGTAACGACAGTAGTTTCTTCAGAGCTATCAATAGAAAGCTCTTTGACGTTTCCTTCACTAGAAGGTACTTTGCTTTGATTTTTTCCAGCATTGGATTTCCTCTTGGTTTTACGAGACATAAGGGTTACTCCTGGTTCAACAACTCGGCGAAACTCTCTTTCGATTGTTTTTCATTTAGATTATACAAAGGAATCTGTAAATCATCAGCAACCTTAATTGCTAGGGCTGCTTTCTTATTTGTCTTTTCTGTGATATCTGAGGGTTTGAGTTCACGCCCCCATGTATGAAGTAGTATAAAGCGTGGTGGCGTCTTTAAATCATCTCCTAAAATAGACCATAGAAAGGCTGCATTGAATACTTGAATTCCTCTGGATCTCGAATTGAATTCAGCATCATAATGTGCGAGATACTCGAATAGCTCATTCGGTGGTTCACTTCCAGACACATACTGCTCGTTGATTTCTACATCATTATTCTCATAACTTTTCCAAGGCTTATATACCTTCATTGGAGGAGACAGTCGAATAATATTATTCTCTACAGGTTGGGTAAGTTCTCCTGCTGATACTCTAAATGTATAATCTCTCTCAATAAGACCTCGTGCTGCTTTTTGAATCAAAGTTACTATATCTGTATTATCAGGTTTAAACCATCCTGTAGCTATATAGGTTTTTGGTACTTCATCTGTTTTCTTAATATCCAGAACATCAATGGGTTTGGATACATAAGTTTCTTTAAAACCGCTGGATCGGCTTTGGGATGAAGAAGCTTGGTTATCGCTAAACGAAAATTCTGTCATGTTGTTTCTCCAAAAAAATCAGGTCAAATTTTCTAAAACTTTTACTGTTACATTTTTCAGTACCTTACCATGCATGGCTTTCAGAGACGCAGTCGTAACGGCTCCTGAAATCTCCATAGCAGAAAGACTGATACCTTCTGGTTTTCTAGCTAGATGTTTACCTACACAAATTGCACAAAATCTTGTACCAGGTTCTTTACAATATAATGGAGATCGTACCTCTATCGTTTTGTTCACTAAGCCCTTAAAATCTTCCTTTGTAATCTCTATTGCTTTATTGTCTTTCATATAGTATCGACCTATAAGAAAGTCTGAATCCTCTTCCTTAACGGTCCAGTGAATGGTTCGTTTCGTCTTGCAATCGCTACTTCCTACTTTATATACGTTCATTATACGTCCGAATATCTTGGATAATACACCACCTTTTTGTGTATGTGTTCCACGCTGATAAGAGCCAGACCGTAGGGTATTGAATAAAGCTGTAAGCTGCTCTGGATCTTTCGGCCAACCCTCTGATAATGAAGACTCTACGTATTGTGCTATGGAAGCATCATCACTATCGGGTTCTGCTCCGAAACTAAGAAACATTCTCTTTCTTGCCACATTGGCAATCTTACCAGCCATAAATTTATTAAAAGTAGGATCATCTTTCAAATATTCTGCATCATACTTCTTTAATTCATTTTCAATCTCTGCAATTACAGAGAAATCAGTAAGTTTATCTTTATATTTTTCTATAATTTGTTTTCTAACAATTTCTATATTGGGTGGTGGTGTTATTGTCTTTTCTGTAGAAGATACTACTACCAATGTCGAAAGACTTCTTAAAAAGGTAGTGGCTTCTACAAAACGCAGGTAATCATCTATTGTAATATCATCTTCCGTAGGTTTATCGTCTTCGTCTTTCATGTTGTCTACGATTTCTTTCTCTATATCACGTATTGTAAAAGGCGGTGTCTTGAACGGTATCTTTGTACCTAAGTTACTATAGAGTAAAATATAGTTTGCAATCAAAGTACCTATCGTCGTCTTTATTGGTTTTTCTACACCAGGATATAATTCTTTATCGACAGTAATTTCATCCTTGAATGAAAACAAAGGTATCGTAGAATCTGTTATTTCTTCTATATCCTTGCCTTCTGTTAAATAATATATCTTATTACCACGACGCAGAGTCATATAAGGTACTCTATCGTCTTCTGGGATATCGTCTATTGTGCTTTCATCTGTTTCTGAAAACGTCTGAAAATACCATCTTAGATGTTCGTATAAACCATACTTTATTGCTATTTTGAAATAATCAGATTTGTTCACGAGCAACGAATTCCGATAATTCTCTGTTAATATTTGCCAGCATCAACTCATCGTCAAAGCGTGGTTCTACATATTTAGTAATAAAGGTAAGCAAATCCATATCATGTAGAAATAGATATACGCTACCAAAATCTTCAGCAATCTTTCTTTCAGACTGTGTCTTGTCTATAAATGAGAAAACATTATCCAAATTATCCAAGAAGTTATAACCACCAGATACTAATCGTATGGCTAAACAGTCTGGATATTTTGTAGCAAGATTTCTAGCGACTTCTCTGATCTTGTCTACATCTTGTTCTACATCATCAGTGTCTTTTATCTTCTTCTCTATAGTACCCAAGAGCCTATGAATAAAAATAGGTGCTACATTGTCTACTACGTCTAGAACAACATCTTCAGTAATTGGAGTATATGTAGTAATAATATATATCATTATTTCATAGGGACTTTCACCTTCCATAGAGGAAATATCGTTTTCTAAAGAAGGTAGTTGTTCTGGATCTAAATTATCCAATATAAACAATGCTTCTAAAAATTGCTTCTTATTGATTATGGAGGTCGTTTCGGTAGGAAAGAAAGAAAACTCCATCAATACTGCATCTACTGCACGCATGATGATGTCTAACAATACATCAGCTAAAGCACCTTTATCTATTTGTGATTCTCTGTGTACAGTTTCTGTAAGTATGTCGATATGGTCTGTAAAACCAAAGTACTGTAAGTAATAGAGAATATCTCCAATAAGAGGATGTTCTGCTGGTTTGTATTCGTAAAATGTTATTATGACTGCTGGATCTATAGCAGCCAATGCGTCTTGCTTATTCAACATTTTGAACCTTTACTGTTGAGGAAAACCAACCTGGTGGAAGTATTATGCAGGAAATCACAGGAGAGATAGAAGCTTCCATTATGGACATCATTTCTTCTTCACTTATATCATTTTGCTTATTTTTATAAACAGCAGGAATTACCAATAGATGTTCTACTAAAGGCTCTTTTAATACAGACGTATCTTCACCTATGTTTTCCAATACTGTATGATAATCATAAGTAATGATTACATCATATTTTCTTATTACATCTACTGTAATTGATTTTATCTGTACAGCCTCCACACTACCACAGGCTGTGTTGATCTTTACTATATTTACAAAATCATCGATTTCTTCATTTATTAAGTTATATGGTTCTGTATTTAAATAAATCGTAGGTAATCCTGTATCTCTATTGGTGTTTTCAGAAGTGAGATACTTCTCTATGTAATCTCTTATAAACTTAAAAATAAGAGACGGAGGAGATTGTCTAAGTGTTGTTTTGTCTCTATTTTCATACTCTTTTAACCATTTTTGAGTATCTTCTATAGTACATCCAAATTGTTCTAAATTATCATACCAGCGTACATGCCATTTGTCTCCTTCTAACACAGTAGGTACTAACTTTGGGTGTGATTTCGTTAAAGCGCCTAATCGTGTATCTATTATAGAATCAATATCGATGAGTATTTTATGTTTGTTTATTTTCATTGGAGGTGGTCAATGCCGTCGAGTTATGTAAAAAAGATTGCCAAAGCGTATCAGAAAAAGACAAAGGATGTTGAAAAGCTCTGGGATAAGGCAAAAGGGATCGTGTTAAAAAAATATAATATGGCATCGGATTCAGAATTTGTACCAGCTATGTGGGCAGAGACTACAGGTTTGTTTAAAAAAATGGTAAAGAATAAATACGGTTCTCTCTCTAAAGAAATTAAGGAAAAGTTCAAACTACGGATATAGAATAAAATATATCACCCGCCCGATCTTGGGCGGGTGTAAATAATGGTTATAAATCCAAATCCTTCCTAAGCCGTTTTTCTACGGCTTTTGCATCCTTTTCCCGATCCTTCCTATTCAGATCTACTATAAATTCCAACACATCACAAGGTAGTGATAGGAATTCCAGTAAATTCAATCCAAAATGATCATAAATGTCCTCTTCCTTGAATGTACGTATTAGTTTCTCTAGAGTGGAATCAGTAATAAAATCATCAGCACCGTGTAGTAGTACACTATCCAGACTATGTGGGTCTGCAATGTGATTATAGATATTTGCTCTAGTCTCATACATGTCTGACATATATATCCTAGCCTCTACCGCCGATAAGGCTTTGTCTGGTAATAACAAATCTTTTATAAAATCTTCTTTTATTCGAGTATGTGGCGCAGAACTATACGGGTTCTCTTCTGCGCCACTAGCAAGAAAAAAAGCGACAATGTATCTACTGGTATAATTGTCTTAAAGTTAGTGGGAGCATTTTCATCGCTCTGATCAGCACCACAAGACGGACACTCATATGCGGGAATACCAATTAGAGAAATAGTAGACATATCGATGTACTTTAATATAGCTTTTGTAATGTTTCTGCGTATGTCATCATCTTGGGACAATACTGCCAAAGTATCTCTAACATCTTTTGTGTTCTTAATAATATTATCCTCGATATGAATCGTATCTACCCATTGTAAATACTGGTTTAGTATAGTGGACTCTGTATGTAGATTAATAAGTTCATTCCTTTTCTCCTTATCATCTGTAGATAAAGTCTCATCTATGAGTTCTACAATAGAGTTTACCCACAGTTCTCCTTCCTTAATGTAATCGCTAATTGTGGGTGATTTCAGTTCTACATACAAGGAGTTCTTTTTAGAAATACGCACTCGTTTCCCTTTTATAGAAAGAAGCTCCATTTGATAACGATTGATATCGTCCAATGTATAGGTATTAGGTTTCCGTATAGCCATATGTGCTTTATTTACTTCGCTAAGATCTCTAATATTGGTAAAGAACATCTTTTTAATATCTACAGTACCGGATACTACATGCTTACACTTTTCTACATCAGCCACACATGCTCTCTTGAATGTAAATCCTTTTGGATACATCGTAGTGGCAATACCAGCAATCAATGGGAAGAGATCTTGTGTTTTTATAATCTCAGATAGGTCATAATTCTGCCATCCTTTCAGAGTAGTGTTATAGATATGTTTTTCTATAAACTCGTATACATGTCTGGCTGTTACAACAGCCATATTACTATAAATAAGACCTCCTGTGGTCCTACCAAGTTCAATTGTCGAACTATCCAGTAAACGAAATAATTCTACTACTTCTGCTTCTGTAGGTGGTTTTATTGTAATCCAAAGACCGCTATGCCATAGAGGTACTTGAAAGATAGTACCAAGACCTAATGTATTTACTACTGTCAGTATTGCAGCGTTTCCTGTAAGTTCCTGTCCCTTGACCTTTTTCATTACAGGAGTTGTTGGTTTCAAATCCTTTCCATTGAAGTCTATCGATTGTTTATAAAGACTATCTTTATTCTCTAACTTTTCAGATAGCGCATCTGCCGCCAAAGAAGTCTCCATACTGTTCTTTACGGTACCAGCCCACTCGACTTCTTCTTCTGAGGGAGTTCCATCCTCTGGCGGTGTGTATGTTTCCAGAGAACTGTTTACATTGGAAATTTTAGTAGATGGTAATGGTATATCGAATTGTGAATCGATTTCATCATCGCTAAATGGGTCTTCTTCTACATATCCTCTAGACGGTCCATCATAGTCAAACTCTGGTTCCATTTCTTCCGATTGATCTATACTATCACTATTGTCTATATGTGTCTCATGACTCTCTGAGAGGTCCTCAGAGACGTTTTCTGAGTCTGGATGATGTGGGGTATTATCAGTCATCGGTTTCGGGCCCTACAGAAATCAATTGTTCCATGGATTTACCAGCAGGTACAAGCGCTCCTACTATCCTATCAGCAACTGCCACGAGACGATCATATATCTGTGCATATTCCATCATCTCTGGGCTAGTAGCATCAATAACACCTTTTTTCCCTTTTAACTCCTCCTTGATCTTCAGTAGTTCTGCCGAAGTCTCATTGATCGTCTTTGCCATATCTTCTGCAAATTCAGCTATCTCCGGAAGCTTACTACCATCACTATCTGTATTAGCAACATCCTTTTTCGTAAGTTCTGTTATTGCAAAAGAAGCAGCTCCGGATGTTGTAAGCACAGATCGTGCTAATTGTTCATGTAGCTTGAACAATTCATCCCAAGTGATGACTTGGTTATCAGGATGTTTGATATTTGCTAACTGCGGCGGAATTTTGTTAGACATATTGTTTCTCCAAAAAAAGAAAAGGATTAAAAAGCACCCCGCGAAAGGCGGGGTGAGGTTTGGCTAGCAAGCGAGTTGTTAAAGATCTGTTGGTGGGGGAGTATCGACTGTAGTAGCATCTGGAGGTGTATCAAGAACTAAGTCGGCATCTGGTGCTGGTACTGGCTCGGCAGGCACCGGTGGGAATTCACCATTCTCCAGAAAATATTGGCAATGAAGCTGTACTTTGTTAAGTACCTCTTCTGTAACAGCCGGATCAGAAATCATCTTGTACAGATGTTGTTTTCTGCCAAGATATGTAGCCAGTTGTTTCCCCATCTGAAGAAGCAGCATTTTGGCTTCAGCAACGGTTTTTGTATGTCCGTTATTTTCCGAATCATAAAGAATAACTTCATCAGTGGTGTTGGGAATAAGTTGTAAGGCGGTTTCCACCAGTTGTACTGCGCTATGCATTTTTTGTACGTCTTCAAAAGAAGCATTCCATTTTGCACCATCCTGGCCTACGAAAGGTTTGTTAAGGAGTTCCTCATATACAGGACGTATTTCACCCTTAATTGGTTCCACAATCATATTGTCGTGGTAAATGCGCAGCATCTTATCTGCGTGAGCTTTCATTTCAGCAGTAGTCCAGTCACCACCTTCAGGGTTGTTATTGATGACATATACTGGCTCTGCATTAAAAGAGATGGTATATCCTTTTCCATCCTCGTGATATTTGACAGTCAACATGAGAAAATCTCCGAATTTTTTAATGAACCCGCCCTTACGAAAAGGGCGGGAGTGTGAAATGATAGAGCTAGCTAGCTGTGAAATCAAAGCCTTCTTTAAGGGCTTTATCCACAGTACTCCATGTGTCAAAGATGGAGGCCAATTCAAATATATTCAGCGTCCTACTACCGACCATATAGTTCTCAGAAATTGTTCTTGTGGTATCAGTACCAAATTCTCCTTGGTTTATATAGCCAGATACATGTGTACCGTTCATTACTTCATAATAGCTTTCACTATGCCTATCTTCCGTAGAAATATACACACTTGAATATCCTTCAATAATTCCTACTTGCGCCAATTTGGATACAAATGGATGCGCCATAATATAATTCGCCATCGCATAATTCGGAGTCTGTAAATCTTCTATATTGTCTATATCATAAACCCAATCTGGTCCAATAACAGCAGAAGTATCCATAAGTGTCTGTTGTACAGACATAATTTGTTTCTCTGTATAGTTATTTGACATGTTATTTAGTGTATTGACATACCAATCGTCATAATTGGCATTTTGTATAAACGACTGTTGTCGTCTATCGTAATCTATCGCATTTTGTATAGATTCTACTCCATTTGAGGCCATTAGCATTCCTAGCTGACCTCCTGGCACTCTAGCTACCTGTATAAGGTCGGTCACTTCTTACTCTCTACGAAGGAAGTCAGAAAAGTATTCATTGCACCGCATACAGGTTTTGGTATTGTAAAACTACCATGCAATTCGTTTGGTTTAAATGTATCCATGATGTTATAGTGTGGCTTCATAGGTTCCATTAACTTAGACGTGTATTGATCTACCAATAATGCAAAGTTGAGTTCATCTCCATCGAAGTCACAGTTAGGTGGTGTTACTATCTGTATCGATATCGATGTGGTGGTATCGGTAAGATCTGTTTTTACCATCGTATTATAGAGCTTAAAGATACTTCCTGCACGTATCGATGGATTTCTATTCGATAAAATAGGAATACCCATTTCTGGAGAATTCTCTATAAGTTCTACAAATATATCATTAATCGTATCGCTGTAGTTGTAATATGCTGTACGTACAATATCTTCTATCTCTCTTGGTCCGTATCCTTGTCTATAAAGCTTGTTGAACAACATAGGTCTATAAACCTCTACGGCCGCAAACCAAGGAATATGTATCTCCAGATAATGGTGTGGTCTAGTAATCGAAGATACTACTGTTCTAAATGAAAAAGGCATTCTGGTACCACATCTATTCTTCCTGCTAATTCCTCCTTTCCCATCGATCATATTCTTCGTAAAATTGTAGAAAAACATTGCACTATTTTCGATAAACATATGTACTCGTCTATCGATTTCTTGTTCGCTAAATGTATCTTCTATATTTACCAGCTGAAGGATGGCATCCACCATATTCGGTGTCTCGTCTAGGATATAGATGCCCTTGGATGATTTCTCTCGTGATAATAATCGACGACTAACAATGGGGAGATGATCTACAAACAGGAGATGTCCTCTCTTCAAAACAAACTCTTCATAGAAAGTTTCTATAGAAGAGAAAAAGACCTTCCGGTTCTTTATGTTTCGTAGACGAGAGACCAGTTCAGAGAAAAAAGCGTTGAAGTTATTGGAGATGTATCTATAGTTTCGTTGCTCGGGTGCTAAAATATCAGTAAGAATATTATAAAAGACTTGTTGATCTTTTCTCAGTGTAGGTACATAGTTCTTATTGAACATAAAATCCAGTAGATTAATACTTCCTAGGGATAATTTAGACAATACAATATAGACATAAGGTAGAATAAACTTTGGACCTCTATCTGGTCTTTCTACCCAAAGCTCTGTATTGATGGAATCAGTAATGTCCTTTACTTCCGTATTACATCGACTACATAGGATTCCAAGCATAATTCTTCCTGTTGTAAATCCACATCCACATTTTGGTACAGTAGGAATTACCTTGTCGTCTGATGAGGTATAGATTAATCTCTCTAATAATTCTTTATCTGATTCGTAGACGATGTCTAATTTATTTATCAAAATAACATCATCCTTCATACGTTGGTATTCTGCTTCTAAATCGACCAGATCGAAAAAGATACCCATTTGTTTCTCCAAAAAAGAAACACCGCACCCATTTGCTGGGTGCGGTGTAGTTGAGTGTTATTTTATTTTTTATCTGGTTCTGTAGGCTGCTGTGGCGGTTGATTGTTTGGATACATCGACGGCTGCTGGAACGGCTGTTGCCCAGGCATATTTGGATGCATTCCAGGCATCATACCCGGCATCATTCCTGGGACCATACCAGGCTGCATCCCAGGTTGCATTCCAGGCATTGCTCCAGGAGCAAATGAAAGCGCTCCAGAGTGATCCATAATCGAAGTAACCAGACTGTTCGGTGCTTGTACGGCACGTACCTCGCCTTCGAACTGCGGATAGTACTTGCACTCGCTCATTGCGTCGAGCAGTGTTTTGATAAAGGTCATATCGATGGAAATACGATTACACCATCCCGTAATCTCCAGTTCCGGATCGGCCTCATAGACCATATTGATCCAGTTCTTCAGGTTGATGCGATCGTTCCTGAGATCAGCGTTGGCATAGGTAGCCCAGCGCAGGATCTTGTCACGGATCTGATCCACCGTGTAACCTTCATGTATGTCTGCTGCGAGAATATTCGCATAGGTAAGGTTTGTAATGGTCCGCATATCGAGTTTGGCACCATTACGCATGTGGACATAGCCGCAGGCAATGGTTACCGAGTCTGCGATGCTTGCTGGACGATTCGGCAGGGAGTTCCACATACGTCCGAAGATACCACCAGTAAGGATATCAGCAGCCGCAAAAACCTCTTGCTCTGCCGAAGTTCTTACTTCGGGATCTCTGGACGCCAGACCGACAAACGTATCCAGGAACCAGTGCTTCTGATCACCTGTGCGAACATCCATCACGATGGACATTACATTCGGAGTGATCAGTTTGTCCATTTCATAGTTCCGCATCATCTCGTTCTCGGGAGGATCGATACTCGGAATTTTACCGGACATGTATTCGTTATCCGGATCTACATAACGGCGTAATGCCCAGATGTTATTAAATTCTTCACTACCATGTGGTACGAGGGATTCACGATGCCACTCTCCAAATGCCGCACGAGCACAAGAGGCTACAGCAAAGAGACTACGCTCAAGTACCGGGATCTTTGTATCATGACGCATGTCTGTAATGACATAGGTCGGGAAGAACCCAAACCGAATGGCACCATTGAGGTAGAGGCCGTAGCTTGGCATTACGTCTGTGTATCCCCAGACCTGGGTTTCTGTCTTCTTGCTACTTACGATGTTGGTAGAACGATCGGTAAGAACCTCAATGCTCCAGGTGGCGGGAGTAAGGTCCAAAGCATCCGGAACACCGTTGAGTTTGATCGGAGTACGACGGATCGTAGGTTTCAGTTGTACCAGACTTACGATGTCTGTGTGTGCATATTGTTTGTACTCTGGGTTACGATCCAGGGCATTGTTGATATTGCAGTAGTAGCCAATACGGGCTGCTTCATCAGCACGTGTCAGTACCGAAAAATCCGGGACGATCAAACCACCGCTGATCTGTACGCCGAAGGGATCGATACCGAGTTTCTTTGCTGTTTTATTCAGCAGAAACTGTAGTACGTCTTGATTTTGGAGTACGTCTTCGGGCCAGGTATGGCGGGTATTCAGGGCTTGCTCAAGTTGTCCTACAGTTACCAGACTGGTGGCTGGCCGGATCACATAGTAGAAAACATCGGTATGACGTGGATCGCCTTCTACTTTTGTAACGAGAGCAGCGATACCATAGTTGCTAATGGTGCTGCTATCCACACTGATAATCTTGTTCGAGATTCCTTTTACAGCACTATCTTTCTTCAGGTACTCTTGTACGCTGTCTACGAAATCACGAAGTGTTCCGCTGGCAGCTTCCTTGTATGAACCACTACCGAAAGAAGCTTCTTCGAGAAGAGAACGCAGTAATGCATTCATTTCCGAAGGACCGTTGGCTTGCGTAAAACCACTACCAACAGAAGCCTGGGAAGTAACAGGTTCTGCTTCTTCGGTAAAGTCGGTGTGTTTTGTATCGTCAAAATCGCCCATTTGTTTCTCCAAAGGTTGAAAGGGATTTCAAGAAGCTCAGAAGTGAGCCAGGATCGGTGGTCGATGACGACTCAGATCAAGTCGTCACCTGTTTATCATACTATATTGTAAATATATCCGGATATACTCCAGAATTAAATATATCAAGAAGCTAATTTGATTTACAAGTCCAAAAGCTCTCGAAGATGATCAGACACCAACTTACGCTTTAAATGATTATACGCTTGTGATTTCCGAAATCTACGCATCTCTAATTCATATTTTGTCTCTATTGTAGTGGATGCTTTCTTTGCTCTTGGAAACAATAAACGCAATAACTGAATATAACGTATTCTTGCAGCCATCAATAACCAGGCATTGAATGGCGTTACATCGAAGCCAGACAGTCTCAACTCGTCCAATTGATCGGAAATACCGTTATCTCCTATTGCGATATAGGATTTAAGGTATCTCGCATAGTTATATTTTGTTCCAATGAAAATTTTTACATATTCGTTTATATAATTTTCCAGATAGTTTTTATAATCTTTAAGTTGGAAAGGAAAGACATGATACGGTTCTGGTAGTTCTCCATACCGATAAAACCAGTCCAGCATGTTAAATAAATACACATTCATGTAGGAGTTGAGAATTGACGGATACAACGCCTTGCTATAAAATGTTTCTACAGTATTATCGCTATTTAATAGCGTTTGTTCCATTCTCCATTCAGAATACATCAATGCAAGTTCTGGAAAAGATATCGAATATATCAGTGTGTCTTCTGGGTCTAGGAGATTATAGAGATCTGGTAGGTCTGTTGATGTTGAATTATGATACAGTACCTTTACTGGTCTCCTACTATACCAACGTTTGGTGATGTCTACATATGGATCGTCCTGCATTATTACGTATTCGTTTACATGTAGGAAAAAAACAGCGCTTTGGCCGGATGGTTCTCCATAGCTCTTACTATAGGTAAGTCGATATCTTTTTGCATATTGATCTTGTAGCTGTCTCATCATAAGGACATATTCCAATTTTGTATTGTTTTCTAATAAAGGTATCGCTGTCAAATATCGATATATAAAGTTATGTTTTCCTATAATACGTCGTTCGAAAACACGATAGGCGTTTTTTACAGTATCCAGATTGCGGTATACAGCATTGTATAGTTTGTTTACCGATTGAAAATTTACTGAATTCTCGTCAAGTGTTGACGTGTCGAAGAGATGAAACATAGGAGCTCCGGGTGAGATCAAATATCATTACGAAGGCATTACAAGAAATACAATATACAATCCCGAAGGAAGTACTTGAGGCGGCTTTTCTTCCATCAAATCCTTATTTGAATCCATCTGCTGAATCAATAGAAGGCGGTATATTACGAACCGTTATATATCCAAGAGTCATTATGGATTGTAATCTAACTGGTGGACAGATGATGGAAATCGATCTTTCATACTGCCCATCTAATATTACTCCAGATTCTACAGTGATATTTAAAGTACCAAAAAATCTAACCAATGGAAAAAGTATTATTACCGCACTATCTGTATACGAAGGAACCAATGTAACGTCCAGTGGTTTTAATCTTGGAAGTGGAAATCCTCTGGTAGACTTAGCCAGTAGAGGTATGAGTGGAGGTACATCTGCTCCCTTTAATGCCCGAATTGAACTCATTGGTGAAAATACAGTAGCTATAAAGTATACATCTCCAATATCCTCCTATGGCGTATTACGAGTAATTGTAGAAAATGATGAACATATGTCGAATATTCCTCCAAGATTATGGCATCTATTTTCAGAACTCTGCGTCCTTGCAACAAAAAGCTATATCTTTAATAAATTCGAAATATTACAATCCAAAGCAGAGCTCTATGCTGGTGCTCCTCTCGATACATTTCGATCTGTAGTCGATCGGTATTCCGATGCAGAAGAAGCTTATAAAACCAAGCTCAAGGAAGAGTGGTGGAAGGCTTCATTCATGATCGACGAAACCACCCACGGACGCTTCCTCAAACTTAAGTTGAATCCAGGCTTATAGTAAAAATCTTATCCTTGAAATGACCACTTCCTCCATAGATGAGGAAGTGGTTGTCTACTCCCAATGAATGTATCTTGTATCCGCTAGATGAAAATGGCAATGGAACATATTGTATCTGATATTCCAATACAGAAGGATTTGTATCTTCGTCTACATTTACCAAGAGCGCAGATGATAGCATAAAATCATTCAAAGATTCTGCTATATCCATAATAACCAGTTCTTTGTTCTGCAATACTACACAAGAGTCATGGGTAGATAATAGCTTATCTGTCAATACTCTCGTCTCTCCTAAGAAGTTCATTCTCTCCACACAGGTATTTGGTATCGTAACAGATACAAATCCTCCTACCCTATACAACTTATCCCTGCAAATTGCATAACTGCTGTGCATCGTAGGTATCTTGAATTTCCCAATCTCTCTAAAAACAAAATCATCTAAAAGATACGCTATTCCATTATCTGTAATCACAGCAGTCGTGCCGTGGTCTATGCTGGAAACAATCGTATCGACATCGTCATCTGTAGGTAATACTTCTGTAGTGATATAGTTTCCATCTAAAGTATAGAAATGGATATACGGATTGGTAGCAATAATTACTACCTTTCCGTTATATGAAACACTCAATACTTCACCGATAGGTGTTGGAGGTGTCTTTAAAATAAAGCTACGGAACATATTTTCATGTATCTCATAAATCCATATAGATGGTCTATAGTCAAATAACAAAAACCCCAGCTTACGATCGTCGATCTTGAAGCTATGTGTATCGAAATTTATACCTGGTACGGTAGTAAGGTATTTTAGAATCACTGTAGTACTATAGATTTTAAGATAATCTCGTGGATTTCTTCTATGCTTTTGTTTTCAGTATTTACAATGGTGTAGGTATCGGATGTTATAGGTACAAAGTTAACATAGAGGCTATTTATTCTATCTCGGAAATCGCGATAAAACTTGTCTTGAGTGTCTTCTTCATTTACCGGTCTATGGGACGGACCAAGGAGTAATACGGTATGTGGTTTTTTATAGCCTGGTATTTCCTTTAATGTTGAAAACATCTTTTCAAACATCATGTATTCGGTATTGATACCAAGGCCATATTGGTAAACAAAAGTTGACAAAACAGATCGGTCAGAGATAACGAGAGTATCGTCGGCTAAGGCAGGAATGATTTTTTCGAGTAAAAGTTGATATCGAGCGGCAAATACGAACGCCATTTCTTGCAAAGGTGAAGTAAGTTTCGATACGAGATTTTTATAAACCACACCTACAGGGCTATCCGATGGCTCACGGACGATGATATGTTTATCAGATATTGTCTTGTCTAACAACTCGATTTGAGTGGATTTACCGACACCATCAGGGCCTTCGATTACGAGATAATCGCTTACAAATTTAGTCATATTGTTTCTCCAAAAATTATTTTAGCATGGATAAATATCCGATTGTGCTGGAATTGAACAAATCGGAAACGGCTTGATGTACTTTGTCCTCAAAGCGAGGATAGGTGTTGTTTCTCAAATGGAAGTTATCGAGTTCTAGCAGATTACTATTGGCATGTATTAAAATGGCTATCAGTTTCATAAAACAGGGATTCTGGAAATAGTTATCCAACATATCTGATGTAATTAAAGGATAGTACTCTCGAAAATTATATTTGGTAACGACGACCTCGTATAGCACCTCTAGTAATGCATTTATCTTATCTCCAAGATCTTTTGTAAAATATTGTAGATAGGAATACTGTAAACCTGCAATACAGGCGTGTCTGTATAGGAGAAATGCCAGATCCGTATGCACCAGCTTACGACTACTGAGTCTAGCCGAGAACTCTTTATTTTCTAAGAAAGCATGTTCTTTACAGGCACTGGCATGAGCATAGAATCGTGTCATCTTCAGATATGGACGTGTAATGTTCTCTAAAGCGGATTGTAGATATTGTTCAAGAGTATGTCCTTCTACTTTCAGTAAGTTTAAATAACGGTTAACTGAGTATGTTGTTAAGCTATTACGAAAGTAATTTTCTGCACGGATAACAAGCAATTGACTTTCAGTACGAAAAACTCTAGCGGATATAAGAATAGGTAAGGGGTGTTTACGTTCGAATTTCAGACAAACGGCTGACATAGAAGAACTCCATGACCAGGGAGGTGGAATTGAATTAGTGTGTTTTCATAATTTTTTATTCTATGTCTCATCCGTACTACCAATGGATAGACCAAGATACCATCATTTTCTACCAACTTATCATACTTCTCCATACCGTATAGTGCTACCAAATGCATATACTCCATTTTCGTATATACCACTCTGTCATATTCTATCTCCAATGTATCGATTGGAAGTTCCGTGATCTCTATTTCCTTTTGTCCCAAATTTCTTACTTTGATAAAAGCATCCTTTGGCTTTCTCACTAAAGGAGGTTGGCTGTATTTTAACTTCAAATCTTTTAGAAAGGTAAATAAGTCGAAAAATCGATGTTTCGTATCGACTGTCAGTGATGGATCCAGATAGCGTACGACTACTGAAGTCTCGACATCTTCAGTGGAAAATGAAGTCGTAGGTATCTTTCTATCACGTATGACACCATCGATTACACCACCATTGTAATGCACATAACCTATTAGTTTATCATCTCCCCATACATAATACGTATTGGCACCATCTATCAATACCTTCTTTTGTATCATCTTTTCAAAAAAGGAATAGTATCCCTGATGGATCAGACGAGTATCTGTGTTCAACAACATGAAATATTCATATTTGCGTAACTCATAGGGAAGATCGTTATCCAGATAAGGTCTAATAGAAAGCACATTACCAGATTGCAATACAATTCCAGAAAACTTCTTACAGTTTCCTGTTAGAATATCCAGATCACCAGGTAAATGATAGATTCCCAATAACTTACCTTCACCCACCTCTGGATTTACAATAGTAATGGAAATCTCTAACAAATAGACATAGTTTCCAGGACCTCTATCCCGAATAAAATCAGGTGTATTTTTCTTCTTACTAAGTAACCATTCATCCAGCATAATGTCCGGATAGCTTACATCACCATACTCGTTCTTCAGATCTCGTATAAATTCCATAGTGAGTTCTTTGGATTCAAACACCATGAAATACTTGACCAATATACTATTTTCTATATCTCCGACCACAGTCCTGGCTTTTATCTTGCGTATTTTTGCAGATATTTCTCTTTCCACCACCACTCTAAGATTCATGTATTGGTTTCTAGGCTTCATGACAAGTATATCCGATAGAATGTTATACTTATTTCCCGCTCGTTCCCAGGAGTTTATATCTTCATAAAAAGTGATTACACTGGGCTGTAGATTGATACGAATATTTTTATAAAACAATCAAATCCTCCATTTAAAAAAGTAGAAACCACATCGATCGATCCCTGATTAAATATACAAACGACTCTTTGTAATTTAAAACCCATCTCTAGACCCCACCCAAAACACCCCTCTCAGAGCTCCTCAGAGGCTCTCTAAGCCATTTTCTCATCCTGACCCATACCTACCTACCACCCCACCATCAACTCACTCTCGAATGTACACTTTTTCAAAACACCAGAAGAAAAAAATCAAAACAGAAAAAATAAACCCAACAGAAATCTCCAGGAATGCCTCTCAGACGCTCTCAGAGGCTCTCTAAGCGATTTTCCAATAAAAACCCTAGCTACCCTACTAGCAAAAGATAAAAACGCCGTAGAGACGATTCTACGAGCTCAAACAAAAAAACCAAATCAAAATCGCCGGATACATATAGTGGGGTTCGAATCAAAGGGAAGGAGGAGCGGGGGGTAAGGGGGGTGA
>Ga0256914_1001431_pt1 | contig 21543 bp, 15 predicted proteins | sample HulkmetaG_FD_191571 | JGI IMG/M metagenome (GOLD analysis project Ga0256914, IMG submission 191571) | Hydrothermal chimney microbial communities from Main Endeavour vent field at the Juan de Fuca Ridge, Pacific Ocean - Hulk | ecosystem: Environmental > Aquatic > Marine > Hydrothermal vents ... | reverse complement strand
GAGGCACACGCTCTTGCCCGCGCCAGTGGCCCCTGCCACCAGCAGATGGGGCATACTGGATAGGTCATAGACCCTTGCACCCCCCGCAATATCCTTTCCAAGCACAATTGGAAGTCCCTTTTTCTTTTCTCTAAACTCAGAGGAATCTATTATCTCCTTAAAAAACACTGTCCTCCTTACCCTGTTGGGGACCTCAATCCCTATATAGTCCTTTCCGGGAATGGGTGCCTCTATGCGGATGGCCACCGCCTTTAGCGCCAGGGCCAGGTCGTTATTCAAATTGGCTATCCTGCTTATCTTTATCCCTGGGGCAGGTCTGAATTCAAACATGGTAACCACAGGTCCTGGTTGCACATTTAATAGTTCCCCCTCTATGCCAAAGTCCCTTAGACAGGCAAGCAATCTCTCAGACATCTCCTCATAGACCTCTTCGTCCTCTTCTTTTTCCTCTGGCTGGGGTATTTCGTCTAGAAGCTCTGGAGGGGGATAAGAGAGATGAGAGAGATCCTTAATCTCATCTCCTGGAATCCCTAGGTCCTGGTGGTCCCCTTGGTGCAAAGGGGAAGGATGTGGGATGGTATGGCTCTTTGTGGAAGGGGATTTTTCTCTAGAAGGGCCTTTGTTTGTCCTGTTTTTGGAGAGGGGTTGCTGTTTTTTTGCCTCTCCTTTCCCCAGGAATGGCTCATTTCTCTTTAGCTTGGGGGAGATATTTAGCCATCCCCTTAAGGTGGAAAATATGTCGCCCCATAGAAAGCACACCAGGAGCTGCACCCCTATTATAAGGAGACATATCTCAAGTATAATTATGCCCCCTTTGCTAAGATATCTCTCCAGAATGCTGTAGAGGAGAGAGCCCGCAAGGCCTCCTCCCCGTATCCCTCTCACATGCAGTCCCTGAGAGAGGGGGGAGGAGAGGAATATGAGGAGGCATATGAGGATGATGGCCATGCCCACTGCGCGGTACCACAGGGGTCGCCTCCTTGGGAAGGAGATAATAAGGGCACTGTAGAGGCACATAAGGGGAATACACCAGGAGAGCAGGCCCAACATCTGCACACAGAGGCCCGCAATATATGCCCCTATAATTCCACCCATATTATGGATATGCCCTTGAGAGGACACCACCACATTAAAGGATGGGTCCCGGGGACTGTATGAATAGAGGGAGAGTATAAAAAATATCCCTACACACAAGAGGGTGATGGAGCATATCTCCCTTATAAGTCTGTTTCCGTCTATATCTTTTCCCATAGTTTAAATGACTAACCCTTTCCCTATTGGCGTCCAAGATATTCAAAGGTGCGGGTGTCCACCTTTATCCTGTCACCAGTGTTTATAAAGAGGGGCACATTTACCGTAAGACCCCCTTCCACAGTGGCAGGTTTTGTTGCCCCACTCACTGTATCCCCTTTAACCCCTGGCTCTGTCTCCACCACCTCAAGTACCACAGCCGCTGGGAGGTTTACATCTATTATCTGTCCATTGTATATTAGCACCTTTATCTCTTCTCCTTCTTTGAGGAAATATACCTTCTTGCCAAGGGTATCTGCCTGTACGTACATCTGATCATAGGTCTCCAGGTCCATAAATACCAGGTTCTCACCATCTCTATAGAGGTATTGCACCTCTTTTGTCTCTAGGTCAGGACGGGCTATTTTTTCACCAGAGCGAAAGGTATATTCTATAACTGCCCCTGTTATGAGGTTCTTTAGTTTTGTCCAGATATGGGCACTTCCCCTTCCATATTTTGCATGAAGAAACTCCACCACCTCATAGGGCTCTCCGTTTAACTCTATCTTTAGGCCGTTTCTAATGTCTGATGTGCTATACATTTTCTCCTCCTGAGCAGTTTAGGATCATTCTCTTACACCTTCCCTCAGGTTATTACCTCCCGAGGCCTTTTTAATCCCAATATACCTAAGTCCTCCACTGACCTCTTTGTCCCTCTCCTCTACCTCAGGTTGTGCCATAGGGGCATCTATTTCCCTACCGGCAAATCATATGCCATATTTTTTTGTGAAGGAAAAAAAAGTTTATGTCAAGAAAAGGGCGTCTTGCTTTTGGCCTCCCCCCAGGAAACACAGATTTTTATTTTGAATAGAGTTGACCATTTCCTTAAATATTATTAAGGTCGGCAAAAATCCAGGATTAAAGGGAAAATTTAATTGAAGTCAAGGAGCTTGAGCTATGAAGAGACACATGCAGACCATTGACGGTAATACTGCGGCCGCACATATTGCCTATGCACTCAGTGATGTGGCGGCCATCTATCCCATTACCCCCTCTTCCCCCATTGGAGAGGTGGCAGATGAATGGGCCGCTCAGGGGAGGAAGAACATCTTTGGACAAAAGGTCCTCATACGGGAACTTCAATCTGAGGCAGGTGCAGCTGGGGCGGTTCACGGTTCCCTGGTTGCTGGGGCCTTAACCTCAACCTTTACTGCCTCTCAGGGACTGCTCCTCATGATACCAAATATGTATAAGATTGCAGGAGAACTGCTCCCTGCAGTATTTCATGTAACTGCTCGTTCCATTGCAACCCATGCCCTCTCCATCTTTGGTGACCATTCTGATGTAATGGCAGTGAGGCAGACGGGCTTTGCCCTCCTGTGCTCTTCCTCTGTGCAGGAGGTAATGGACCTGGCACTGGTGGCACACCTCTCCGCCATTGAGTCCTCTGTGCCCTTTCTTCACTTTTTTGATGGTTTTCGCACCTCCCATGAGATCCAGAAGATTCATGTAATAGATTATGAAGATATTGCCTCTATTGTAAATTATGATGCCATAGATGAATTTCGTGCAAGGGCAATGAATCCCGAGCATCCACATCTGAGGGGCACCAGTCAGAACCCTGACATCTTCTTCCAGAACAGGGAGGCCTGCAATGTGTTTTATCTGGAGGTTCCGGGAATTGTTGAAGATTGTATGAGAAAAGTGGAGAAGATAACAGGTCGCAGATACAATCTCTTTGATTATGTGGGACATCCCGAGGCAGAGCGTGTGGTGGTGGCAATGGGTTCTGCCTGCGATACCCTGGAAGAGGTGGTGAACTATCTCACTCATAGGGGAGAGAGGGTAGGACTGGTAAAGGTGAGACTCTATAGGCCCTTTGTAAAAGAGGCCTTTCTGGGTGCCCTTCCCTCCACAGTGGAGGCCATAACCGTGCTTGATCGCACCAAGGAGCCTGGTTCCCTTGGGGAGCCCCTGTATGAAGATGTTTCCACCACCTTCATGGAGCAGGGGGAGATGCCTGTGCTCCTGGGAGGCAGGTATGGACTGGGTTCCAAGGACTTTACCCCTGCCATGGCCAAGGCAGTATTTGACAACATGAAAAAGGCTGGTCCTAAAAATCATTTCACCATTGGAATACATGACGATGTGACCAGGACTTCCCTGGAATATGAACATGACCTTGAGGACACCACCCCAAAGGGCACTGTGCAGTGTAAGTTCTGGGGACTAGGTTCCGATGGAACTGTGGGTGCAAACAAGAGTGCCATCAAGATCATAGGGGACAATACCCCTCTCTACGCCCAGGGATATTTTGCATATGATGCTAAAAAATCCGGCGGATATACTGTATCCCATCTGAGGTTTGGAAAGGAGCCCATAAAGTCCACATATCTAGTTACAACTGCAGATTACATTGCATGTCATCAACCTGCGTATGTGCATCTCTATGATGTGCTTCAGGGCATAAAAGAGGGTGGCACCTTTCTCCTAAATTCCCCCTGGAACTCTGTGGAGGAGATGGAGAAGAACCTCCCTGGCTCCTTAAAGAGGTCCATTGCTCGCAAGAAGGTAAAATTCTATAACATTGATGCTGTGAAGATAGCAAATGAGGTGGGCCTGGGGAGAAGGATTAACATGATAATGCAGACTGGCTTTTTCAAACTGTCCAATGTGCTTCCCATAGAAGAGGCCATCTCCCTTTTAAAGGAGTCCATAAAAAAGACCTATGGGAAAAAGGGTGAGGAGATAGTGAGGAAGAACATAGAGGCAGTTGATAGGGCCCTGGATAGCATTGTGGAGATAAAATATCCTGAATCTTGGGCTGATGCACCTGTGGAGGAGACCACACAAAGAGATGAACCAGAATTTGTGAAAAAGGTGATGCGTCCAATACTTGCCCTGAAGGGGGATGAACTCCCTGTGAGCTGTTTTGAACCAGATGGGGTATTTCCCGTGGGCACCACAAAATATGAGAAGAGGGGTGTTGCCATTGATGTGCCCCAGTGGATACCGGAAAATTGTATCCAGTGTAATCAGTGTTCCTTTGTATGTCCCCATGCAGCCATCAGGCCTGTGCTCCTTACTGAGGAAGAAAATAACTCAAGACCTGCGGATTTTGTAACTGTCCCCGCCAGGGGCAAGGAACTCAAGGGATATTATTTCAGGATACAGGTGAGTCCCCTGGACTGTCAGGGATGTGGTAGCTGTGTGGAGGTATGTCCTGCCAAGGAGAAGGCCCTGGTGATGAAGCCCATATTTACCCAGACAGAGAAGGAGGCCCCCAATTTTGAATACGCCACCACTGTGCCTGCAAAGACCTCTCTCATGCCAAAGACCTCGGTAAAGGGGAGCCAGTTTCTCCAGCCCCTGCTGGAGTTCTCTGGTGCATGTGCTGGTTGTGGAGAGACCCCTTACGTGAAACTGGTTACCCAGCTCTTTGGGGATAGGATGTATATTGCCAATGCCACTGGTTGTAGCTCCATATGGGGGGGAACTGCCCCTTCTGTCCCCTATTGTACCAATGAAAATGGCCATGGCCCCACCTGGGGCAATTCCCTGTTTGAGGATGCAGCAGAATATGGCTATGGAATGGTGCTTGGGGTAAAACAGCGCAGGGAGAAACTGGTGCACCTTATAGAGGAGGCCCTGACCCTTGAAATAAGTGAAGATCTCAAGGATGCCTTTTCCCACTGGCTAAAGGAAAGGGATAATGCAGAGGCGTCCAGGGAATATGCCCAGAAGATAAAGGCGCTTCTGGCCATGGAAGGCTCCCATCCTCTTTTGGATCAGATATGGGACATGGAGGATTTGCTGGTGAAAAAGTCCTTCTGGGTCATTGGAGGAGACGGATGGGCCTATGATATTGGATATGGAGGACTGGATCATGTAATCGCCTCGGGTGAAGATATAAATATCCTGGTGCTGGATACTGAGGTGTATTCCAATACTGGTGGTCAGTCATCCAAGGCCACCCCTCTGGGTTCTATTGCCAAATTTGCCGCCGCAGGAAAGACCACTCCCAAAAAGGACTTGGGAAGGATGGCAATGACTTATGGATATGTATATGTGGCCTCTGTCTCCATGGGTGCCAATAAGAATCAATTAATAAAGGCCCTGATTGAGGCAGAGAGTTATCCTGGACCATCCCTTATCCTCTGCTATGCCCCATGTATAAACCAGGGCATCTTTAAGGGGATGGGCAGGAGCCAGGAAGAGGAAAAGCTGGCAGTACAATGTGGCTACTGGCCACTGTATAGATACAATCCCATGCTGGCCAGGGAAGGAAAGAATCCTTTTATCCTTGATTCTAAGGAGCCAGATGGATCGTTGAAAGAATTTCTCGCAGGAGAAAACAGATACCAGCTCCTCAAACGTACCCATCCTGAACTGGCGGAAAAATACTGGAAAATGCTGGAGGAAGACATAAATAGACGATATGAGCTATTTAAGAAGATGGCAGAAGGACACCTGGTTTAGTCCAAAATAGATCTAAGTTCCTCCTTAAAGGGAAAAGGGAGGGGACTCTTGCCCCTCCCTTTTTTTGTGCAGTTTTATTGTGCAAAAATTTTTATATTTTTAGCTAATTATGCATAATATACATTAAATGCAAAAAGTGTATTGACAATAGTGATGAGCTTGATGTATAATGATATAAAATTTTAATAGGGCAATGCTATCAGGTGGTCTTTATGGAGTTAGAAGGCCGTATTTTTGTATTGGGGTGTGGAAACCCCCTTTTTGGGGATGATGGTTTTGGGCCTGCTACCATTGAACATCTAAAGACCCACTATGGATCCTCCCTGGGAGGGCGCGTGGTGGCCCTGGATATGGGAACTGCAGTGAGGGATTTTCTCTTTGATGTGCTTCTGTCTCCTTCTCGTCCACGGGGGATAATAATTGTGGATTGTGTAAGGGATGAGGGACGAACCCCTGGTGAGGTCTTTGAGATAGACCTGGAAGAGATAAGTCCCGAAAAGGTCTCAGATTTTTCACTGCACCAGTTTCCAACCACCAATCTCCTTATGGAACTGAGGTCCTATACAGATGTGGAGATAAAGGTGTTTGTGGTTCAGGCCAGGTGTATCCCTCAGGAGGTAAGTCCAGGTCTTACTCCTGAGGTAGAGGGTGCAATTTTTAAGATGTGTGAAAAGATTTTAAAGCAGTGTGAGGTCTGGTTATGATAAAATTTAAGGTGGTGGAGATGGCTAGATTTTTAGGGGTACACCGAAATACTGTGACCAACTGGATAAAGAAGGGTACCCTCAAGGCAAGGCCCATTGTGGGTAGAAAGTATGTGATAGAGGAAGAGGAATTCAGGGCCTTTTGTGAAGAGAACAACATAGCCCCTGAGCTGGTGGATGAGTTTTTGGAAAAGAGCAGGGTAGAGGAGGGAGAGGTAAAGGATAAGATACTGGAAGATGTTCCTGTTATCTCTCCGCGCAAGGACCTGTCGGTGACAGATATAAGCAGAGATATGGTTGGGGAGAAGACAAAGACCGTGGGCTCTGTCCTGGTGGTAGGTGGAGGCATAGCAGGGATTCAGGCGGTGCTTGACCTGGCAGATTCTGGATACTTTGTGCATCTTGTGGAGAAGAGTGCAGGCATTGGCGGAGTCATGGCACAGCTTGACAAGACCTTTCCCACCAATGACTGTGCCATGTGAATAATATCTCCCAAACTGGTCGAGGTCGGCCGGCACCTGAATGTAAATCTTCTTACCCTCTCTGAGGTAGTAGACATCTCTGGTCAGCCAGGGAACTTTCAGGTAAAGATAAAAAAACATCCCAGATATGTGGATGTGGATAAATGTATTGCCTGTGGGCTATGTGCTCAGAAGTGTCCTAAAAAGGTGGATGATGAGTTTAACATGGGCCTTTCCAAGAGGAAGGCCATATATATCAAATATGGTCAGTCTGTTCCCCTCAAATATGCCATAGATCCAGAAAATTGTATCTATCTTACCAGGGGAAAATGCAGGGCTTGTGAAAAGTTTTGTCCCACAGGGGCCATAAACTTTGAGGACAGGGAAGAGATAATTACCCTCAACGTGGGGGCCATTATAACTGCGCCAGGTTTTAAACCCTTTGATCCCTCCTCTCTGGACTCATACGCCTACACCCAGATACCCGATGTGGTTACAAGTCTGGAATATGAGAGGCTCCTTTCCGCAGGGGGCCCCTATCTGGGACATCTGGTGAGGCCCTCAGATGAACAGGAACCCCGAAAGATTGCCTGGATACAATGTGTGGGCTCCAGGGATATAAATAAGTGCTCAGCAGAATACTGCTCCAGTGTGTGTTGTATGTACGCCATTAAACAGGCCCTGGTCACCAGAGAACACCTAAGCTCCAATGATGTGGAAGAGGCCATCTTCTATATGGACATTCGGGCCCATGGAAAGGAATTTGAAAAGTACTATGAGGGGGCCAGGGAGAAGGGGCTGAAATTCATAAAGGCCAGGCCCCATACCCTTGAGCCAGGTAAGGATAATCGGGGGGTGGTGATAAGGTATGTGGACGAGGACGGTTCTCTAAGGGATGAATATTACGACATGGTGGTGTTGAGTATAGGGCTCTCTGCCCCAGAGGATGCCCCTGAACTTGCCCGTATCCTGGGATTTGAGCTCAACTCCTATGGATTTGCCCGCACCTCTTCCTTTAATGTGGTAGAGACCACCAGAAAGGGTATATTCGTAACAGGGGCCTTTCAGGCCCCAAAGGACATTCCCCAGGCAGTTACAGAGGCCTCCACTGCTGCAGCAGAGGCCTCAAAGCTTTTGTCTGAGGTGAGGGGAAGTCTCACCAGGGAAAAGGTGTATCCCAGAGAGAGGGAGGTGGCGTGCGAGGAACCCAGGGTGGGGGTCTTTGTTTGTTCCTGTGGGATAAATATCGCCTCAGTGGTGGATGTAAATGAGCTGGTGGAGTATGCAAGGTCCCTTCCCCATGTGGAGTTTGTGGAGAACAACCTCTTTACCTGTTCCGCAGATACCCAGAGTCTTATTGTAGAGAAGATAAAGGAGCACAAATTGAACAGGATAGTGGTTGCCGCCTGCACCCCTCGCACCCATGAGCCGCTTTTTCAAGAGACATTGAAGGATGCAGGACTAAACGAATTCCTTTTGGAGATGGCCAACATCAGGAATCAGAACTCCTGGGTCCATCAGGACAATCCCAAGGAAGCCACGGAAAAGGCCAAGGATCAGATCCGCATGGCAGTGGCAAAGGTGGTTCGCAATGAGCCCTTGCGACGTCAAAAGATAAAGGTAAATCAACGGGCCCTGGTAATTGGCGGTGGAGTGGCTGGTATGGTCTCTGCCCTTACCCTTGCGAATCTGGGCTATGACTGCGTAGTGGTGGAGAAGTCATCCACCTTGGGAGGAAATGCCTGGAACCTGGATACTACCTATCTTGGAGAGAAGATAGTACCCTGGCTTCGCGCTCAGATCCACAGGGTGGAAAACCATCCCAGGATAGAGGTATTAAAAAATGCATCTCTAACCAGTGTAAAGGGCTCCATTGGCAATTTTGAGGGAGAGATAAGGATTGGAGAGGAGACTCGTAACATGGGTTTTGGAGCGGTTATAGTGGCCACAGGGGCCAGGGAATACACACCAGTAGAATATCTCTACGGAGAAGATCCCCGTGTCCTTACCCACTTTGAGATGGAAGAGAGGCTCAAAAACCGGTCTCTGGAATTGAGGAAAGAGGGTGCAGTGGTCTTTATCCAGTGTGTGGGCTCCAGGGACGAAGAACGGCCCTATTGTAGCAGGGTCTGTTGTACCCATACCATGCTCCAGGCCCTGCGTATAAAGGAGATGATGCCAGAGAAAGAGGTTTTTGTGCTCTATAGGGATATACGCACCTATGGACTCAGGGAAAAGTTGTTTAAAAAGGCCAGGGATAAGGGGGTGGTATTTATAAGATATAGCCGTGATAGAAAACCAGATGTGATAAAAGAGGGAGAAGACCTGTTTGTGGAGATAACTGACCCCATCTCCCGTGTTCCCCTCAGGATATATACCTCCTACCTGTGTCTGGCCACCGCAGTGATCCCCAGAGGGGATACCTCTGTGATAGAGATGTTCAAACTCAGTAAGAACGAGGAAGGGTTTATAACCGAGGCCCATCCAAAGCTAAGACCTGTGGATGCCACCTCAGATGGGGTATTTTTGGCTGGTATGTGTCATTATCCAAAGCCATTGGATGAGTCCATTGCCCAGGCAAAGGCCGCGGCAGTGAGGGCCTCTGTAATCCTCTCTAGGGAATACATGGAGCTTGATGCCATAAAATCCTATGTAACAGAACGCTGTGATGGATGTGCCCTATGTGTGGATGTGTGTCCATATAATGCGTTGAGCCTTATAGAGATAGAGGATGTGGAGGGAGAAGTGAAAAGGCGTATCTCTGCAGACCCTGCCCTGTGCAAGGGATGTGGGCTGTGTGAGGCCACCTGTCCAAAGGGAGGAATCCTGGTGCATGGTTTCACCACAGAACAGATAACCTCTCAGATAAAAACTCTTTTACCAGTCTAAGGAGTCTGAGTCATGGGAGAGAACTTTGAACCTATTATTGTTGGTTTTTTATGTAATTGGTGTGCCTATGCAGGAGCGGACCTGGCCGGGGTATCCAGATTGCAATATCCCCCTAATATGAGACCCATCAGGGTGATGTGTTCCGGTATGGTCCCTCCAGAAGCAGTGGTGGAGGCCCTCAGGAGAGGGGCAGATGGTGTAATGGTGATGGGCTGACACCTGGGTGAGTGTCATTACCAGGATGGTAATCACAAAGCCCTTGCCCGCTCCAGGGCCATAGAAATAGCCCTTGAGGAGATGGGTATAAATCCCGAGCGATTCACGATCCAGTGGGTCTCTTCTGCTGAGGCCCCACGGTTTGCTGCACTGGTGTCTGAGTTTGTGGAAAAGATAAAGGATATAGGCCCCAATCCCTTGAGAGAAAAGGCCAGAGGATAGTTTAATGTCAGTAATTGTTTTGGAGGAAGATATGACACAGGAACCATTGGTTGTTGGTAAGGGAAAGAGGAGTTTCTTTAAAGACAGGGTAATGGAACTCCTTCCAGAGGGGGGTAATTTAAACGCCTGTCTCACCTGTGGGGCTTGTTCCTCTGGCTGTCCTGCCTCAGGGCTTGAAGATATGGATCCCCGAAAGTTTTTAAGACTTGCGGCCCTGGGTATGGATGACATTATCACATCCACCCCCTGGGTGTGGATGTGTTCCATGTGTCAGAGGTGTATTTATGTATGTCCCATGAAGATAGATATCCCCCAGCTCGTGTATTATGCAAGACAGGCATGGCCCAGGGAAAAGAGGCCCACTGGGATATTAAAGTCCTGTGATGTGGCCTTAAAACACGATACCTGTAGTGCCATGGGTGCCTCAGAAGAGGACTTTCAGTTTGTGGTGGAGGACGTTCTGGAGGAATATCGTTCCACCCAGCCAGAGTTTGCAGAGATGGAGGCCCCGGTGAACAAGAAGGGCGCAGAATTCTTTTTGAATCAGAACTCCAGGGAGCCAGTTACAGAACCAGATGAGATGGTTCCCCTCTGGAAGATACTTCACTTGGTGGGGGCAGATTGGACCTATGGTACAAAGGGATGGGCCGCAGAGAATTATTGTATGTTTCTCGCTGATGACGAGGCATGGGAAAAGATAGTGAGGACCAAGGCAAAGGCAGTGGAGGAACTGGGATGCAGGGTCTGGCTCAACACAGAGTGAGGCCACGAACTCTTTGCAGTCCGGGCCGGACTGAAGAAATTCAATATTCCTTATAACTTTGAGATACGCTCCATCATTGAGTACTATGCCATGTGGATAAGGGAGGGGAAACTGAAGGTCTCCTCTGACTGGAATAAGGACCTCAAGATAAAGTTTACAGTGCAGGATCCCTGTCAGCTTGTGAGAAAGAGCTTTGGAGATAGGGTTGCGGAGGATTTGAGATTCGTCATCAGGGCATGTGTGGGAGAGGAGAACTTTGTGGATATGTATCCCAACAGGTCCAACAACTATTGCTGCGGAGGTGGTGGAGGATACCTACAGTCTGGATATACCAATGCCAGAAGATACTATGGGAGACTCAAGGCCAGACAGATACTGGATACTGGTGCCACTTATTGTATAACCCCCTGTCATAATTGTCATGCCCAGATACATGACCTGAGTGAACAATATGACCACAGCTGGAATACAGTTCATCTATGGACCATTATCTGTCTCTCCCTTGGAATTCTGGGTCCCAATGAGAGAGAATATCTGGGTGAGGACCTCAAGGATGTATGGGTCTTTCATCCTGAGTCCGCCATGTAAATAACCTCAAGGGGGGCGCGACCCTCCTGAGTTGTCTTTTAGGAGGAGTTATGAAGACGTTTTTTAACCTGGTCCAGGAGATCCAAAAGACCGGAAGGTGTCATCATTGCGGCACATGTGTGGCCTTTTGTGATGCCCTTAATTATGGTGCCCTGGAGCTGGATGAAGAGGGTATCCCAAGGTATAAGGATGTGAATAAGTGCATTGAGTGTGGTCTGTGCTATTCCATCTGTCCAGAGGTCCATGAGATGGATGAGGAGATAAAAAAGAGGCTTGCATGGAGTGAGCCCATTGGTCGGGTAATAAGCGTGAGGTCAGTGCGCGCCGTGGATGAAGAGATAAGGAAAAGGGCAACAGATGGAGGTGCGGTTACGGCCCTGCTTTTGTATCTCTTTGATACAGGGCAGATAAATGGGGCAATAGTTGCCAGAAAAACAGGTCCCTATGAGCGGATGCCTCACCTTGCCACATCCCGGGAAGAGATAATTGAGGCGGCAGGGTTCTTTTTTGAGACCTCTCATGGGATCCATGGCTTTTCCAAACAGTATTCTGAGAGTGCTACAGTGGAGGCATTTAATACCTTGAGGCAAAAGGGACTCACCAGGGTGGCCCTTGTTGCCACTCCGTGTCAGATATTTGCTTTTAGAAAGATGGAGGCCCTTGGGGTGGTACCCTCAGAATCCATAAAGTTTGCCCTTGGTCTCTTTTGTTCAGGAAATTTTATCTTCAATGAGGAAAACAGGCAGAAGATGGCAAAGATAGGGGAATTTTCCTGGGATGAGGTGGAGAAGATAAATATCAAACAGGACCTTATTGTCCATCTAGCAGGGGGAGAGGTAAGACACATTCCTCTCCAGGATCTGGATTTTATGAAGAAGTATGCCTGTAAGATGTGTCTGGACTATACTGCGCAATATGCGGATCTCTCCTTTGGGGGATTGGGTTCTGAAGATGGATGGACCACAGTACTTGCCCGCACCCCTGTGGGGAGGGCCGCTCTTGAGGCCGCCATATCCAATACCCTGGAGGAATTCTCCTATAAAGAGAAACCCAATATGGTAACAGAGATCATTCACCAGATATATGAGGCATCTGCCAGGAAACGCAAGGGTGCCAGAGAGAGACTCAGGCAGATGAAGAGGTCTGTGACTGTAAAGATATAATGGGAGGAATCCCAGAAAGGGAGGAAATATGAGCGTTAAGGTAGTAAGTGAATGGTTAAATGCCTGCTCAGGCTGTGAGATAGCCATTGTGGATATGGGAATGAGGCTCCTCACTGTCCTGGAGAAGATAGAATTTGTTCATATCCCTGTACTCATGGACCATAAGTATTATGGACAGAAGGGGGAGAGGAAAGAACTGGAGATACCCGCGGCTGATGTGGGTATTATCTCTGGTTCCATCAGGAATGAGGAGCACAGGGAGATAGCCAGGGAGATAAGGAAAAAATGCAACATAGTTATTGCCCTGGGCACCTGTGCCACCCACGGTGGTATCCCTGCCCTGTGTAATTCATATACCACAGCAGATACCCTGAAGAGATATTATTCCACTGAGACCACAGATGAGGTGGAGGAGTATCCCTCCCAGGGACTGCCTCCCCTGCTGGATTACTGTTATGCCCTGGATGAGGAGATAGAGGTGGACCTATATTTTCCTGGATGTCCCCCCCATCCTGACCTTATCTTCAAGGGACTTTCCTCCCTGCTTGAAGGGGGAAGTGTGAGCCTTCCTGAAAAAAGTGTATGTGATATGTGCCCCACAAAGAGGATGGGCAAAGGGAGTGTAAAGACCCTGAAGAGGTTTTTAAGGACTCCTGAGGATATGGCCTTTGATAGGCCCTTGAACGAGATGAGGTGTTTTTTGGAACAGGGGTATCTGTGCCTTGGACCTGTTACCAGGGCAGGATGTGGGGGAGATGGGCAGGTCCCCAGGTGTATCTCCGCCAGGGTCCCCTGTAGGGGGTGCAATGGGCCAGTAAAACATGATGGCAATCAGATGCTGGATATGCTTGCTGCCCTGGCCTCAAATGGAATTGATATAGACTCCATACCGGAATTTGCATCCCTCAATAGATTCTGTGGAGGCCATGGAAACCTGAGACCAAAATTAAACCTTTAGGAGGCAGAGATATATGGGAAGAGTCATAAATATATCCCCTATAACCAGGGTAGAGGGACATGCCTCCATTGTAATCCATCTGGACGACAATGGTAATGTGAGTGACTGCCGTGTACATTTTATGTCCCTCAGGGGATTTGAGAAGTTTGTGGAAGGAAAGCCAGCAGAGGAGTTGCCCAGGATAGTGAATCGGATATGTGGGATCTGTCCCTGGCATCACCACCTTGCGTCCAACAAGGCGGTGGATAGGTGCTTTGGGGTTACTCCACCTCCTGCGGGTCAAAGATTAAGGGAACTTATGCAGATCATCTCTCATGCTGAGGACAAGCTCCTGCACTTTTTCTTCCTGGCTGCAGCAGACTTTGTGATTGGACCAGATAGTGACTACTCTGTTAGGAATGTTATTGGGATAGTGAAGGCAAACCCTGACCTTGCCAGAAGGGTTGTGGAGATGCGTTTTAAGGCAAAGATGATACTGGAGAAGTTTGCGGGTAAGGCCATTCATCCTGTGGCAGGTGTAGTGGGTGGGTTTGCCAAGCCCATGACTCCCCAGGAGAGGGAAGAGATAAGGACGGCCATGCAGGAGATCCTGGACTTTGCGCTATTTACCATTGATTTTGCCAAGAAGGACCTCTTTCCCCCCTACCTGGATCTTATTGAGAAGGTGGGGGTGATAAGGACTGGTTTCATTGGAACTGTGGATGAGAATGGTTCCCTTAACCTCTATGATGGAAATCTCAGGATAATGAGACCAGATGGGAGCTATACAGACTTTGATCCCCAAGATTACACTGATTATATAGGGGAGCATGTGGAACCCTATTCCTATGGAAAGATGCCCTACGCCAGGTTCTGGAATGAGGGATTTTCCCTGGACCTGGAGAATCCAAGGGGTATATATCGTTCTAACTGTCTCGCGCGTATAAATGTTGCAGATTATATAAATACCCCCAAGGCCCAGGCAGAGATGGAGGAATTCAGGGATCGCTTTGGAAGGCCTGCACAGGCCACCCTTTTGTACCACTGGGCAAGGCTCATTGAGGAGATATATGCCTGTGAAAGGGCCCTTGAGATACTGGATGATGAGGAGATCCTGAGTGATAATATACGCACTCCTGCTCAACCCCGGGCAGGGAGGGGGGTTGGATGTGTAGAGGCGCCCAGAGGGACCCTTATCCATGACTATACTACAGATGAGAAGGGGCTCATTGTTAGGGCAAACATGATAGTTGGTACCACTCACAACCTTGGTCCCATAAATCTGAGTGTAAAACAAGCGGCCACACAACTCATAAGGGATGGCAGGGTGGATGAAGGGATATTGAATAAGGTGGAGATGGCAGTAAGGGCCTATGATCCGTGAATCTCCTGTGCCACCCACCGCCTGGACGGCGGTATCCCTGTGTCCCTTTCCATATACGACAGCAGGGGCAATCTTGTATCTTCAATGAAGAATTGAGTAAGAGGGGGGCATCCCCTCTTACCCCTTTTGTGTCTCACCTGCTCAGTAGCCTACCGAGGATATCTCGCGTATAGATAAGGTGAATGAATTTATAAAATCCCTGGGGACATATCCTTTTCATCCACCACAGTACCTTTCCATCTATCTGGGGAATTACATAGAGACGATTTTTTTCAATTCCCTTGATGGTGGCCCTACTTATGTCTTCTACAGAGCAAAGTGCCTTTTCAAAAAATGAACGGGCCATCCTTTTTTGTCGCTCGTCTCCCCATCTTGCGCCATTCATAAGGTTTGTCTTAAAAAAGGTGGGACATATACAAGTGACTCCAATTCCATGTCTTCCCGCTTCAGTCCTCAGGGTCTCGGATAGGGAAATAACCCCTGCCTTTGCAATGTTGTAGGGACCCATTTCAGCAAGAGATACTATACCTGCGGAAGATGCAATGTTTACAATATGACCAGCACCCTGCCTTTTCAATATGGGAAGAAATCTCTTACATCCCAGGATGGCCCCCATGAGGTTTATGGAAAATATCCACTGATAGTCCTCCACCTTTATCTTGTCTATCTCTCCTGCCACAATCACCCCTGCATTATTTATGAGGATATCTATCCCTCCAAAACGCCTTTCTGTCTCATTTCCATAGCTCACTACATCTTCCCACCTAGAGACATCACACCTTACACAGAACCCATCTCCCCCTCTCTCCTTTACCATTTCCAGGGTCTCACATACTGCATCTTCCCTTACGTCACAAAGGGCAACCTTCCATCCATAACTACCAAAATCCAGGGCAAGCTGTCTTCCCAATCCGCTTCCTGCCCCTGTGATTGCCACCCTCCTTTGAGGAAACCTCTTTATTAGTTTTTTCATCCCCTTTCATCCTTGGTTTAGTTTTTATCTTAACGTTATAAGGATACCTGCTGGCCGGATACCCCTCTCTATCTCCCCCCTTCCCCCTGTGTCAATATCACTTTCCTGGTCTCATATAAAATTTATTCCTTCCCCTTGACATGCTGTGGAAAAAGGGTTTAGCTTATTTAAACTTTGCATCAAACAGGTGCCCCTGGGCTTAAAAGGGAACATCCGTGAGATTCGGAGACCGGCCCGCGGCTGTGACAGGGGACGAAAACTGCATAGAAGGCCACTGGTCAGGTCCACCTGACCGGGAAGGCGCAGTGAGTAGGGTGATCCTGGAGTCAGAAGACCTGCCTGTTTGAGAGGGGTCCTGTCCTGTGGCAGGGAGAGGGCAAGTTTTTTTGGGGATAAAAACGGGAAATCCCTGAAGTCTGGCTGAAGTGCAGATTTCAGGGATTTTTTTGTGGTTAATGGAGAATGAAAAGGGCTGTCTTCTTTCTGTGTTGTTTTATGATGTGTCTTTTAGCATTGCCTGCAACTGCCATTGAAATAGAGGATATTGCAGGTAATGTGCTGAAGGTGCCCCCTTATCCCCGCAGGATAGTATCTCTGGCTCCAAGTATTACGGAATGTCTCTTTTCTATAGGATGTGGAGATAGGGTGGTGGGGGTTACCCTCTTTAGTGATTATCCTCCCCAGGTGAAGAAGCTTCCACGGGTGGGCTCCTATATTCAGCCAAATATTGAGAAGATCCTGGCCCTGAGACCGGATTTATGTCTTGCCACTAAGGATGGAAATCCCCGATCCCTGGTTATGAAACTGAAGGAGGTGGGGGTGGATGTCTTTGTGGTTGATCCCAGGGATATTGATTCACTTTTTGATACCATGTTGGTCCTTGGAAGGCTTACTGGATGTTATATAAAGGCCCTTGAGGTAGTAAATAGACTAAAAAAGCAGGTGAAGGAGGTGGAGAAAAGGAGCAGGACTTTTTTCCGTCATCCACGGGTATTTTTTCAGATTGGAGTGGACCCTATGGTTACAGTGGGGTCCCATACCCTTATTGATAATCTTATAACCCTAGCTGGGGGGATAAATATATTCAGTGGGAGATTTTCCTATCCTCGGGTCTCTGTGGAGCAGGTCATTGCCAGGCAACCTGATATAATAGTTATAACTTCAATGGTGAATTCCAGGCCCAATCTTCAACGCTTAAAGGAGTTTTGGTTTCAATATGGAGAGATCCCTGCTGTTAAAAAGGGAAATATATTTGTGGTGAATTCAGACTATTTTAATCGTCCCTCTCCCCGTGCAGTGGAGGGACTGAGGATATTGTCCAAACTTTTTGAGAAAGTAATGGAAAGCCGTAAGTAATCAACCCAAAAATCATAGGAGGAGGGCAACATGAAAAGGATTTTTTATCTTTTCCCTTTAGTGCTGTGGATTATCTCATCTACAGCAGTATATGCATCCCTTTATCAGAAGGCAGTAATTGCCACTACTGCTTCAGATTGGTCAAGTGGTGCTATATCTATAGTGAATGTATTAAATTTACAGGATTATCAAAACGATCTACTTCCAGGTAAATCCGATATAACAGTGGCATCTTACGGTGATTTCTTCTATAAGATAGGAAGATATAATATAGATACCATTGCCAAATTTAGAATATCCGATCCCACCCATCCCTTATGGGAGTGTTCCACAATAGATAGTAGTGAGAATATTTCTTCCTCCAATCCCCATGCAATTGTCTTTATTTCCCCTACAAAGGCATATCTGTTAAGATATGGCTCCACCAAGGCCTGGATTATAAATCCATCTGCCACTTCCTGTAGCAATTTAAAGATAGGAACCCTTGACCTTTCTGCGTATGCAGATTCAGATGGCCTCCCTGAAATGACCTCAGGGGTAGTGGTAAATGACAAGGTCTTTGTGGTGCTTCAGCGTCTGGATAGAGACAATGGTTGGGCCCGTAACACCGCTTATGTGGCGGTATTTAACGCCACCACGGATCAAGAGATAGATACCAATTCTTCTACTAGTGGACTAAAGGGGATTGAGTTACCCATAAAAGATCCTAGCAGTATTCAATATGTGGAAGGAAAGATTTATGTGCAGGGTGCGGGTAAGTTTCCTAGCTCTTGGAGTGGAACTCCTGGAGAATACACCGGCGGAATAATTAGCATAGATCCCAATACCTATCAAACACAGATGATTGTTGATGATGGCAATGATACTACCCATCCCTATGGTAATATTTCAGGAATGATAATTGTAAATTCTCAGAAGGGTTATTTTGTTGGATATCATGGATGGGGGAATAATACCCTCTATTCCTTTAATCCAACAAATGGAACTGTATATGGGGCAGTGCCTGGTCTGGATGGGATAAATATTGCGGGAATGGAGAATGGTGGTGCTGTGGACATGTTAAATAGGGCATGGATTACAGATGCTACAAATCATAGAATGGTAATATTAAATACCAATGATAACAGCCAGAATGCCACAGTGGATACGAATTTAAATCCTCAGAAAATAGTCTTTGTGAAATATTGGAAGACAACAGCCCAGGATAAATTAGATAACAATATGAATGGAATAGCTGATGCCTTTGATATAAATAATGCTACGGAAGTTGCTCAGTTAGATTTCAATGGAGATGGTATTCCTGATAACTCTACTATAAATGCTACATGTAAGGTCTTTGAATCTCCGGGAAATAGGACAGCCATAAAGATGGAAATATCATCCGGTTCCTCAATTACAAAGGTAACACCTGAATCTCTTAATGATATTAGTGATAATACAGGTAAAAGACCTTCTTCTATGCCGTATGGACTTCTTGACTTTATAACTACTACTCCTACTGGTGGTAATTCCACTGTTACTGTCTATTTTACTACAGCACTGGATAATAGTACTTATAGATGGTATAAATATACCACAGGAAAAGGATGGCAGGACTTTACAAGTCATGTGATCTCCTGGACAGTGGCTAATGGTACTACTACTATCAAATTCTGGATCCAAGATGGTGGAGCAGGAGATAATGATGGACTAAAAAATGGTAGAATAGAAGATCCTTCAGGACCTGGAATTCCTCCTGCAACAACTCTTTCCTCATCGGGAACAGGAAGTGGTGGTGGAGGATGTATATATAATCCCCATGCGGGATTTGATCCCATCTGGTGTGTTCTGTTAATTTATCCCATTGTTATGGTATTTAGAAAGAGAAAGTTTATCAAAAAGTAAATAAGGAAGAGGCTCTCCCCCTTTCACAAAAAGGGAGAGAGCCTTTATTGTGGAAGTTGAGGAGAGCCATGCAGAAGATTATAAAAATATATATTTTGTTACTATTGTTAGGATGGTGTTATACTGCATTTGCTGGAGACGTAAGTAAGAATGCCACATGGCATAAAGATATTTTGTCTCTTGGCACTGTAATAGTCTCTGCCCCTAAGATGAAAAAGGTGATTCCAGGAGATGTGCATTTGTCCTCTTCTCCTGTATTTTTTTCGGTAATAAAACGTCCTGAATTTGAAGGAAAAATAGAAAGCCTTGCGGATGTCCTTAAAACTCAGACTGGAGTTCAGATAAGACAATTTGGAGGAGTGGGAAGTTATTCTACCGTCTCTATTAGAGGGTCAGAGAGTCAACAGGTAATGGTATTTTTAGATGGAGTATTGTTAAATACTGCTGCAGGAGGAGGAGTTGATTTAAGTACTATTTCTTTGTCCGATGTAGAATCTATCCAAGTGTTTAAAGGAATAACGCCTGTCAATTTCGGAAAAGCTTCTATTGGAGGGGTAGTAAATATAATAACACGTCGTACAGAAAAAGGTTTTAAAGGTAATATTACATTGGGATATGGATCCTTTGATACTAAAAAAGCTTCTTTGTTTATAAATCATAAACCTGGAAAATTTGATTATATAATATCTGCAGATAGTCTTACTTCTAAAAATAATTTTAAATTTATAAACGATATGGGAACTAAATTTAATACTGCAGATGATAGAGAAGAAGAAAGACATAACGATGCAGTAAGAAGTAATAATATTCTTACAAAAGCAGGATATGATTTTTCTTCTAATTTTAGAACAGAATTGATGAATGAGTGGTTTTCAAAACATCAACAACTTCCAGATTGGAGAAATAGTATATTTGCGGATACAACATATGATATAAATCGTAATATTACTAATCTTGGATTCATTTTAAAAAATCATCCTGTTGAAGGAATAAACTTCCATTTAAATTTTAAAAGATTATGGATTTGGGAACAATATGATGATAGCAATGGCTGGATTGGATTAGGAAAACAGAAAAATAGGTATATTACTGAAAGATATTCTACAGATTTATATGGTGAATGGATTGGAGAGAATAATATTCTTAGTTCTGATGTAGAATATTTTAAGGAGACATATAAAACTAAATATCTTCTTCAACCTCAAAATCCAAGAGATAGTTATAGACGCTATCTTTCTTTAGCTCTCCAGGATTCATTATTTCTCTTCAATGAAAGATTGATAATAACTCCAGGGGGGAGATATACATGGATAAAAGACCATCTAAATAGTGGAACAAGTATATTTGGTTTGCCCTTGCCCTCCAAAACGCGAGAGGAGGATTATCTTCAGCCCCAGATTGGAATAAAATATAGGCCTTTTTCGTGGTTGAGTTTAAAGACAAACTGGGCAAAATATGTGAGGGAGCCAACATTTTTTGAGTTGTTTGGGGATAGGGGATTTTTTATTGGGAATGATGATCTAAAGGCAGAAAAGGGAGAGAATTTTGATATTGGAGTTATTTTAAAAAAGAAGTTTGATCTTTGGTGGCTTAATACTTTTAGATTGGAACTGTGCTATTTTAAGACTAATATTACAGACCTTATAACAAAAACCTTTGATGCCAGAGGGGTAGGAAAATTTGTAAATATATCCAGTGCAAAAATAAAAGGTACAGAAACAGAAATCAACTTTTCATTTCTAAAATATTTGAATTGGACCACTCGTATGACAATTCAGGATACAAAAAATGAAAATCCAAATCCTACTTTTTATGGAAAGGAATTACCTGGTAGATTCAAATATACCTATTATAATAGATTGGATTTTAGAATAAAAAAAATAAAATTTTATGTAGAAAGGCTTATTCAAAAAAATATGTATTATGATACTGCAAATTTACTTCCTGCTGATACAAAAGATGAGACAAATGCAGGAATTTCAATTTTATATAGGAAGTTTTTGTTAACTTTAACTCTTAATAATATAGAAGATAATCACTATCAGGATTTTAATGGTTATCCTATGCCAGGAAGGTCATTTTTTGTCACATTACAATATAGATTTTAAGACAAAAGGCCTTATATAAAGTCCATAACTTCTTGACAGAAGGACTTAAAAGAAGTAGAAACTTTGCAGAGAAGTAAGACAGGTGCCCCTGGGCTTAAAAGGGAACATCCGTGAGATTCGGAGACCGGCCCGCGGCTGTGACAGGGGACGAAAACTGCATAGAAGGCCACTGGTCAGGTCCACCTG
>Ga0256914_1001430_pt1 | contig 21551 bp, 16 predicted proteins | sample HulkmetaG_FD_191571 | JGI IMG/M metagenome (GOLD analysis project Ga0256914, IMG submission 191571) | Hydrothermal chimney microbial communities from Main Endeavour vent field at the Juan de Fuca Ridge, Pacific Ocean - Hulk | ecosystem: Environmental > Aquatic > Marine > Hydrothermal vents ... | reverse complement strand
ACAGAATTTCATGCCTGCGTCCTGGTATGCCTTTTTGTGGCTGGACCAGGAGTGGGCTGTCAGGGCTATTACAGGGATACAGGAGTATGCAGGTATGTTGCGTATGCGTATGGCGGTCTCCACACCATTTATGTCTGGCAGCTCAATGTCCATGAGTATGACGTCAAACTGGTTACGTGTGGCGGTTTCCACTGCACTCCTGCCGCTGCCAACACCAGTCACCTCCATGCCTGCCATTTCAAGGAGTTGCCTTGCAATCTGGCGGTTTATGGCATTGTCCTCCACCAGTAGCACGCGTATACCTGAAAGCTGCCTGTCATCCTGGTCCTCACGGGCGGTCTGATCTGAATTTGGCTGGACAGGTTTGGAGTATAGGAGATCGTGTATCTTTTCCAAAAGGGCCTCACGCTTCACCGGTTTCATGATGAAGCCTGTGGCAAGCCCAATGTCCGAATTGCTGCCAGTCCCTGCCTCATGTACCAAGCTCATCATGAGAAGGGCAGGCATGCCAGTTACTATTATGGGTAGTGTAACCCCTTGAGTCCTTAGCCTTTTTGTTATCTCAAGCCCATCCATGCCGGGCATCTTCCAGTCCAGTATCAATAGATCCCACTGCTGTTCTATATCTGGACCAGCAGTGGAAAAGCGTTCAAGCACCTCTTCCCACGCCTGCACCGTGTTGACCTTGCACCCTAACTGCCTGAGCAGGTTGCCTGTGACCTGTAATGCCAGTTTGCTGTCGTCAGCCACAAGCACCTTCAGGTTCTTCATGAGTTCTGGGTCGCAGGCCGCGGGTACAGGGTCCCTCTCCCTGCAATGAAATGGAATGGTGCAGGTAAAGGTGACCCCGGAGTCTACGCTGGTGGTTACACTTATCCTTCCTGCCATGTTTTCCACTATACGCCTGCATATGGGTAATCCAAGGCCTGTGCCCACACTACGCCGGTCACGCGTGTGTTTCAACGGATCAACATAGGTAAGCAGGCCCTTGGCTTCCCTGTCAGTGAGGTTGCTGTCACAGCAGCATATGGAGCATTCCAGCATGAACCTGCCGAAGTCAGTGAAGTACCCGCTGGCCTTCATGAGGATTTCCTTGCCACCCAGCCATTTGATGTTGAAGTGGACCAGATGGGTGAGTAGCTGTCTCAAACGTGCTGCGGATCCGGACAGCATTGCAGGAAGCTCCGGTGAGATATCCACCACCAGCTCCACCTCCTTTTTGAGGGCCAGTTCACCACACGCATCGCACACGTCATTAATGAGCAGCGCAGGGGAAAACTCCTGTTCTTCTGTTTCCAGCTCTCCTGCCTCCAACAGTGACAGGTCTACTATGTCGTTTATCAGCTCCACAAGTGTATCGGTGGCATTCTGGATTGTGGCAATATAGTCCCTAACCACAGGAAGGAGTTCCTGCCGCATGGCAAGTCCAGCCATACCAACAATGGTGGTGAGGTGGGTCTTGATCTCATGGTGCATCTCTGCAAGGAACATGTGCCTGTACTGTCGTGAGGATTCTAGCTCTTCCTCTGCCCTGCGAAGCGCATTTTTCAACGCGAGATTCGCCTCTTTCTCCTGCTGGAGGGCTGCTGCCACAATGTCCTGGCCATGACCTGTCCGAGAGCGCTTTAGCGCAAGGTGGTTTGCCACGCGCAGCTTGAGTATCTCAGGGATGACCGGTTTGAGTATGCAGTCGGCAGCACCTGCCTCTATGGCTTCAGCGATTTCATCCTGTTCTGCCTTGCCGGTTACCACTATGACAGGGATGTCTCTCGTGGATTCAGAGGACTTGAGCTGTCTGCAAACCTCAATGCCATCCATACCGGGCATTACCAGATCAAGCAGGATGAGATCAGGTGGTTGGGCCGAGGCCGCGCACTTCAGTGCCTCGTGTCCGCCAGTGGCCACCATCAGTCTGTACTGGTCCCTGAGTATCTGGCTCATGATCTTTATGTTTACAGGTTCATCGTCTACAAGAAGGATCTTTTTCTCTCTTGAATCCCTTTTGTCCAGATTGTGCTTCATGTGTAACCCATTGCAAGAGTTTGAGATTTGAGTCAGGTACCGCTGCTCAATTGTAACTGGTAAGGTGCTTCAAGTTTGAGTTTGGATTGGCACTGGTTACCTGTCCTTCATGATTGCAGACAGGCACTGTCTCGCCAGAGCAAAATCAAACCTGTCCAGGGCCTCCTCCACACTGGACAGGTCTATGTCAAGGCCAAGTCGTTCAATGGAGGCCTTGATCTTTGTAAGTTGCTCCGTGGCTTCAAAGTCGTTTCTTGTCATCAGTTCATTCAGTGTGGTTATATCTGCCATCAGCTCTTCTGGCACGGGGATCGGTTTTTTCTCCCTGCTCTTTTCTGTCCTTAGGTATTGTTTGCCTGCAGCCCCCCCGTGTTTCTTTGTGATACCATACTCTTCGTGCATTATCAGACGGGTGAATTCATCTACGGATGCCACCACCTCGGCAAGGGCATATTCCATGCGGGCAAGGCCGCTTTCGATCTGGCTTTTCCTGCCTGAGTCAATGGCCTTTTCAAGCTCTGCTGCCGCATACTGCAGGTCAACGGCAGAGAGATTGCCTGCAGTACCCTTGAGTGTGTGGGCCTCCCGCCTTGCCTCTTCATATTTTCCCTCCTGAATCATCTGCCGGATACTGGAAACGGTATCGCGGTTTTCCCTTGCAAGGGTGTTCAGCAGGGTTAGGTACAGTGTAGTATTTCCGCCAACGCGCCTAAGTCCTGTCCTGAGATCAATACCAGGCAGGGAGTCCGGAACATCCCTCTCCACATCTTTGTCTGTTATGTGATCTGTGCTGTGTGATGGTTCTGTGTCTTCAGAGGCTGTGCTCAAGGAGGCAGGTGAGGATGATACGGTACCGCACTTCTGCCTGATGCATTTGCATAGCTTTGCAAGCAGGGTCTCTGGCTCAACAGGTTTGCTCAAATAGTCATCCATTCCGGCGGCAATGGCCTTCTCCCTGTCTCCTTTCAGTGCGTGGGCCGTCATGGCGATAATGGGCACATCCTTCATCTCCTTTCTCTCCCGGATTTTCCTGGCAGCCTGGTATCCGTCCATGCCAGGCATCTGGATATCCATGAGTATGGCATCAAAGTCAGGACATGCCTTTTTCACGGCCTCTATGCCGTCTGACGCCAGTGTTACATTTATACCGGCATTTTTCAGTATCTCCACAGCCACCTGCTGATTTATCACATTGTCTTCCACAAGCAGTACGTTGCGGCCACGAAGCAGATCAAGGCTGATTAGGTTGAGACAACCGCCTTTGCTCTCTGTGAGGGAGTCGATCTGGGCCAGGCCAAGGGCAGACATCACATGACCTATGAGTACCTTTTCCTTCACTGGTTTCAGGAGAAAGCTGTTTATTCCCACTGCCTCGGCCTTGCGCCTTTCCACATCCTTGCCAAAGGCCGTGAGCATGATAATAGGGGTTTCAGATATCTCTTTGGCCCCTCTTATGGTAATTGAGGCAGTGATTCCGTCAGAGCCTGGCATCTTCCAGTCCATGACAATGAGATCAAAGGGCTCTCCTGAGGTGGCAGCGCTTATGGCCGAGACCACTGCCTCGTCTCCGTTTGCTGCCTCTTTTACCACGATACCGTATCTTGATAGCATGACATTGAGCACCAGCCTCGATGCCTCGTTGTCGTCAACCACCAGTATCCGTTTGCCCTTGAGCGCCTTTCTGAACCGGAGGTACTCACTGTCGTCCTCCTCTTCGCCAGACACCCCGAGGTTTGCAGTAAACCAGAATACGCTGCCACGTTCAGGCTGACTGAAGGCATGTATCTCACCGCCCATGAGTTCCACGATGTTGCGGCAAATGGCAAGGCCAAGGCCCGTGCCCCCAAATTTTCTCGTTATGGAGCTGTCTGCCTGGGTAAAGGCATCGAAGAGTTTGTTGATATCATTTTCGTCAATTCCTATGCCAGAGTCCGTTACACTGAATTTCAGTGTTACATGGCCCTGGCCCTTTTTCACAACCTGGCAGTGTACAATAATTTCTCCTTCGTCAGTGAATTTTACTGCGTTGGAGGTGAGATTCATCAATACCTGGCCGAGACGTACCGGGTCGCCAACAAGATGTGTGGGGACATCGTGATCCACGAGGAACAGGAGTTCAATCCCCTTGTTGGACGCCTCTTCACAGAATATGTCTGCCAGGTTGTCCAGTATCTCGTTGAGGTCAAATGGGGTATTTTCGAGTTGAAGTTTGCCTGCCTCTATCTTGGAAAAATCCAGGATGTCATTTACAAGGCCCAGCATGGAGTGGGCCGATGCCTTGACAACCGTCAGGTACTCCCTGATCTTTGATGGAAGCTCCATGTTCAGGGCAAGGGCTGTCATGCCCACTATGGCGTTCATGGGGGTCCTGATCTCATGGCTCATGTTGGCGAGGAAATCAGATTTTGCCCTGTTTGCCGCCTCGGCCTTCTCCTCGGCGATCCGACGCTCACGTGCCTCGCGCCGAAGTGATTCGTTGGACTGCTGGAGCTCTCTGGTCCGGGCGGCAACCTCCTTTTCCAGTTGCAGGTTGAACTCCTCGAGGCGCCTGTTTGCCGCTTCGAGTTTGTTGGTATATTCAGCCTGCATCTTTTCCTTCTCCTTTTTTATCACGTTCACCCTGTCGGCAAGGGCGAGTGCCAGGATTATTACCTCCCAGGCAGAACCCATCTGCATGCTCCATGTGGTGAAAAAGGTGTTTCCAAGTACTCCAAACGTCTTGAGTGAAAAGATGGTCATGCCAATCAGGGAGACAGTCCATGCCACAGCGTAGTAAAATGCTGGCCTGTACCTCTTGGCAGTACAGATAAAACCGCAGGCGATGTGGATCATTACGCCAAGGATGATAAATGTGGCCAGTTTGATGCTGATAGAGTAGGGCATGGTGAGGCTCACCACCATTACTGCTCCGGCCAGCATGAGTATTATCCTTAGGACCCGGTCCATCTCAGGTAACAGCTTCCGGGTGTTCAGGATGGAGCGCGTGAACTGTGTGCCCATTAGATAGGCTGCGCAGATGAAGAATGGTATGTTCACATTGGCCCACCAGATGCTGTTTGGCCAGAAGTATTCGAAGGATATGCCGTTGAGGCTCAACTGGAACATGCCAAAACAGCCTACGAACAGGACATAGTAAAAGTAGGTGATGTCCCTGATCATTATGAACAGGATGAGGTTGTAGGCCAGCATGGCCAGGAGGATGCCGAAGTACAGACCCAGCATGGTCTCTTCGTTTTCGGTCCTGTTCACCAGTGCCCCTGTGGACAGCAGACTCACCGGCATATTGAGCGAGCTTGAGGTGACACATCTGATGTAGTACGTGGCCTGCTGGCCCGGCTGGAGGTCAATGGGAAACAGAAAGTTTCGATATTTTAGTGGACGGGTATCAAATGGGAGCCTGTCACCAGCCTCTGTTATGGTCCATCCGCCGTTATGGTCAGGGGTATAGAACTCTATGTGATCCAGCAGGGGATATTCAATGTCAAGATAGTATTTTTCAGTTGCCGATGCCTGGTTTCTCACAGTGAATCTGAACCAGTAGGCAGACGAGGTGAAGCCAAAGCCTGGTGCCGGTTTGGTTGAGGGTACAAATTTTTTTCTGTATTTGGCTGAGGTAATGTCCTCAATGGTGAGCTTGTGGTCAAAATCTTCAAGGATGTCCATGTACAGGCCCACAGAGTAAATCCCCTTGCTGTCTTTTAATACCAGGGTTGGTGCCGCTGAGGCAGGCGGGGACAGTGCGTGGAGTAAAAGTATAGTGAAGGATAGCAGTGAGATGACTTTAATGCAGGGACAAAAAAAGACGTTGGATCTGAAGGTGCATTTAGTCATATTCTTGTGGTGTGCAGGCCACAGTGCCCGATTTGTGAAAAAGCGGGGTGGCTGTCTAATGTGGATAACATGAGTCTGGTTCAAAAAATGCCTTGGATGTGAAATAGGTGGCAAAGGTGGGTGCAGTGAGGCAAAGGGCAGTATGGCTCATGGAGCATGATATTTCATGATGTACCGGACTTTGTCCCCACTGTCTCCCTTTGAACTGTATCATGAGTGTATATCATCTCTTTCTGCATGTGGGTGCATCATCCACATCCTTCGAGACCTCTTCAAAGCTCTCCCTGTATGCCCCTTCGAGGTTGAAGAGCCTGCAGGCTGCAGCAATGATCTCGTCTCCGTGTTCCATCTCCCTGCACTGCTTGATTGATGCTATCGGATGACAGAGCAGCTTGTTTACGATTGATTTCGTAAGAATATCAATGGTTTTTTTCTGCTTTTTGCTTAGTTCACCCAAACCCTTGAGGCTCTTTTCAACCTCCTGCCTCCTGACCTCTTCACCCTTTGCCATGAGTTGACGGATTACAGGGACGATATCGAGAGAGTCCAACCAGGAGAGGAATTTTATCACCTCTTCGTCAACCATGCGTCCGGCCTTTCTGGCCTCTTTTTCCCGTTCCGCCCGGTTCTCCTCCACTACCTCCTTGAGTTCGTCAATGTCATAGAGATAGACATTTTCAATGGAGTTGACTTCAGGGTCAATATCCCTTGGCACGGCTATGTCTATGAAGAAGAGCAGGCGGTGCCGTCTGGGGCGCATGATACTTCTGACCTGTTCGGCAGTAACCACTACGTGAGGCGCGCCGGTAGAGCTGATTACTATGTCTGCCTTTACCAACTCTTCGTCCAGTTCGTCAAGGGATACAGCAGTTCCGCCCAGGGTCCTGGCAAGTTCCACTGCCCTCTCCAGTGTGCGGTTTGCAACAGCAAGTCCGGACACGCCGTTGGTCTTCAGGTGCTGGGCTGCAAGCTCTGCCATCTCGCCAGCGCCAATCAGGAGGGCGTTTTTTCCCTTGAGGTCGCCAAATATCTTTTTGGCAAGTTCTACCGCGGCATAGCTTATGGATACAGCCTGACTGGCAATACGTGTCTCTGTCCTGATCCTCTTGGCAACTGAAAATGCCCTGTGCATAAGACGGTTTAATATGGGGCCTGCCGACCCTGCCTTTGCCGCCATCCGGTAGGCATCTTTCAGTTGTCCCAGTATCTGGGGCTCTCCCACGATCATGGAGTCGAGGCTGGAGGCCACCCTGAACAGATGATTTATGGCATCCTGGCCGTGGTATTCGTACAGGCAACTGTCAGCGTCATTGTGGCCCAGGCCGGCCCTGTCTATCCAGAGCCTTCTTACCTGATTTAGGGAGTCAGGGTTGTCTGTACATGCAATTACCTCCACCCTGTTGCATGTCGAGAGGAAGACCACCTCTCTGCAGCAGGGAAGCTCTGAAAAGAGTTTGAGCGGTGGTGTGTCCTCCTCTTTGAGTGCAAGTTTTTCTCTAACCTCTACCGGGGCAGTCTTGTGATTTACCCCGAGGAGGACAATTTCAGGTCTGTTCATATTCAACCGGATTCTTTATCTGTGTGTATGTTTTCACTGTTGACTCACCAATGCCGTACTGCACATTGAGGCAGCACCATGATTCACACCATCCACTGGGCCGGAGTTGTTGCAGAGATCAAGGGGGATAGATGTGAAGTGGTCAAGTGTTCATCCAAGCCGTCTGCTATTCATACCAGGTGGTATAGGTGTGCGCGCCTGGAAGCAGATAGGTAACCCCTATAAAGGTAAACAGCAGTGTGATGAAGCCCACTATGGTCATGTATGCAGCTCGTCTGCCGCGCCATCCTACAGTAAAGCGCTGGTGAAGCAGGGCAGCGTACAAGAACCAGGTAATAAGAGACCACGTCTCTTTTGGGTCCCAGCTCCAGTAGGCCCCCCATGCCTGCTCTGCCCATATGGAACCCGTGACAATTCCTATGGTCAGCAGGGGGAAACCTATTTTCAGACACTTCTCTGCGGCAGAGTCAAGGGCATCAAGTGAGGGCAGGCGCCGGAATATGGGGCCCAGCCTCTTCTGTTTTATCTGTTTTTCCTGAAGAAGATACATGACCGAGATGACAAAGGCCATGGCAAGCACTGCATAGGCAATGATGCAGATGCTGGCATGTACCGGAAGCCACAGACTTTTCAATGCCGGTGGCAGTGGCAGCAGACGGTCGGGCTGAAAGGATGACGCTGTCATTGCCACGAGGATCAGGGGGGTGACAAATGCCCCCATGGACTTTACGTTTGAGTACCGGTGCACCAGCAGAAAACTTCCTGACATGGCCCAGGCCAGGAAGGAGAGGGTTTCATGCATGTTCACCATTGGCGGGTGTCCAAGCCTCTTCCATAACAGGGCAAATGCCACTGTATGCACAGCAAAGCCGCAGGTGAGGGCAAGCGTGGCTACGCGTTCAGCCTCCTTGCGCTGTGTGATAAGATGCGCCACATAACCGGCTGCAGCAAAGAAGTAGATAAACAGGGCTATCTGAAACAGAAAATCATGCATTTGACCTGACACCCTCCACTGTATCTCCTGCCCCCTGACCGCATACCGATTCTGCCCATGCGGCTATACTCTCCCAGTCGTCTTCAGTAAGCCATTTCAGAATGTTGGGTTCGGCAAGGGCATTGCATAGACGTGTCTTTTCTTCTGAATCAGAAGACGAGGAAAGGATGAACTCCCTGAGCTTGCCGAGGAGCTGGAGGTAAATGCCCCAGATGACCGGATAGGCCTCCTCCATCTCCTTTCTCAGGCGTTTTGCTACAGCAGGGCTCTTGCCGGCTGTGGATATGGCAATACACAGGTCACCCCGGCGCACCATGGACGGTACGATGAAACTGCACATGTCCGGGATGTCTACAACATTGCAGAATATGCGGCGTCTGTTGGCCTCGGCCACCACCTGCCGTTGCGTTTCCCTGTCATCAGTGGCAGATACCACGAGCCATGCACCTTCCAGGTCTTCAGGCCGAAATTCCCTTTGCCGTATGGTGATACGGCCATGTGCAGCCAGTTGTTTTAGCTCGTCGGTAAGTTCAGGGCTGACCACCAGTACATCCCCACCTGAGGATATGAGCGGTATGACCTTTCTTCCTGCCACCCTGCCACCGCCTATCACTACTATCTTCTTGTGGTGCAGATCTACAAAAAGCGGATAGTAGCTGTATGTCTCGCTGTTGATTTTGTCTGCCTGTGCGCTCATGGCCTGCAGAATATCAATCATTAAGTCGCCGGGCAACTGGTTAATGGTAGATTGATGGGGGTTTTTTTTATTTCTCTTGCTCGTCCAAAACCTTTATGTTGCCTTCCATTGGGTATGCAGTATACCAGACATGAAGGTTGCCGTGACAACGTTGCTTTCTCTGTGGTTGTGCAGCCACTGGCAGATTTCAGATCGCCATCCGAGGCTGCAACGGTTGCTGTGAAAAATATGACAACAGTGTCAGGGGTTGAGCGTGATGTCTCTGGTCAATCTGGTGTTGTTCAGGTGGTTGATTACATTCATGTTAACCGTGCCTAACGCTACGGCTTAAATATAATCAATGTCGTATTTTTGTGATACTGCTAAAAATTTATTATGATGGTATACTATGTTATGGCCGATGATAGAATAGATGTATGGCCAGGGCCTGGTATGGGGAAGTGTGTTTAATTTCAAACCGTGCAGGGAAAGAGAGAGCAGCGGATAGTGACAGGTGAGTACTATGGGGCAATCACTCAGACAGAGGACTTGGTGGCTGTTGTTGGTGTTGGTCGTGATTCTGGTTTGTGTGGGAATAGATTTTGCCGTTCGGCAGTTTCTTGTCATGCCCGGTTTTTACCGTCTGGAGCGTCAGGAGGCCTTTCAAAAGATGGGTTCAGTGGTGGCTGCCATTCAGAGAGAGGCATATCACGTGGGCAAGCTTGCGAGTGACTGGGCTGCTTGGGATGACACCTATCAGTTTGTCCAGGATGGTAATGAGGCATATATAAAATCAAACTTTCAGTGGGAGAGTCTCTCTGCCAGCGGTATTGATCTGATATATATATGTGATTTGAAAGGAAAGGTTATCTGGGGTGGGGTTTACGACCCTGTATCGGGCAGGCATTTGACGCTTTCCCGTTTTCCACAGAAAGCCTTTAAGAAAGATGATTATCTGCTCCGGTATTACAAGGACCACAAAGATCCGTGGGGGATATTGCTGACCGAGGCAGGGCCAATGCTCATAACCTCCCAGCCCATCCTTACAAGCGCCAAAACCGGGCCTTCCATGGGTACCCTGATAATGGGTAGGTTTTTGGGCAAATCCACCATAGACGAGCTTGAGAAGCAGACCCATGTCCAGTTTACCATCAAGGACATGGAGACAGGCAAGTTTACAGACAGCGACAGGGACGTGTTGTCCCGGCTTGCAAGGCAGAGGTTCGTTTACAGGATACTGAATGACAGGAAGCTGAAGGTTTTTGCCACTGTACCGGATATACAGGGAAAGTCGGCCCTGTTGGTCTCTGCCTTGTTCAACCGTGATATTGTGCTAAATGGCAGGGCAACAGCGTCGCTTACCTCCTTTTCGTTCATTGCAGCCTTTGTTGTGGTGACGTTTTTCATGGTCCTGTGGTTCGTATATTTCAACAGGGAGACCCTGCGAAGGGAACAGGAGATATCCGCTCTTGTGAAAGAACGGACAAGGGAACTCATGGAGAGTGAGGAGCAGTTGAGGACCCTGATAAATGCAACCCCTGATATTATCTGTTTCAAGGACGGTGAGGGGCGCTGGCTCGAGGCTAACAGGGCAGACCTTGAACTCTTTCATCTAACTGACGTGGACTATAGGGGCAAGAAGGACTCTGAGCTCGCAGAGTACACCCCTTCGGTATTCAGGGATGCGTTTCTGTACTGTGAGGAGACGGATGAGCGGGCATGGCAAAAGGGGGTGTTGACCAGGAGTGAGGAGTATATAGAGACCCCGGATGGTGGGGTAAGGGTGTATGATGTGGTTAAGGTGCCGATCTTTCATGAGGACGGCAGCCGTAAGGGCTTGATTGTGTTCGGACGTGACATAACCCAGGAGAAGAAGCTCAGGGACAAGTTGCAGAAGGCGGAAAAGATGCAGGCCATAGGTTTGATGGCAGGTGGGGTTGCCCATGACCTTAACAACATTTTGTCAGGCATAGTTGCATACCCTGATCTGCTGTTGCTTCAGCTTTCAGAGCGAAGCCCGTTGAGACGTTTTGTCAAGGCCATACAGGAGGCTGGCAACCGTGCATCAGAGGTGGTCGCTGACCTCTTGACCATAGCAAGGGGGGTGGCTGCACCCCGGCAGGTGGGAAATCTGAACATTATGGTCAGGGAATATCTGGATTCCCCTGAGTATCTGAACCGTCTGGAGGCATATCCCAATGTACAGGTAAAGACAGAGCTGGATCAGCATTTGAGCAATATTGTCTGTTCCCCAGTTCATGTGAAAAAATGCCTCATGAATCTGATTAACAATGCCATGGAGGCCATGGATGGGCCTGGTGTTATTACTGTAAGGACCAGAAATCAGAGTGTCAGCAGTGCTGATGCTGGCAAGGGATATGTGGATGCTGGAGAGTATGCAGTGCTGTCAGTGTCAGATACCGGCCCAGGTATACCGGAGAAGGACCTGGATCACATCTTTGAGCCGTTCTATACCAAGAAAATAATGGGAAAGAGTGGTACCGGGCTTGGCCTGTCCATTGTGTGGAACACCCTGCATGACCATGGAGGCTGTGTGGATGTGGTTTCTGACAGCAGAGGGACCACATTTACCCTCTATTTCCCGCGTACCTCACAGACAATAAGTGATGAATATGAGAATGTAAAGATAGAGCAGCTTCTGGGGCATGGAGAGAGGATTCTGGTGGTGGACGACGAAAAGTATCAGCAGATACTTGCTGAGGAGCTTCTGACTTCACTGGGTTATCAGGTGGATACAGTAGGATCAGGCCAGGAGGCACTGGATTACCTGAGACATAGGGAGGTGGATCTGGTGACCCTGGATATGATCCTTGGCCCTGGTATGGATGGCAGGGAGACGTATGAAAAGATTTTGTCGATCCGTCCAGGTCAGAAGGCCCTTATAGTAAGCGGCTATTGTGAAGATCAGTTGGTGCAGGCTGTCCAGGCAATGGGGGCTGGTGAATTCGTACAGAAGCCATACACACTGATACGCATAGGGGTAGCAGTCAAGAAGGTGCTGAGTAGTCAGGGGGATATGCCCACACCCCACTGACATGACTATACGGCCTGTCCCAGATGGCACAGGCCGATATGCAACTATCTAAACCGGCTTAATGTTTTCCTGGAGCCAGTTTTACGCCCCTGCGTTCATATGTGATATAGGCCTCTAAGGCCACCATCTTTGGATCATCTGGCTTGAGGGCATCTCCCTCTAAGGGGTTGATGATGCACCAGTTGATCATGTCACGCAGCCCCACCACCCTGCCAAGCTGTTTCTGGAACTTGGGATAGGTCTCGGGGTGTGTGTTCGCAGCGTTGGGATGGCACATATCGCATGAGACTGTATTCCTTCCCAGGCTGCTGTGGAACAGTTTGTCTCCCTGTTTTACAGAGGCCATGAACTCGCTTTCCCACTGTTTGAGGTCTTCTTTTGTAAATTCGTCACCCATGGCAGCAGATACTGATAACGTAACTGCCATGAGAACAATGATTGCCATATTTGAAAATCTTGACATGCCGAGGCTCCTTTGCGCTGATGTTACCGTGAAGATGAAAGCGCCACGGTAGCTTTCGATGTTATCGAGGTATTAGGGGTGTTGTCCGCCCTGTGGGATAACATGAAAGTTTAATAGTGGTTCTGGGGAGGGATCCTGTCTGTAGGATTTTGATACCTGGTATCCACAGGATAGCCCGCCTTTTCGTCGTACTTCAGTGTCCGGTTGGTGTTCTCCCACAGTTTGAAATCATTGATTACCCTGCCGTCAGCCACATTGATTACTGACCAGCCTGTGGCATCCCGTTCACTGTGGGGATCCGCCCTGTTCATGAAGACCGTAAGTTTTGGTACAGCGTTTCCTGACTGGGCGTAACTTACCGGATAGGGCCAGGGCCACGCAGTAGACATCATTGCCTGAAATGATATGTTTCCTATCTGGTTGTAGAGTATCTGGTGGACGTGTCCATGGAGTACTGTGACCTTCTTGAATGGTTTCAGTGCTGCCTGCACCTTCTCGGCGTCTTCAGTCCAGAAGTTCCAGGGTTTGTATATCTTGTAGAGTGGTGAATGGGACATTACCACCACAGGTGTGTCCTTGCTGACCTTTGACAGGTCATCTTTCATCCATGCGATCTGTTTGTCCTTGACCATGAAGGGTGATCCCTGGGGATTGTCAAGTCTGGCCATCTGGCGCATGCGCTCCTCTGGGGTCTTCCACCTGTTCAGTGTCCAGTTGTCATAGGTGAGGATACTGTTCAGCACCACAAAGTGAACCCCCTTGTGGTCAAAGCTGTAGTGCAGTTTGCTCACCTTTCGGGACCAGTACCTGCCAAGGTCAAGGTAGTAGTCGTGTTCTCCAATCACCCATTTTACCGGGTATCTGATCTTGGACATGATCTCAAGACCATGATCGATCTCCTCCCTCTTGCCGAGTTGTGCCAGGTCTCCGCCAAAGACCACAAAGTCGGGTTTTGGCCTCATGAAGTTTACCTCTGTTACTGCCCGTTTCAGGCCCTGATCAAAGTTTCTGACAAAATCCGTGCCCTTGATGTGGGTGAGGTGCGAGTCAGAGACATAGGCAATGGTGAAGTTCTGTCCACTGTCCTTACCCCAGGAAAATTCTACCATGCCAAGGGGAAGGGCTGCTGCCGCTCCCATTATGCCTGTGGCCTTTAAAAATTTACGGCGGCTCATCTGTTTTTTCATGACTGTTGCTCCTTTGCTGTTACGGTGCTGATTTATATTCAGGGCTCGTGAGGGCCTTCATGAACTCCACCAGGTCGGATTTTTCCTGCTCTGTCAGCCGCAGTGGCCTGATCCCACCATCGAGCATGGGGTTGTCTTCTCCACCCTGGTTGTAGAACTCCATCACCTCTTCAAGGCTGTCCATTGAGCCGTCGTGCATGTATGGTCCTGTCACTGCCACGTTTCTCAACGATGGCGTCTTGAATCTCCCAAGATCAGACGGGTCAAGCGTTATGGCAAACCGTCCGAGTTCGGATGTCCTGATGGAAGTGAGTATGTCCACATCCAGTTGTCCTGCAGACTCCTTCTTGGTGCGGTAGGCGTCCACAATGTCCATGAGGTCGTTCTGTATCTTGGCAAACCCAACGCCAAGGTTGTGAAACCTGTTGTCAGTAAATATGGCGCTGGTCTGGCCTATGGTATGGCAGTCCACACACCTGCCCTTCAGTCTGAATATGGCAAGCCCCCTTATGGCAGCAGGTGACATGGCAGTCTTGTTATGTCCGTATAGATAACGGTCAAACGGGGAGTTGCCCGATATCACCGTGCGTTCAAATGCTGCAATGGCCTTTACTACATGGTCAATGGTTATCTGTTCAGGGCTTGTCCCAAATACCTGCTGGAACTGTCGGGTGTACGAGGGATCTGACTTGATGATTTGAAGGATGGGGGCAAAGTTTTTTAGTCCATGTTCCACCGGGTTGACGAATGGCCCCTTTGCCTGTTCTTCCAGTGAGGAGGCCCGTCCGTCCCAGAACTGTGTGGTGTAGTACACGGCATTAATGACAGTAGGGGCATTTCTCGTACCTTCAAGCCCCCTTATGCCCCTTGATACCCTGAGCCGGTCTGTAAACGCCTTGTCTGCACTGTGACACGTGGCACAGCTCACCTTGCCATCTGCACTGAACCGTGCGTCATTAAAGAGCTGTTTGCCAAGAAGTGTCTTCTCCGGAGTCTGAGGGTTGTCTGCAGGTACTGGCACTGCCTTGAGCCCCATTGGCAGGTTGCCTGCCCATGCAAGGGTTGCCGTAATGGCAAGCGCCATCATGGCCATGTACGTCAGAGTAATGTGTTTTTTCATTTTGCCTCCTGTAGTATATTATTGTCTTATTTGTATTTGATATTTCTTAGACAGTAAGAATAATTCTTATTTGTATGTAAAAAATATAAGAGTTGCTCTATTTTGTTAAATTTTTCATACATTCCGGACAGATACCACGGACCTCAATATGTTTTGAGATGATGTGGCCATGCTGTTCCATGCCAGGAGGCAAGGCCAGCGTATCGAATATCGGCCAGTAGAAGTCCTTTATCCTGCCACATCGTATGCATACGAAATGGTGATGTACATCCGTGTTGGCGTCAAAACGGCTCTGCCTGTCAAGGACAGATACACGGTTTATGAGGCCAAGCCTTTCAAATGTCGCAAGGGTTCGGTAAATGGTGTCCACAGAGATGCTGGGCATCTGCTCCTTTAGTTTTTCATGGATTACCTCGGCAGACGGGTGTTCGTCCGTGCTGTAGACCGCCCTGAATATCTCGATGCGTTGAGGGGTAAGTTTGATGCCCGCCTCGGCAAAGATATCTTTGAGGAAGTCTCTTGCCTCTGCAGGGGATATTTCAGTGGAGGGTTTTTTGTTCATACAATTCTTTTTTAAGATTTATTCTTATTTACACATTATCCCGTCTTGCGTCATGTTGCAAGATATTTTTTCAGTTGCTTGAGCCGGTATGCTGTCGGGTTTATAGTACTGCCCATGTTTTTTACGTGGTGCACCACTGAAGAGAGAGTAAAAAAAACTGTCATGAATAGATTTCCAATTACCGTGTTTGAAGAGAATGGCTCTGGAGACTACAAGATTGCAGGCATCAAGGTCTATGGACAAGGCATAGACATTGTTGAGGTTGTGGATATCCGGGAGTCGCTTCCAGAGATCATTGATGAGCCTGAGGAGTATATTCCCTCAGAGATAAAGGGGGAGCTGGTGTTGAATTTCCTCAGGCACCCCGACCTGTGTGAGTACCTTGTGAAGGTGTGCAACCGGTTGTCCATCCCTGTTATTGCCTCAAACAGGCATATCCCTGGTGCGATCTGCCCATTCACATGTTGTGGCCTGGGGCGCAAGGAGGGCCTGGGGGCCTATGGGGAGCAGTTTGGGCTTCCTGAGTATGAGGTAGAGGTCAGGGCTGGCAAAATAGCGAAGATGAAGGTCAGACGAGGTGCGTCGTGCGGTGCTACCTGGCAGGTGATCCAGAGGATCATAGGGCTTGAGGTGGATGAGGCATTGACAGCCATTGGCCGTGAGTCACAGTATCTGTGCATGGCTGATCCCTCTGCCTTTGACCCTGTGAGCGGAAAGAGTATGGTGCATTATGCAGGCGAGCTGCATCATTCAGCACTTAAACGGGCACTGAGACAGCAAGGCCATGGCACTTCTTAACATTGACTCCACCCTGAACAGGGTGAGGCAGCAGTTGAAAAAGATGCGTCCTGGCCAGTGTATTGAGATACTCTCGTACAAAAGGAACAGAGGGGTAAGTATAACCCTGCTTCATGACAGTCGGGTGCATGTGCGCGAAAGGGGGTATGAACATCAGGAGTGGCAGGTTGAGCAGACAGAGGTGGCGCGTCTGCTCAAGTCCATAATGAAGAGGGAGTTTCCTCGCAGCCGCAAACTCCGTGTCTACCGCCTTGACTCACCGGAGCAGATCGAGAGGGAGAAGAAGATTCTCTAACCCAGGCCGAGTTCCGCACGTGTTGCCGGCCCGCATATACCATCGACCTCTAAGCCTGCCTGTGCCTGGAATTTTTTTAACGCTTCCATTGTCTCAGGGCCAAAGATGCCGTCAACCTTCTCGATCTCAAACCCGTGTTGCTTGAGTGTTTCCTGCAGGGCCTTCACGTCATCTCCATGCATGTAGGGGGCACGGAGCATGAGCATGCGCGCTGCCTGTTCGTCCGGAGAATCTGCCCGCGCCGATGGCCCGAACATGAGCATGTGCTTGTCGATCATCACCCCCCTTACCACAAATGGCAGCTCAAGGCCCCAGTTGTTGGTCATTATTATCTGTCTGAAGCTGTCCATCCTGTAGACAGTACGGTGGAGCAGGGGGTTGGGGTGGTTGGCAAGCCAGTTTCTGCGGGCAAGCACGTACTCTGCCACCCAGTTGGTCTCTCCGATATCGTTAAGGGTGCCGGCCTGCTGGTCAGTCAGCTTTTTCACCGTGTGCCAGGCGCCATGTATGAAGCTGTCGTATACTACCGATACCCCGAGTTCACACTTGATTCCTGTGGCATTGGCAGTGTTCAGGGCAGGGGTCCAGTAAACCCGGTCAAAGAATCCGTCCTGGACCTCCTGCATCACAGGGTCGTTTCCTGCCTCACGAAGAAGTCTTCTGAAGCGCAGATCATGGTCAAGGGTGAGGTCTATGGCCTCGAGCCTCTGAAGGAACCCTGATAGTTCTTGGGCAAACTCTGCCCCAGGGGCATTACAGTAGGATTTGATCAGCAGATATAGGTTGCCACTTGCAAGCGTGGTCTGTGACCGGCCATAGGTGAGATGGCCTGTGTCACCCTGGAGCAGGGTTACCCTGCCATAGTCTCCATAGGGCGTGCCTGTTTCAAATACGTTGATAATGGCCTGTGCTGCCTTTTTCTTTATCTCCTTCATGGCTGTTCCTCCTGTCCTGCCGTGCGTACCCTGTCATAGTTTGTTTCATCTGCGTATGCCTGCATCCCTGCCCAGGGGCGGATTGAAATACCCTAACTTCAGTGCTGGAAAGCGTTTCTTCAGTATTTTGGCCATGCCCTGTATGCCTGTCCGCCTGCCCGTATACTGGTAGTCAATGGAGTCTAAATACCAGTCAGGGTCTATGTTGTGGTTGCGGAGCTGAATCAGGTCCAGGCCGTTGTCCTCGATCAGGTCCGAGAGCCTGTCTATCTCTGCCATCTCATCGGTAAGGCCAGGCATAACGAAGAGGTTGAGGGATACATAACGTCCTGCCTGCTTCATCAGCCTCCAGGATTCCAGTACGTCATTGTATTCATATCCCTTTGGCCTGTAGTAGGATGTGTAGTATGGCTCTCTCACACTGTTCATGCTGATACGCATGGAGTCTATCCCTGCCTCTATGAGCATTTCAACTGCCCTGGGCCTGCTGGCATTGGAGTTGAGATTGACAGTGCCTCTCTTGACCCTGCTGCGAATGAGGCGTACCGAGTCTGTGAGAAGCTCGGCCTGCATGAGCGGCTCCCCTTCGCACCCCTGCCCAAAGCTTACCACAGCCCGTTTTGCCCTCTTCAGGTGTGGCACTGCCACTCCGGCCACCTCTTCAGGGGTGGGGACAAACGTAATACGGTCCTGGGTGGCAGGCGGTCCGTCTTCGGGTTGCAGTGACAGACAGCCGAGGCATCGGGCATTGCACACAGGAGAGGTGGGAAGAGGGGCCTCCCACCGCTTCATGAAGAGGTTCTTGGCTGCTGGACACCCGTAGGTCAGGCTGCACCTGCCAAGGTGTTGGATGAGCCGGTTGTCTTTATCCGTCTTGAGCCGTTTGAGGGTATTCCTTCTGACGAGATCAGGATCAAAATTTCTGAAGTCCTGCCTCGGGTCAGGGTCACTCCTGAAGGCTGCCACATAGAACCTGTCCTTCCACCATCCAACCGCTGTATAGGCAAAGAGGGGCAGGGGGCGCTGCGGCAACTCTTCCCTGTGAAATGCAGTCGATGCTGTCTGTGTGTAGGCAGGAGAGATAAATGCGGCAACTGCCCGGATCGGCCCGCGACCTCCTGCCGGATCCTGATCCACCACTATCATCTCGTCCACTGCCTGGTCCCAGCCCACAGGCATTGTCCCTGGCAGTACGAACAGCTCGCTTCCCTCAGGAAGGGGTATCAGGTCCTTTGGATCAACAGGGTGAAAGAGACGCCCGCTCCTTCCTGCCATACGCAGATCAGGCAGATCAAATATCTCACCGCTTTCGTCTGCATAGACCATGGACGGTATTTGCTCAGGGTGTTTCATGATCTTCTGTCAAGTGTGGTTTCGGAGGTAGGGTTTGGTGATCAAAACTGGCTGCTGTTCCCAGGTACGGGGAGACAGGGATTCAGGTTGGGTGAAAAAAGGGGCGTACAGATACGCCCCATAATAGCTTGTTGGAAACTGGAAGGATTATCGACCGCGTGAGGCCCTTTTGGCAGCCTTGAGCGGGTTCATGGTGGTTCCCTGGTCTGTCTGCGGCAGTTTGGCCTTGACATGGGTTGCGAAGTTGCACACGCCCCTCTTCCATTTCATTTCAGGATGAGGATATACTGCGCAGAACTTGCCCGCCTCGTTTTCTACAATGCGGTCGCAGCCGTCACACTGCTCCACTACCTGGAAACAGGCACCGGCAACATAGGTGCATCCGTTCTTGCCCATAAATTTGCATTCGGCCCCGGGCCGGTTGGTTGTACATTCCATCTTGTCTATCTCCTGGATATTACGATATTTTTCTTGATTTTAGTGAATAGTCCGCATCACGACTAAATCTGAACTGCGTACTATAACAGCAGGTGAAAACAAATGCAATGAGCAATCACCTGCTGGTCTGACCCCGTCCAGACAGACGGGCCAGCTTTTTAAAAAATTTTCTTCTTGCCGCCATATCTCCAGGGCCGGGTATGTCAGGAAGGGGGATGTCTCTTAATGGTTCGTCACACCTTGAGCACAGCCTGAAAGCGGGGCATGGCCGCATGGTGGTCATATGCTGTTTTATTTCAAGTAGCTGGTCATAATGCTCCAAAACATTATGTCCGGTCACTGTCTTTTCTGTATCTTTGGAGTGATCATGCCCGATACAGCCAAGTCTTGTCCTTCCTTCGAGGTCATGACAGCAGGCCAGGAGTGTCCCGTCCCAGGTGATAAACGAGTGAAACAGGAATAGAGAGCAGATACCGCGCCAACTGGCCGGTTTGGTATTGTTTTCAGCCAGTTGAGGTCTTTGCAGATAGCCTCCTCTGGTATGACACCGTGTTATCCATGAAGACAGGCCGAGAGCCTTCCAGAACTCCCTGAATTCACAAGCCTCATCCCTGTTAAGCCTGCATATTATGCCCGAAATCCTGATGGAGCATCTGCCACCAGCCCGGTTCACAAGGCGTTTTACCTGTTCAAGTGCGTGTTCCATGGAGATTGACGGACATAGCTGTTCAAATACATGGCTGCGCACAGACGGGAAGGAAACGGTGATGGTGTCTGGGGGAGTGCTTAGAAGGAGTGCAAGGCCGTTTCGGGCCATTAGGGAGGCAGGATGTACCACCACGCCTGTCTGGTGGCCGGCCTCCACTGCCTGCCCAATGAAATCTGGAAGTGCCCTGTGCAGCAACGGGTCTCCCATACCGGAAAATGTCAGAAGGCATCTGCTGTCTCCGAGGAAGTGGAGTACGGAAGCAAAGGTCTGCCTGCTCATCATGCCTTCATGGCGTGTAATGGCATCCCGTGGGCACATGGCACAGTGGTTGTGGCATATACTGGTCAGCTCCACATCTACAGAGATGAACTGGGGCAGGGGGGTACTGCCGGATAAGCAGGGTGATGGGTCAGACATTGGATACAGCCTCTTTTACAGCCTGCAGCCATCCAAAGCCGTATCGCGTGTCAGGTTCAAGATAGTGCCCTTCACTCCATTCGTTGAGTGATGCGATGAATGTGATGGCCGGGCTGTTGTGAGCGCCTGAGTATTCAAGGGCCCTGCGGAGAAATGCAGAGAATTTTTCCGGATGTTCTCCTGTGACAACCGGCCACCACGGATACTGACGGGGACGAAAGCCTATGTGCATCACACCCCTCGGGGTGGCATCCCAGCCGGTTGCAACCGATGGGTAATATGGAAGGCCGGTCTGTACCGAAAAGGAGTGCCAGGTAGCAGCGCGTTCCTCAGCAAGGGTGGTGTAGTCCTGGATGTAGTCACCTTTCCAGTGTGGAAGATACACGTAATGGGTAACAGAATCAAACCCGGCCCTTTTGTACGAAGATAACCATGCGGGGGCCGGGTTTACGGCCATGAGATGCAGGTCCCTGAACCCCTGCTGCCTTACAAATTCCCTTGCCTGTGAAATGGCGTGCGTGCAACCCTCCTCTCCCATCTGTCTTAGGAAGAATGTGCTGTCAAATATGGCGAACAGCGGGGCACCGTTGATCCTGAAGTAGTTTGGCTGGTTGAAATAGCGGTTACACACAAACCTGATGAGGTCCAGGAAATCTTCCGGATCAGTGTAAACCAACCGGGATGGATGGATCACCTGCTGTGGAGCAGCCTTTACCGGCCTTATGCCCCTTGGCATGCGGTTGGCCCACATGACGGCAAAGGGAAAGCCGGTGTTGGCACCAAGAAAACCCTGATCAAGTGCCTTTTCCAGTACCCTCTTGCCCCTTGACCAGAACATTCCATACACAAATAGGTCTATCCCGTACTGCCTCGCCCAACTTGCCTGCCTGCTGGCGGTTTCCGGAAGGGAGTCGTCATAAGGCCCGGAAAGAGGGATGCGTGGTTGGAAGTGGCCTTCAAAGTGCGGTACTGCCTGCATGACCATATCCCATTCAGTGCCAAACTTCTGGTCCCTTTCAGGGCATCTGTGCCAGCCGGTGTAGACCCATGCTGCTACCACCGGTCTTGATATGTTTCCTGTTTTCATGGGGGGGATGAGTGAAGCAGACAGGTTATCCGCGTGTGGGGTGGCGTTTTA
>Ga0256914_1001429_pt1 | contig 21554 bp, 23 predicted proteins | sample HulkmetaG_FD_191571 | JGI IMG/M metagenome (GOLD analysis project Ga0256914, IMG submission 191571) | Hydrothermal chimney microbial communities from Main Endeavour vent field at the Juan de Fuca Ridge, Pacific Ocean - Hulk | ecosystem: Environmental > Aquatic > Marine > Hydrothermal vents ... | reverse complement strand
GTTTGTTGGAAAGGAGGGTTAGTGGTTTTATAAGCCTTTTTATTCCTGAATAAAACAAAAAAAGCCGGGCATTTTGGTCCGGCTTTTTTTGTTTCCATGCTTGCCTTCAACTTGCCCTGTTGCTTCTCCCCTTTAAAGAGGCATGCTGGATATCTCTTCCTTGATCCATTCTGCTATTGGCCGGGATTGATAAGACAAGTAATCAGGTAAAAACACAGACAGGTGTTTTTACCGGTATTCTGACAGCCTTTTTATATGTGCATGTTGTGAGTCTGCTGTTCCCTGGTCTAATGTTAGTTGCATGGAATTGTCTGTGTGGATACCGGCTTTTTCTGTCCAACGGATGTAATGGTCTGATAACGGATTTCCATGGTTTTTTGATTATTTTTGGTTAGGGGCAAACCGTATTGGCCATAACAGACAAAAAAGGCAGAAATATATTCAATAAATGTAGGATTTGAGAAGATATTACAAGACTGAAGCCACAAAAGATGTGGTAAGGGCAGGATGAATGCGGCGAATTTCATGCAATGGCCTGCACAGGCCCTGTATGAGAGGGCGCAGACTTCTGAAACAGATATGAATATGGTGCCGAAGGCGGGACTTGAACCCGCACGGGCGTAGCCCACTACCCCCTCAAGATAGCGTGTCTACCAGATTCCACCACTTCGGCATGCAGAGTTGGTTTCCATCCATAAGTAACTGTTTTAAAGATATTTTATTTATGGATGAAAAAATCTTGCAGTGCCCGGACACTGATCTGCCGGGGCACTATGAAAGTCTAATGATTTTTTTCGAGAGGCTTTTTGTTACTGGCAGCAGGTACTGTGTCTGTAACATGGGCAGGCGTCTGTTTGACCTTTTCCATAACAGAAGAACTTAAGCTGTTGCTTTTAAACAGGGAAAGTCCGAGAGAACTTAACATGAACACGATTGCAATAACGGTTGTAAGTTTTTGCAGGAAAGGCATTGCCCCTGAACTGCCAAATACTGTCTGGCTTGAACCTCCGAATGCAGCCCCCATGTCTGCTCCCTTTCCCTTTTGAAGAAGGATTACCAGGATCAGTATGATGCAGGTAACAACATGTATGAAAGTCAGTATTATCCTCATTTGAACAGCCCCTGTTTGACGGCTCCTGTCAGCACACGGCTTTTAAACCACAGCATTGTATGTTTTCATGGCAGATCCTTCCCTCTATTTAACCTGACAGTCATAATTTTGCAATAATAAAATTTGCCTGTTTTGCAAAAAAGACATAGCTGTGATACTGCCTTTTATTATAATAAAAAAAACAGACCGTTGATCTCAGTCATTGTAATGTATGATTTTTATAAAAGAATCCGGTTTAAGGCTTGCTCCTCCAACAAGAGCGCCATCAATATCCTGCTGGGACATCAGTTCTGCTGCATTTGCTGGGTTGACACTTCCTCCATACAGAATCCTTACAGAAGCGGCTGTATCAGGGCCAAAGTTTTGCTTCAGCCATGTCCTTATGAATTCATGGACTTCCTGAGCCTGTTCAGGAGAGGCTGTTTTACCTGTGCCTATGGCCCATACCGGCTCATATGCCAACACTGTGGATGCGGGCATTGATTTGGCGGTTTTGAGGTTGTTCAGGGACAGATCCAGTTGCTCCTTTATTACGTCAAAGGTCTTTTTATTTTCTCTTTGCTCAAGTGTTTCTCCTATGCACACTATGGGAACAAGACCTGTTTTAACGGCTGTTTTTACCTTGCGGTCAATCGTTTCGTTTGTCTCGCCAAACAGGTTTCTCCTTTCAGAGTGTCCAAGTATCACATGAGTACACCCAACATCCTGAAGCATACAGGCTGATATTTCTCCTGTGTATGCACCACTGTAATCCCAGTGCATGTTCTGCCCGGCAATCAGGATACCGGATCTGTCTGCTGCCTTCGCGACCTCAGAGATATATGTAAACGGAGGAGCCACAAGAACCTCAATATCTTTTTCTGGCAGCCTGGTATCGGCCTTTATTGCCCGTACCAGATCTGTTGCCTGGCTCATATTCAGGTTCATTTTCCAGTTGCCGGCTATGATAGGCGTTCGTATCATGTTCATTTCTCTTTGTTCTGTTCTTTTAAGAAAGATTGATCTTAATACCACTTTGAGAAAAATGTCAAGCGGCAAATTCATCGCAGACGAACATTCTACGAACATTCCAGGTATCAAGATAGCCTGAGGCCGTTTATAATAAGGGGAGTTTCAGATGTATTGCTTTTGGTTATTCTGCAATATCTGTTGTTTCCGGTTATACAGATGCCATGTATAATGCAAGATCTACCATGCGGTTTGAATAACCGAATTCATTGTCGTACCAGGACAAAACTTTTGCCATGTTTCCTACAACCATGGTAGAGAGTGCATCTACCGTGGATGAGAGCGGGGACCCGTTAAAGTCAACAGAGACAAGAGGCTGTTCGCAAAAATCCAGGATACCTTTAAGGTCTGTCTCTGCTGCCTGTTTGAGTGCTGCGTTTATATCTTCCCTGCTGGCAGGTTTGCTCAGTTGAACAACAAGATCTACAACAGATACATTGGGAGTTGGAACACGTATGGCCATACCATTAAGCTTTCCTTCCAGATCAGGCAATACCAGGGAAACGGCCTTGGCTGCACCGGTTGTTGTCGGGATCATTGAAAGTGCGGCTGCTCTTGCACGTCTGAGGTCTTTGTGAGGAAAATCCAGCAGCCTTTGATCTCCTGTATATGCATGGGTAGTGGTCATCAGGCCCTTTTCAATTCCGAAATTATCAAGGAGAACCTTGCATACAGGGGCAAGGCAGTTTGTGGTGCATGATGCATTTGATATTACATGATGATTGTCTTTATCGTATTCTTTGTGGTTTACTCCCATAACTATAGTAACATCAGGATCTTTTGCAGGGGCGGAAATAATGACCTTTTTGGCGCCTGCCTCAATATGACCTGCAGCCATTTTTCGTTCCCTGAAAAGGCCGGTACATTCAAAGACCGTTTCAACGCCGATTTTGCCCCATGGCAGATTGCCGGGGCTTTTCTGGGTGTGTATCTCTATTTCTTTTCCATTAACAATAATGGAATGATCTGTGCTTGAAATTTCAGCATCAAGAATACCATGCACGGAATCATACTTAAGCAGGTGGGCAAGGGTAGGGGGGTCTGTAAGATCGTTTATTGCTACAACTTCAATATCCTTGTTGTTCAGACCTGCTCTGAATACCATTCTTCCTATTCTTCCAAAACCGTTAATTGCTGCCTTTAATGTCATTTTTCTCCTCCTTAAAAACAATATAAGAACTGCTGAATCTTGTGAAAAGTGCCTGTATTCTGCAAGGTTTTCCGAAAACAGGGGATTGGGGCCGTCAAGGCCGCAGTGAAAGTGCCATTATGATGGCATCTTCATGGTTGTCGGCATAGTAGTTTGGCCGGTGTCCAATTTCTGTAAATCCTGCCTTTGTATACAGACTTATTGCCTGAAGGTTTGACGGCCTTACTTCAAGCCATGCTGTTTTTGCATTGTGTCTTATTCCCCTGTCAAGCATCATACGCAAAAGACAGGTGCCAAGGCCCATATTGCGTTTATCGGGATGAACAGCTATATTCATTAGGTGAAGTTCATCTGTGATTAACCAGAAGCATATATATGCTGCCACTTTTTTGTCTTCTGCAAGTACCAGGAGGCGGGAAAAGGGATTGTTGATTTCCCCTTTGAACTGTTTGCATGTCCAGGGATCAGAAAAGGATCTGTTTTCTATCCATAAAATATCTTTTTTATACAGGAGAAAATTTGAAACAGTAACGTTGATTAGGGAGAACATATATCAGATCAATAAATGGGAGAGACATTACAGTACAGGGATTTTTATGTCCCGGGTCTGTGTGCCGGCCTTGTCTGCGGATCTGCACCAAGAGGGTTTTTTGCCCAGGGTGGATCCTGAAAAAACCGTCTTGCGGGCATTCATATCATCAAGACCCTCCTTGCTGCTTTTTGTTTGTCTGCTGTCTTCTGTTTTCTTCCTGTTGATCCTTGTTATAAGCAATGCATTGTGTCCAACACATACAATAAATTGGGGATCCGGTATTGACGAAGGCTGCTTGTGGCTGGAGCTTATTCAAGCAGCTTGCCTGTCATTGCTATGTTTTTTTTCCCTGTAGCTACTGCCCTTTCTCCAAGATCGGAAAGGCTGGTATTTGTTCTGTTTTGTGCAATATCTATGAGCATGGGAAGATTTATCCCTGTCAGGATATCCACCTTTTTTTCCTTAAAGAAAGACAGGCCGAGATTGGTGGGGGTCCCTCCAAACATATCTGTTAATATGAGAACACCATGTCCCATATCAAGCTTTTTTATCTTTTCTGATATCAGATCCAGAGTCTTTTGTGTTTCGGTTGTCTGGTTTATGGAAATGGCATCAGCAGCCTCCAGCTTTCCAAGGATAAATTCCGCTGCTTTTAACATTTCTTTTCCGACATTGCAATGAGAGATGATAAGGATTCCTATCATGGTTGCCTCAGCGACAGTGTAATGCCATTATTGCAAGTTATTGCAAGGGAGCATGAAAAGTTGTCAGGGATGATGGTATGAGGTTTTATAACCAGTTTCATCCGATGATATCAAAAGAATCAAATTCTCCTTTCCAGTCTTCTGTTTTTTCATGTACCATGGAGACCACGGCGCCATCTGGCCCGTGATGACACCAGGAGACAAGTTCTTTGACACGATCCTTTTGACCTTCTATTATTGCTTCAACGGTTCCGTCAGGCATGTTCCTGACCCAGCCTGTTAAACCAAGGGCCATGGCCTTGCGACGCATTGACCCTCTGAACCATACCCCCTGAACACGTCCCTCTATGATCATATGTACTCTGATATTTTTCATTTTATTTGCGGACATGTAATTATTGACCGTTTTCATGAATTTCAGAATCAACAATCTTCCGGAATATCTCTTTTTTTGTTTTTGCCTCGAGAAGCTGTTTTCTTAAAGAGCTGTTCTTTAATATCCTGGCTATCTTTGCCAATATCTGTAGATGGACTTCTGCAGAATTTTCCGGTGCCAGAAGAAGAAAAACAATATACACCGGTTGTCCGTCTATTGCATCAAAATCGATCCCCCCGGAGCTTTTTCCTAATAATACAACCGGCTTTTTCAGCGCATTGATTTTCCCATGAGGTATGGCTGTGCCATCTCCTATTCCTGTTGTACCCAGCCGTTCCCGTTCCATAAGCACATTGACAACATCCTCTTTGGCAAGGCCGGGGTCTTGCCTGCATATAGCATCAACCATCTCTTCCAGGACACCTTTTTTGTCCCTGGCCTTTAGCTCAGGTATGATGTAGTCTTTATACAATATTTCAGAAATTTTCATTGTAATAACCTGATAACAGACGCAACTGTTCGGGACAGCTTCCTGATCTTTGTCCATAAACGGTGTTTTTTGTAATTTTTGCGGCCTTGCCTGACACATAAGAGATATATAGATGGTACCTCTGTCTTGTATGCAATCCCAGGTTTTTTCCGGGGAAAAGGCTGTATCCTGTAATCCGGATTCGGGTTGGGACCAAGGGCAGGGCCTTGTTTTACGCAAAAATTCCTGTTTATGGATACAGCCTTGGTGTTTTCCAGAACCGGTTTGTGGATTAAAACCAGCTATGAAGGTCGTATCAACCCCAGATTTCCATCTGTCTTTTTGTATATCACATTGATTTTGTTTGATTTTGCGTTTCTGAAGACCAGAAAATCCTTGTTGGAAAGATTTAGCTGCATTGCCGCTTCTTCAGGATCCATGGGTTTGGCAACAACCTTTTCCTCTTCAATAATCAGCTCATCGGAAGATGGGACTGAGGCATCCTCAAGTTCATGATCAGATCCTGGTGCTCTGTTTTTTGCATGTTCCGAACGGTGATTTCTGATTTTGGACAAATGTCGTTTTACCTGTTTTTCCAGCTTGTCCATGACCTGATCAATGGCAGAATACATGTCTTCTGTCTCTTCAACCGCCTTGATTATTGTTCCATTCAGATTCAGGGTCACATCTGCCTGATGACGGAATTTTTCAACCCCCAGCACAATATGCGCTTCTGCATGAGAATCAAGGAACTTGTCTATTTTTGATATCTTTTCTTCGGCATATGCCTTAAGGCTTTCTATTGGTTCAGTATGCCTGAAGGTTACTTTTATATCCATATAACTATCCTCCGAACCTGTTTTAACCCGTATTGAGCGATTTCCGGTTTCTATCAGGAAGACTCGGGATGTAGCATGGCAGATCCTGTAAAACCGGAAATCGCAAAGGGTTCAAGATTGTGATGATTTCATGTTCATCTATAGATCAAGAGAGCTTTTTTGAGATCAGGGCGTGAAAATCCTGTATCAGCTCAATAACAGGGAGACAACAGCAAACGTACCTCCTGCCCCTTGTTTGTTGAGCTATTACAAAATCCTGATGTATATGACAATCAAGCCTTGAACCTGGTCTGCATGCCTGTCCTGTCGGGGTGATGTGCAGACAGGTACGCAAATATTGCGAAAATAAGGCCATCTTCAGATAAGGGGGTCAATAGGGGGCTTTTCTCTGTCTGGAAGGCAGGATACCCATTGATTCCCTGTATTTTGCTACGGTTCTGCGTGCAATATTGATGTTCAGTTTGCTTAACATGGCCACTATGTCCTTGTCACTGTAAGGGCTTTTTCTGTCCTCTGTTTTGATGATGTTTCTTATGTATTCCTTCACGCTTTCAGATGCAAAGGCAGCTCCTGACATACCCTTTACAGAGCTGTTGAAAAAGAATTTCAGCTCAAACAGTCCCCGGGGAGTATGTACGTATTTGTTTGTTGTTATTCTGCTCACTGTAGACTCATGCATTTCAATATCCTGAGCCACATCACGCAGAACAAGCGGTTTCAGATGGGTTATGCCATGATCAAAAAAATCTCTCTGGAAACGTAATATGCTCTCTGTAACCTTATATATTGTTTTCTGACGCTGGTGAATGCTTTTTATCAGCCATGAGGCGGACTTCAACTTGTTTTGAATATACGTCCTTGCCTCTTCTGTGAGTTTGTCTTTTTTACGAAGCATTTCGCTGTAATAAGAGTTTATCTTCAGCCTGGGCATACCGTTGTGGTTAAGGACTATCTCATAGTCGTCCCCAATTTTTACTATATATATGTCAGGTGTGATATAAACAGGCTCTTCACTGGAATAGGGCCGCCCGGGTTTGGGTTCCAGCCCCTGAATAATGGTTATTGCATCTATAACTTTTCTGATCGGGGCAGAGAGTTTATGGGCAATTGTGTTGTATTGCTTGTTTTGTATGTCCTGAAGATGATTTTTTATAATATCTTCAACTATGGTCCCTTCCAGATTGTGCAATCTGGCCTGAATAAGCAGGCACTCTTCCACTGTTCTGGCTGCTATGCCAACCGGGTCAAAGGTCTGGATCGTCTTGAGTGTCTTGAGAACCTTGTCTTCCGGATATCCGGTCTCATTAACAATCTCTTCAATCGGAACATCGAGATACCCGTCATTGTTCAGGTTTCCTATTATGTGTGTTCCTATTGTCTGTTCCTGCTCGTCGAGATCGCACATTCCAAGCTGCCACATCAGATGTGAGGACAGATCCGGTTTGGTAGAGACCATGTTTTCAAAGGATGTGGCCTCCTTTTTTTCATATATGGACTCGGCCCTGCCTGAATTATATTCCTGTATATATATATCCCAGTCAATATCTTCCGGTATCTTTTCCTCAGAGGCTATTTCGCTTACATCCGGTATATCCTGTGTGTCCTTGCCTTCATCATCCGGTTTGTCTCTGTCATATTCAGCGGTTACAGATTCATCCAGTACAGGATTTTCCTCCATCTCCTGATTGATGGTCTCTATCAGCTCCATTCTTGAAAGCTGCAGCAGCTTGATTGCCTGTTGCAGCTGAGGGGTCATGATAAGCTGCTGGGAAAGCGATACAGACTGTTTTAATTCAATAGCCATACACAATACCTATGATGAAAAATCCATATAGAAGTTTGCTCCGAGATACACATTGCGAGCAATCTCGCTTTGTATGATTTTTTTTGGCGGGCCATGCTCAATGATTCTTCCTGCGCTTATTATATAGGCCGTATCACATACACTCAGGGTTTCGCGAACATTGTGATCAGAGATGATAATGCCAATTCCCCTGTTTTTTAACTGCCTTATTATCTGCTGAATATCGTTTATTATAAGAGGATCAATTCCTGCAAAAGGCTCATCGAGAAGTATAAACCTTGGCTGGGTAATAAGCGCCCTTGTTATTTCTAATCTTCGCCGTTCTCCACCTGAAAGAGAGCTGGCCTTTTGTTTGGCGAGATGTGCAATGTTAAGCTCGGACAGATGCCTTTTAAGGCGTTGACGTCTTTCCTGTGCAGAAAGATTCAGGGTTTCAATGATTGCCATCAGGTTTTCTTCCACTGTAAGTTTTTGAAAAACCGACGGTTCCTGAGCAAGATAGTTTATACCCTTTCGTGCTCTTATGTACATTGGATCTTTTGTTATATCCTCTCCATCAAGGTATATATGACCCTTGTCAGGTTTGGTCAGCCCAACCATCATATAGAAGGTTGTGGTTTTTCCTGCGCCATTAGGTCCAAGCAGGCCCACGATCTGCTGTCGTCTGACCTCTATATCTATATGATCAACAACCTTTTTTTTGTTGTATATCTTGACAAGGCCTTTTGCCTGAAAAATCTCATTGTCTGAAACCATTAGGTTTATGGATCTCCTGATATTACAAGAAAGCATATTGTTTCTGAAAACGGGACACCTGATTTATGCAGCGGGATTTGCATTTAACGGATGCAAGGAGCAAAAAGCCGTATGGTGCCTGAAAACTGATTTACAGATAGCGACCATAATCTGTTTCTGGACGGAGACTATTTATGCTTTGAAAATATAATTGCCTTGACTCTTTTTTTGTGGTTGCTTTCCACTATGCTTCTGTTTTCCTTGAGATAAAGGGTTATACGTTCTCCTTCTACAAAGCTTTTGCCCTGCTTTATCACAGGGTTTCCCGTAAGAACGATCCTGTCGTCTTTTTGATAGTAAACGGCCTTTTGCGCTGTTGCCTCTCCGCCTTGAGCCCTGATTATCCTTACATTGTCTGTTGCTACTATCTTGTCGATTTTGTTCCCTGTTTCCGGAGTTTTTTTGCTGGCTGACTGTGTTTTGTGATAATAGAGTACCATTTTCCTGCATTTTATGAGAAAATCAGTGTTTTTGGCATTGACTGATCCTGTAAATGTCACGGTCTTTAACTCATCGTCCAGTTCAAGTGTCCTGGATGTTATAATCATGGGACTGTTTTTTGAAGATGAGTTTGCAAGTGTTTTACTGTATGCCTGAACAGAAAGAAAAAGTCCAGATATAAGAACTGCAAATGCCATAAAATATGATTTGAATCCGTCTGTATGTGTATGCATTGTAAATATCCATTGTAATAATTGTAATAACGGTGCCCACCCATGCCGGACCGGCATCGTTGTATTTGCCTTTCAGGTTCCTGGCACATCAATATGTTGCTCCGGTTTATGGGCGGGTTATCCTTGCAGTGACATCTGAAAGTATCTTGAGCCTGGATCGTTTGATATCCACAAAAAGCCCTTTTCCTGTAACATGAATGGATGGCCCTGTTATTGTAACGGGGTCTGCTCCATGTATTGTGCCTGCCTTTTCATCGACAAGGGCATGTTCTGTCAATATCCTGTAGCCGTTTTCGGATAACCCTTCCAGATTTCCTTTGATATCCAGCTTGCCCTTTTGCCTGAAATAGATCCCGTGTTTGCCTGTTACCCTGAATGATTGTTTGTTTTCTGGTTTAAAGTTCAGAGTGAAGTCATTGAAAAAAATGGTTGTTTTATCATTTGAGAAAATCACTTCCTTTGCATCGAGAACCCATTTTACATGTTTTTCAGGGTCATCATGGGTATAGTGGATGTCCTTCAGTTTCAGACCATTGTCAGGAAACGGGGTGTTATCCGATGTATTATCTGCTGTCTTTGCAGGATGAGATTCATCTTTTTCTTGCAGCAGATAAAAGGCAATGCCTGCAAGCAGCAATATCATGGCGACAAGCGGCCACTGCTTTTTTAAAAATTTGTTCATGGCAGTCCTGAAGTCGGTTTCTGTCGGGATAGGAATGGCCTTGTTATTGTAAAATGTATGACAATCAGGATATTATAGGACCTGACGGTTTAACAAAAAAGGCCCCTGGTATTTTTGTCAGCCTGTGGATAGCCGTAGCTTGATATAACAACCTGCCTGCATCCTCGAGCAGTTTTTTTGCAATATTTGTACCTTGTATCATGTACAGCGGACAGGCAGGATACGCTGGCAGCAAACCCGAACCGGTACAAGACAGTCATGGCTTGTGGCCTCTGGTAACCTGGTATATATCCTTGAGGATTGTGATTAATGGCCATACCGTATCAAGTTGCAGAGAGTTTGGGCCGTCACACAGGGCAGAATCAGGATCGGGGTGAATTTCCATGAATATTCCGTCTGCGCCTGCGGCTGTTGCTGCCTTTGACAGATACGTTACAAATTCTCTTTGACCGCCTGAAGATGTTCCTTTTCCGCCTGGCAGTTGAACGCTGTGTGTTGCATCAAAAACTACAGGAAACCCGAAATCTTTCATGACAGGAATGGATCTCATGTCTACAATCAGATTGTTGTATCCAAAACAGGAGCCTCTTTCCGTAATCAGAACATTCCTGTTTCCTGTGGACAGAACCTTGTCAAGAGAATTTTTCATATCCCACGGCGACATAAACTGTCCCTTTTTCAGATTGACAGTCAATCCTGTTTCAGCGGCCCTTACAACAAGATCGGTCTGGCGGCACAAAAAGGCCGGGATCTGAATTACATCAAGGACTTTTGATGCCATGTCAATTTCATTTGCAGAATGGACGTCAGACAATACCGGCAACCCGGTCTCTTTTTTTACCCGGTTGATAATTTCAAGTCCTCTTTTTGGGCCCGGCCCGCGGAAGGAACCTATGGATGTACGGTTTGCCTTGTCATAAGAGGTCTTGAATATAACAGGGATGTCAAAGTGATCAGCAGTCTGTTTCAGAAATTCTGCAACCCTGAGAGTTGTGGCTTCATCTTCAATTACACATGGGCCTCCGATAACAAAAAATGTGTCCCCTGGAATTAATGATAAATCACCAATTGTTATAATCCTTGTCATAAAAACGCCATCAAACAGTCTTTCAATGTGAGTGTAGAGCCTTCCTGTTTTTATGTATGGGGCCTGTCTGCAGATTGTTTTGAGCTGTGTATGTCTTTCTTGTCTGTTTGCAAATGCTATATAAAGGCCAGGCTAAAGTCAAGGAATGCGGATGCCTCCTGTTATTAATATCAGGCTGTGTAATTGCCTTTCTGCTGCATAAACTGCATTTGCTGCGGTATTATGTCTCTTGAATCTCCCTCGACTGACAGAAAATCAGGCGCCATTGATTAGGTGGTTTTCTGATGTGTATCCCAATGGATCCTGTGCCTGTTAAGGGGTTGTGTGTGGCTGGTGAGAATTTTCTGATATATCAGATGCAGATGCGCTTTGCATTGTCTGTAATTATATGTCATAATCCCTGTCTGTTTTTGTCAGTTTTCAGCTATAAACGGCTTTTTGTACAATCTCTGCGTCACTATACGGCACCTTCTTTACGATGTGCCGAGGCATGTTTTTTTGTGCCCTTGATCTTGCACGAGAATTCTCGTTTTCCGGATTGAAAGCTTCTCAGGCAATGAAATCAGTCCGCGGATGGGTACTGATTATATGATAACGGGAGGAAAGTATCAACATTGACAGCACATTTTGAATCTATAGAACAGTTGATGGGTGACATGTTGGGATGTGATTACATTGCCGATCGTGCCCTGGCAACTGTGCTGTTTTTGGCATACAGGCTTCAGAAACCGATATTTTTGGAGGGAGAGCCCGGTGTGGGCAAAACAGAGGTTGCCAATGTAATATCAAGGCTTGTAGGGACCAGCCTTATACGTCTGCAGTGCTATGAAGGCCTTGATGCCGCTGCTGCCCTCTATGAATGGGATTACCCCCGACAACTGCTCCGGATCAGACTGGAAGAGAGGGGGGATTTAAACAGGGATGAGATCGAACATATCATATACAGCCCGGAATTTCTGATCAAGAGGCCATTGCTTGAGGCCCTGTTACAGTCAAAGGATAAGCGGGCCGTGCTTCTTATAGATGAACTTGATCGGGCGGATGAAGAGTTTGAGGCGTTTTTGCTTGAAGTGCTTTCCGATTTTCAGATAACCATCCCTGAAATAGGCACTGTTAAGGCACACAGGAAACCTGTTGTGATTATTACGTCAAACCGTACCCGTGATGTACATGATGCCTTGAAAAGGCGCTGTCTTTATCATTGGATTGAATATCCATCCTTTGAAAAGGAATACCGCATAATAATGACCCGTCTGTCAGGAATTGAGGAAAGATTTGCAAGGCAGATTACCGGTTTTATGCAGGAGATAAGGAAGATGGATTTCCTTAAAAAACCGGGTGTGTCCGAGACCATTGACTGGACAAGGGCGCTTGTTGCCCTGCATGTACACTATCTTGACAGGGATGTGGTGGAAGAGACATTGGGCTGTATCCTGAAGTATCATGAGGATATTGTCACCTTCAGGGAACAGGTCTGGTCAGATGAGGAAAAAAGAAATCGGTATCTTGAAAATACCGAATAACAACAGACCCGTATATCTGAACTGACAGAAGGCCTGTTTTGCCAATGGATAATGCCTGCCCCGGTGGTATGTTCGCTGTTATCCCCCTGTTATTGAGCTGATACGAATAAAGTTGCATTTACCGTTGGAGCAGAGGCAAGCCTTCTGTCCCTGGTTTGTTGAGTTGTTACCTGTTTTTTTAAAGGTGTTTGTAAAGAACCGGCTATGGATTGAGGAATCAGATGGTTAATAATACAGAAAATTTGAGAAATGTTGGCATAAGTGCTCATATTGATTCGGGCAAGACAACGCTTACAGAACGTATACTCTACTATACAAAACGTATAGCTGTCATACATGAGGTGAGGGGCAAGGATGGGGTAGGCGCCACAATGGACTCCATGGAACTGGAGAAGGAAAGGGGAATAACAATAGCTTCTGCAGCTACATACTGCGAATGGAAGGGCCACAGAATAAATATTATTGACACACCGGGGCATGTGGACTTTACCATTGAGGTGGAGCGTGCCCTGAGGGTAATGGATGGGGCCATACTTATCCTGTGTGCTGTTGGTGGCGTTCAGTCCCAGACACTGACTGTTGACCGCCAGATGAACAGATATGAAGTTCCAAGAATTGCCTTTGTAAACAAGTGCGACAGATTTGGGGCCAATCCATATTTAGTGGTTGATCAGTTAAGGGAAAAACTGGGGCATAATGCTGTACTCATGCAGATACCAATAGGCCTGGAGGAAGATTTTTCCGGAGTGATTGACCTTGTTTCCATGAAGGCCCTGTATTTCAGGGGAGCAGAGGGAGACCAGGTTGTTGAGAAGGATATTCCCGACAACCTTGCTGATGAATCATTGAAAAAAAGAGAAGAGCTTTTGGAGGCTGCATCCATGTTTTCGGATGAGCTTATGGAGGCAATTTTTGATGATGCGGTCACAGAAGAGCTTTTGTTTCAGGCAATACGTAAAGGGACTCTCTCAAGGGAGCTTACTCCGGTCTTTGTTGGTTCGGCATACAAGAATATCGGAGTACAGCCTTTGCTGGACGGGATTACCAGATACCTTCCTGCTCCGGCTGATGTGTGTAACAAGGCCCTTGATCTTGATAATGAGGAACAGGAGGTTGAACTGTTGCCCGATCCTGCCCTCCCTCTTGTGGGGCTGGCTTTTAAGCTGGAGGTGACTCCCTATGGCCAGCTTACCTATATCCGGGTCTATCAGGGATCTGTCAGAAAGGGGACTGATCTGGTTTTCACAAGAAACATGAAAAAGGCAAGGGTTGGAAGACTGGTTCGTATGCATGCAGACCAGATGGAGGATATAACAGAGGCAAATGCCGGTGATATTGCAGCCCTTTTCGGCATTGACTGCTATTCCGGAGATACATTTACGGATGGAACCCTGAATTACAGCATGACATCCATGTTTGTTCCTGAGCCTGTCATATCCTATACGATTACTCCAAAGGACAGTAAATCAGGCACCCGGGTCTTGAAGGCCCTGAACCGGTTTACAAAGGAGGACCCTACATTCAGGTCGTATGTGGATGAAGAATCGGGGGAAACCATTATTTCCGGTATGGGGGAGCTGCACCTTGATGTTTATGTGGAGCGTATAAAACGGGAGTTTAATGCAGAGATTGTAACCGGCGAGCCTCAGGTTGCCTATCGTGAAACTATCACCAGAAAGGTTGCCTTTGATTATACCCATAAGAAACAGACAGGCGGGGCAGGGCAGTTTGGCCGTGTTGCAGGGTTTATGGAGCCGAGCGAGAATGGCGTTTATGAGTTTGTGAACGAGATCAGGGGAGGGGCCATCCCGACCGAGTTTGTTCCTGCCGTTGACAAGGGGTTTCAGTCGTGTCTTGACAAGGGACAACTTATCGGTTTTCCGGTCCTGGGGATGAGAATAACTGTTAACGATGGCAAGGCGCACAGTGTGGATTCTTCCGAGAGGGCCTTTTTTGCCGCGGCAGTGGGAGCATTCAGGCAGGCATATATGAAGGCAAGGCCTGTTATCCTTGAACCTGTTATGAAACTGTCTGTTGAGGGCCCTTCCGAATTTCAGGGCAGTATCATGGCCTCTATCAACCAGCGCAGGGGTTTGATTTCCAGTTGTACCGAACAAAAGGCCTTTACAAATATTGAGGCAGAGATTCCTCTTTCAGAGATGTTTGGTTATGCAACTGTATTAAGATCTTTGACCCAGGGAAAGGCGGAGTTTACAATGGAATTTCATCGCTATGCCAAGGTGCCTGATTCAATAGCGGAGGATATAAGGCTTAAAATCAGGGAGAGAGCAAAGGAGAACAAATAATGAATAAATACAGACCTATCGGTCCATTGAAAATACTTCAGGGATCTTCAGGTAACAACCTCGGCCCGGGAGCGACAGGTGTGGTGCTTTCCAGGGCCGGGGGCGGAAAGAGCGCCTGTCTTGTGCATATTGCCTTTGATAAACTGCTTGGAGGTGAAAGGGTGCTTCATGTGTCTATTGATGAAACACCGGAAAAGGTAACGGATTATTATGAGGTAAGATTTTACAATATTGCCAAGGCACTTAAATTGCCTGATGATTTTGATATTCAAGGGCTGCTTGCCTCAAACAGGATGATTCTGGCCTATATGAATGATACCTTTAATGTGCAAAGGTTGAGAGACAACCTTGAAAATCTGTCGGGAAACATGGATTTCAGGCCTGATACCATTGTAATCGACGGACTTCATGTAAACAATTCCGAAAGGGAACTGATTGGGAATATCAGGACTCTTGCCAGGGATATGGGTATGGAAATATGGATGTCTGCCCTGTATCACCGCCATATTGATAAGACCAACATCCGCGGAATACCTTATCCCATAGATGAGATTGATGATCTTTTTGACGTTGTCTTTCAGTTAAAACCCGAAGGATCGTTTATCTGCTTGCATATGTTGAAAAACGGTGACAATGGGTCTGGTGGCAATTCAATGCTCCGGCTTGATCCCAGGACATTCCTTGTGATTTCCTGATTTCCCTGATCTGCCTGGAGATATTTTATTTTCTGACAAAAAACTGTATGATATCCGGCAGTTGACTGGTAACAGCCATTGTGTTTCAGGCAGGTTGCCTCGGGTGGCATAAGACCTGAATGTCTTGCAGGGTTTTTGTGTTGTCAATGTCTTGCAGGTTTGCTTGTGTTGAACCTGAAAACGCCTTTTGCCCCTCTGTTGAATATCATATATGCTGTATGTTGCGGCGCCCTTTTGACAGTCGTGTCGGAAAGGCCCTTCTGTTGCCCCTTGCAGGGCTGTTGCTGTCATGTCCTTGCATAAAGATCTGTTACACGTGCATATGGTACCGGATCTGTTGTCATGGCAGGGTTTGGATTTGCAAAGTTGCATGGATATATGATAAAAACAGGTCTATGAAAAACAGAACGTGGGCAGATCATTATACTCGCCGGGCCAGAAAGGAAAACTGGCTTGCAAGATCGGTTTATAAACTGAGCGAGATAGATAGCCGTTTCAGGCTGATCCGCAAGGGAAACCGTGTGCTGGATATTGGCTGTTTTCCCGGATCGTGGTCCCAGTATGGGATCAGGCAGGCAGGCAGGCAGGGTGAAGTTATCGGCATAGACATACAGACACCTGAGCAGGTTTTTGCTCCGAACTTCACCTTTATACAGGCAGATATGATGTCTGTTGATCCTGAATGGCTTTATGGAAACATAGGCCCTGTGGATGTTGTTATAAGTGATCTTGCTCCGAAGACTACAGGTCATGCTGCAACGGATGCCGCACGCTCCATGCAGCTTGCAAAAAAGGCTGCAGAAACAGCCTTTTTACTGCTTAAAAAGAGGGGGCGGTTTCTTTGCAAGATTTTTGAAGGAGACAATGATCTCAACAAACTGAAAACAGACGTGTCGGCACATTTTTGCAAGGCAAGGCTTGCAAGGCCAAAGGCTACCCGTAAACGCAGCAGGGAGATATATCTTGTGGCCCTGGATTTCAGGGGGTGAGACTGCATGCCGGGATACTGAAGGTAAGAATATATCCTGGTTTTCGGATAGTTTGAGCATGGCTTGTCTATATTGTACGACAGAACAGGAGGGTATGTAAAAACATGTCAGGTCATTCAAAATGGAGTTCGATCAAGCATAAAAAGGGTGCTTTGGATGCAAAGCGCGGAAAGATATTTACCAAGCTTATAAGAGAGATAACAGTTGCTGCAAGATTCGGAGGGGGGGATCCTGATTCAAATCCAAGGCTCAGAACTGCCATTGCTGCAGCCAAGGCAGCGAACATGCCTAAGGAAAATATTGACAGGGGGATAAAAAAGGGTACAGGTGAACTTGAAGGCACATCATATGAAGAGGCAAATTATGAAGGGTATGGTCCGGGCGGGGTGGCCGTGCTTGTGGACTGCCTTACTGACAACAAGAACAGAACAGTTGCTGAAGTAAAGCATATCTTTGAACGGCTTGGAGGTAGCCTTGGTGAACCGGGCTGTGTATCATGGATGTTTGACAAAAAAGGTGTTATTACCTTTGAAAGGGACGGTACGGACGAGGAGCAGCTCTTTGACGTTGCCCTTGAGGCGGGCGCTGAGGATGTCAAGGAGACTGATGACGGATTTGAGGTTATTACTGCTCCGTCCGATTTTGAGAGGGTCAAGGGGGTGTTCGATGAAAAGGGGCTTGAATATTCCCTTGCCGAGGTTACTATGATTTCCCAGAACACCGTCAAGGTGGAGGGGAAAAAGGCCCAGCAGGTAATCACTCTTATGCAGGGGCTGGAAGATATAGATGATGTTATCCATGTATATGCCAATTTTGATATTTCTGATGCTGATATGGAGAATATTGCCTGATGCTGGCACTCGGCGTTGATCCGGGATCAAGGGCAACAGGTTACGGACTGGTGGAAAAGGGGGATACCGGCCTTGTCCTTGTGGATGCAGGCTGTATAACTTCGACTGCGAGGGCCCCTTTTTATGAAAGGCTTTATCATATATACGAGTCCGTAAAAGATGTGATAAACAGATACCACCCTGATGAAATGGCTATAGAGGACATATTTTATGCAAAAAATGTCAGAACTTCCCTCAGGCTGGGTCATGTAAGAGGTGTTATCCTTGTTGCGGCTGTTCAGTACAGTATAAGGATATTTGAATATACCCCTCTTGAAATAAAAAAATCCGTAGTTGGCTATGGCGGGGCAACAAAGGAACAGGTAAGGTCTATGGTTAGTATTATCCTGAATACGGACAGGACATTTTCTCTTGATACATCAGATGCGCTTGCCACAGTCATATGCCATATGAACTGGTCAAGATTTTAGATGATAGCACACCTGAAAGGCCATATCCTTGGCAGAACCGATGAATCAGTAATTATTGATGCAAATGGTGTCGGGTACGAGGTCTTTGTCCCTGTTTCGACCCTTGCTGCCCTTCCGGATGCTGATGATTTCGTAAGCCTTCATATCCACACATATGTGAGGGAAGATGCGCTTAGCCTGTTTGGATTTTCTTCCCTGCTTGAAAAACAGGTTTTCCGTATGCTGATATCTGTTTCCGGCATTGGTCCAAGGCTTTCGCTTGCCATGCTTTCAGATATAGGGGCAGCCAGCCTTGTTCAGGCAATATCTGACAGAAACGGCTCCAGACTTCAGACTGTGTCAGGAGTAGGGAAAAAAACTGCCGAGAGAATTGTTTTGGAACTTGGGGACAAGGCGGCAAAGATGCTGGAAAATGCTGATCTGAACCCTTGTTCTGCCGTGGAAGAATCTGTTTCAGTGATTGCAGGAGATGCCGTCTCTGCACTTTTGAATCTGGGCTATCCTGTAAAACGTGCAGAGGATGCTGTAATGAAGGCACAGAAAAGGGCAGGGGGGCAGGATCTGGAGACCCTGATAAAAATCGCACTGAGATTTTTGTCCGGATAAATCAGCTTGTTATGCCGGACAGGGTGATAATGTATGGAAAAGAGAATCATAGATCCCGCGACAGGTGCAGATGAAGCTTCCGCAGAAATTGGTCTGAGGCCAAACACACTTGACGAGTATATTGGCCAGGAGGAGATGAAAAACAAGCTTCGCATTTTTATAGAGGCTGCCAAAAGCCGGTCAGATGCTCTGGATCATGTCCTTTTTCATGGAAGTCCCGGTCTTGGGAAGACATCCCTTGCACATGTAATTGCAAAGGAGATGGGGGTGAACATAAAAATTACCTCTGGCCCTGTAATCGAAAAATCGGGCGATCTGGCCGCCATTCTTACCAGTCTCAGGCCAGGAGATGTGTTTTTTATCGATGAAATCCACAGGTTAAATCATGTTGTTGAAGAAATACTTTACCCTGCAATGGAGGATTATGAGCTTGATATCATAATAGGCCAGGGCCCTTCTGCCCGTGTTATGAAGATTCCGCTTCCGCCCTTTACCCTTGTTGGCGCAACTACAAGGGCAGGCCTTCTGACTCCTCCGTTAAGAGATCGTTTTGGCGTAATCTTGAGGCTGGATTTTTACAGGACAGATGATCTCAAAGATATTGTGATGCGCTCTGCCGGCCTTCTCAATATCAGGATTGATTCTGACGGGGCACTTGAAATAGCGAAACGATCAAGGGGGACTCCAAGGGTGGCAAACAGGCTTTTGAAAAGGGTCCGCGATTTTGCCGAGGTCAGGGCCGATGGAGTCATTACCAGAGATGTTGCAGGCAGGGCGCTTGACATGCTTGAGGTGGATGACAGGGGACTGGACAGGATGGATCGTTATCTTATCTCTACCATTATTGAAAAATTTGATGGCGGCCCGATTGGTCTTGGCAGTCTGTCTGCGGCTGTAAGCGAAGAGAAAGATACCATAGAGGATGTATATGAACCTTTCCTCATTCAGCAGGGATATATTGCAAGAACCCCGAAAGGCAGGGTGGCAACCAAACGTGCCTTCCGCTATTTCGGGCTTGAGCCCAAGGATTGATGAGAACACCCTGTTGCAAGGCCGTCAGGTTTGCGCAGGATACAGGAGAAAAAGATATGAACACCATAAAAACGGCAATTATCAGCGTAACAGACAAGACAGGTATAGTCGGTTTTGCACGGGCCCTGTCTGGTTTTGGTGTAATGATACTTTCAACAGGCGGCACGGCACGGGTCCTTCATGATGGAGGTGTTTCAGTAACAGAAATATCGGATTACACCGGGTTTCCGGAGATGATGGATGGAAGGGTCAAAACACTCCATCCAATGGTACATGGAGGTCTTTTATGCCTGCGTGATAATCCTGAACATGTTGACGCAATGAACAGACACGGGATAAGGCCGATTGACCTGCTGGCAGTAAATCTGTACCAATTTGAAAAAACAGTAGGAAAACCTGGTGTGTCATTGGATGAGGCTATTGAAAACATAGACATAGGTGGGCCTTCCATGATTCGTTCCGGCGCCAAGAATTTCAGGTTTGTTACTGTTGTCACCGATCCTGACGACTACGATGCAGTAGTTGAAGAAATGAAAGAAAACATGGGCAGGACATCTTTGAGTACCCGTTTTCGTCTCGCCAGAAAGGCCTTCAGACTGACTCATGAGTATGATGGGGCCATAAGCCGTTATCTTGACGGGATTGAACCGTGATGATCCTGTGACGACAGCTTCATCTTGTATCTTTGAAAACTCATTAACAGTAAAAGCCTTTGGTGTATTGACAGCTTTTATATAAGGGAGACAGATATGAAAACAATAACCGTTTTGCTTTATTGCCTTTTTTTCAGTTTTGTTTTTTTCCGTTCATCCCCTGCTGTTACCATTCCGTTTGTAAATTTTCCAGAGCCTGCAGAACCGGTCCATGTATCTGAAAAAGATGTTCCGCGTTATATCTTTATTGCAAGACAGAAACTCAAGGCCGGAAAGTTCAGGGAAGTGGTTGAAATATGCAACAGTATTCTTGCAGTCAAAGAGGACAGCGTCGAGGCGCATGCGTACCTTGCAGGGGCTTACATGGCCATGGGCAAAAACAGGCTTTATAAAAAAGAGGTTCTTGTCTTCAAAAGACTTGCCCCGCACTCGCCGCTCCTGAGCCTGTCCATGGCAGAGACATTTCAAGCCCTTGGAGATATGAAAAAGGCTGAAGCTGAATACAGGGAAGGGATCAGGATTGCACCGGATGATACACGGTTGCATATGGGCCTTGGCGCCCTGTATGTAGCAACGGGAGATATCAGGCAGGCTAAAGATCAGTATCTTGCGGTTGTCAGAAAAAAAAAGGTAAGCCCCCAGGATTTCATGAATGCCAGTTTTGCTCTGTGCAGAATCGGTTTGCGCGAGAAGGCATACGATAGGGTAATAAAAAGGGCAGGCATGGTTATGGAACTGTATCCTCCCATACCCCTGAGTTACGAATTCATGGCCCGGGCCTATCTTGCAAAGGGATTACCCCGCAAAGCCGTTGATATCTATAAAAGACTGTTGAAAACAAACAGGGATATACCGCTTCCATACCAGAAACTTGCAATCATTTACAGTAATACTCTTAAGGACAACAGGACTGCCATGAAGTATGCAAAAGACGGGGTCAGGTTATTCCCGCGTGATCCGGTATCATACGATGTGCTGGGGTGGGTATGTTTCAGTGCGGGCGACAATCTTATGGCCATCAAACACTTTGAACAGGCGGTTCGTCTTGACTGCAAAAACCCTGTATATCATTATCATACAGGACTGGCATTTCAAAGGGAGGGAAAAAGGCCCAAGGCCCTTGCCTCATTCAGCAAGGCACTTGGGCTTGCAGGGGACAGTGGATCAGAAAGATTCAGGCATGAACTTCAGCGCCGTA
>Ga0256914_1001428_pt1 | contig 21570 bp, 22 predicted proteins | sample HulkmetaG_FD_191571 | JGI IMG/M metagenome (GOLD analysis project Ga0256914, IMG submission 191571) | Hydrothermal chimney microbial communities from Main Endeavour vent field at the Juan de Fuca Ridge, Pacific Ocean - Hulk | ecosystem: Environmental > Aquatic > Marine > Hydrothermal vents ... | reverse complement strand
CAACACGGAGTGTTCGCAGAAAGAAGAGTTGTTTTGTAACTACTCAGGTGACATGCTGGACCGTGATTGATGTCATGAAATAAGCGTTTCTGACCGCCCAGTCGTCAAACGTAAAACGTCAAGCGTGAAATTTTGTATTGCGACGCCCGCGTCGTGTGTATTTATTGACGTTTGACGAAGGACGTTTGACGACATGCCGCAAAAGGCGACGCTCCCGTGGCAGCGTACATGGCAGAGACCTTAGTAGTTACGTTGTTTTTTATGTTGATCCAGATGTCTTATCACCTTATTTCTGATAATGTCGTAACGAAAGTTATGAACATCTGCGAAGAGCTGCTTTGTCTTTGTTATCAGCGTCTTGCAAGTTCCTTTCAGAACAGGAGTAAACCATGCCCTATCAACTAGATCGTTGGCAATGGGGAGAAGAGGTGAGCGAAGAGGAGTTGCGTGCAGAGATACGGTCCCAGGGCTTGGCCCCCTTCAGTTGGCATAATGGCCCAGGCGACCATTATTCGCTGCATTCCCGGTCTTACACCAGGGTAATCTACGTGATTCAGGGGTCGGTCACGTTTCACTTCCTAGATGAAGAAGATGTGACGCTGGAACCGGGCGACCGTATTCAGATTCCAGCCCGCACACAGCATGCCATTCGTGTCGGCGATATGGGGGTGCGATGTCTGGAGGCGGCCATTCGCCAACGCTAAGCAGGTTCCAGAAAATCTCTTAAGAGGTGAATGGTATGAACTTAAAATTAGCCGTGTAGACGATTACAACTCATCAGACGAAGAGTGATGAAAAGAGGAAGATGGACGCAGCGAACCATCGTCCATATTCGTCAATCTTCGTCCATGTTCGTCTGAATGCGTAGGCGCTTTTCTCAAGTTTCAAATGTGCATCTACTTAATCGCCTGCCACTTGACAGAGAAGCGCCGAGAAGTGCAGTTATTTTACGCTCGCGCTTTCTGAATAGAAGCGCTGCCCGCTGGGCTTTCTATTCTGTGGCCAGACGATGGTAGAAGGCCTGTAGCTCCTCACCTGGAACAATGCTCAATTCATCTTGTAAACGTTTTGCCAGGGACTGATACAATCGCAACGCCCCCGCCCGATCTCCCATCTCCAGACAGGCCTCCATGCCCAGACGCGTGGCCTGCTCCTGCCAGGGCTCCAGCAACAACGCTTGTCGGGCCAGAATCAGGGCATCGTCAGGGCGAGATTGCGATAATGCCTCGCGCGCCGCTCCCAACAATGCTCGCAAAAAATATCTGCTCAGGCGCTCCCTTTCCCACGCGGCCCATTCTGCATAAGGCTCCATAGGATAAAGTTTGCCCCGATATAATGTTAACGCTTCGTCCCACTGTTCTTGTTGTACAAGCGCGACGAAGGCTTCATGTTCCACCCAACTGCCAGCGGGCAAATGTAAGGTAACGCAATCACTCGCGACCTCAAGATAGCGAGAAGGAAAACCACGAGGGAGATCGGGTTCCAACGTGCGACGCAAGGCTGAGGTGGCCTGATGCAAAGAGAGATATGCGGTTTGTATAGCCAAATCAGGCCAGAGGGCTTCGATGATCTGTTCTCGGGTGCGGGTGCGCCAGGGGCTGATCAGCAACATGCGAAAGAGGGCGCCTGCCTGTCTTCTATTCCAGGCGCTATCGGCAATGCGTCTCGGTCCCTGCCAGACCTCAAATCGCCCCAAGGAATGAATGCGCAAAGGCGGAGGAGCGGCGGTCGTGAGCCGCCGCAACATGTCTGCGGCCTCATGTCGGGCATCGACATCTTTTTCTTGTCGATAACGCATAATAAGCGGTAACGCCAGATGCCGCTCTTGCTCTAACAAAAAGGCGTAACGTCCGCGCCGAATGCGCATGCTGGCTTGCTTCCAGGCCTCCATGCTATCCCGTCCCATATGCTGCCGCAGTCCCGCCAACAATAGCCATGCCTGGGCCAGGTGATATTCAAATCTCAATGGATCCATCAAGGCGATAGCCTGTTTCAAATCGGATTCGCTGGCATCCATGCGCTCGGCGGCCCAAGAGGCGCGGGCGCGTTCCAACAGGGCCATGCCCGCCAGGTGCACATATCTGACCCGCTCAGCCAGGGACAACACTTCGTCAGCCCAGTTCCAGGCTTCGGAAACTCGCCCCAAATGCCGATTCAGACGACTCAGCCCCAACCAGACCAGGGCGATCAAGCCAGGGTCGCCGGTAAGGAGAGCGATGAAGCGAGCCTGATCATACAACGACTGGGCTTCTTTCATCCTCCCTTCATCCAGGGCCAGATCCGCCATTAGGGCATCATAAAAGCCTCGGGGCAACGAACCAACAGGCGCCACGAGCTGGAGTTGTTCAGCCATGTGAGCCGCCTTCTGCGGTTGCCCCATCACCCAATACACCCATCCCATGGAGGCCAGGGCAGTCCAACCCAATTCAGATTTACCTCGGGCCACGATAAAATCATAAGCATCTTGATCGGTGGCCAAAGCCAACCCAAATTGACCGCGTGGAATATAGATCCCCACTGCCAGTGCATGAAGCCCGCGATATAACGCCTCGTCATATCCCAGCAAGCGACTCAAATCCACCGCCTGTCGATAGTAAGACTCAGCCTTCTCTGGGGCGTTGGTCTCTGCGGCGCACATTCCCAGATGAATCAATGCTTCGATTTGCAGGAGGTTCTCCTCGGGCACATGTTGCTGCGCCTCGAGCAGAAGAAGCCGGGCCCGCTGATATTGTCCCTGGCGAAAGTAAACATGCGCCAGGGCGATGAGTGATTCCGCCACCTGTCCGCCTTCGTTACTCGTGCGAGCCGCCGCAAGCCATTGCTGCGCCAGATCATAGGCCGCGGCAACTTCTCCGGCCCGACAAAGCGCCCGGACTTGCTCGATGCGTGTCGTTGCCTCAGCCATACAAAACCTTCCTCCTACGTCTGTTTTGGCATGAGTCCAGATCGCGGCAGCAATAGATGATCAGCCAGCAGGACGGATGGATGGCGTCGAGCAAGCGGCATTGCATCCTGGCCAATGCGATGCGCCAGCTCTGCGCGGGGCAGGTTAAGGGATTGCCTTGTAATTCGAAAACCGGAGCAACGTCGTAAAAACATCATCCCGCGCTCAATGAATTCAGGAGGGCAAATGCGAGTTCAAACGATAATATCCTAGGTAGATGGACATTACTTACTTAGCATGATCTGGGCGCCCACCCAGCGAAAAGGTTCTGGAGGTATCCAGGGCAAAGGGTAATCGAGAAATGAGGCATAACGCCACAATCCCATTGGTTTGTGTTGATAGATATCTGCAATCAGCCTGCCAAAAAGAAAGGCAAGATTAACGCCATGTCCATTGTAGCCCAACGCATAGATGATGTTGCCATCATCGCCTATGATTCCAACCGATGAATGTTCATCCCAGGTGACGCCCAACACGCCATTCCATATGTCTTCGATGATAACATCCGCCAAGGCCGGAAACACCCGGCCCAGCTCGACGCGCATTTGACGCTCCACCCGGCCCAGGTTCCCTCGATACTTTACGCCGTTGTTGAAAAAATAGTCGGCATTGCCGCCTCCCATCACGATGCGGTGATCGGGTGTAAGCACAAAATGGTAAAGTAGCGTGCGAGAATCGTAAAAGGGCATGTCACTATGCCAGCCGATGGCATCTAATTGCGCATCGGTCAAAGGCGCTGTGACCAAACACTGAGTATGCAATGGCATCAGATTAGAACGGAAAAACCCCAGCTTGGATGTATATGCGTTAGTGGCCAAAACGATGGTGCTCGCCCGCACGCGGTGATGCGCCGATCCCACTTCTAGCTCGATGATTTCCCCTTGATGGATGTCCAGCACCGGGCTGTGTTCATAAATCTGCACGCCCGCCGCCTCGGCCATGCGCTTCATGGCCCGAATTAGCTTCATAGGGTGCACACTGCCACCATTGGGATCGTACACCGCCCCAGCATAGACATCGGTGCCCAGCGTCGCCTTTGTCTTCTGCGCATCCCAAATTTCCAACGGCAGTCCCATCTTTTGCGCCCGCATCACATAATTGTGATAATACTCGACATCTTCGGGCCAGGTAAACACATTGAGATAACCGTTTAACCGCAAATCACAATCCTCACCAGCAGCTTCCACAAATTTTGCCAGCGCATCCATACTGCCCACAGTTAGATGATACGTCCAACGGTGGGTGGCGTCATCATAATCGATCTGCATCGATTCATCGGGGGTTTGCGGCAGCACCATGCCGCCATTGCGGCCTGATGCGCCATGCCCCACCCCACGAGCTTCGAAGAGGGCGATGTTTAGTTCCGGTTGGGCCTGAGCCAGATGCCAGGCCGCAGAAAGACCTGTAAAACCACCTCCAATAATTGCCACATCCACCTGCATGGACTGTCCCAACGGTGGGTTAGGACGGGGTTGCTCTGCGGCCCAGTAACCCTCCAGTGGATCAAAGTGCATGGATTCATCCTCAAGCAAGGGAGCGGCTATAGAAATGGCTGCTGTCCCCCCCAAGGCGAGCGCTGCAAACTTGATGAAATCGCGTCGCGAAAGACGCTGCATTGTTATAACTCCCAGGCATGGGGGCTAGAGCCCTTGCGGGTGCGCACTCCCCTCCTGTTGTCGAGTCGTGCCCCCCCTTTCGCCCATTGCTCAATGAGGCGCGGCGTCTCTTCGGCCAAATAGGCGCTGAGTTCAAACAGCTCCTGCAAGGCCAGGCGTCCCTCTTCCGAAGCATCTTCCCCTAAATGTCTCCCCAGTTCAGCCAACTCTGAAAAGCGACCATACTTTTCTGTCTCCAGCAACATCAATCGCTGCCAGGCGTGCGGCCGTAGCCGATAGATGTCTCGACGCTGGCCGGGCACGCTACGACGCTCGATAAGTCCGGCCTGGATGAGTTGGCGCGTCGAGGTGCTAATGGCGCTTTTGCTGGTGTGCAGGGCCTCTGTCAGATCGGGCATGCTCACGCCGTTCGCATCGCTGGTCATCAACCACCCCAAAATTCGCCCGGCCATGCGTGTCAGCCCTGTCAGCGATTCCACCAACAGCCCCAGGTTTTCAACAAATTGTTCACGATCCATAGAGCGTCTCCTTCGAGCGTGTTAATGCAATATTGAAGATGAGATTGATAGTAGTACGTTTGCAATGTTCTGTCAACAAAGAACGTCAAGGGGAGGTGTTTCGTTATTGTCATCACCAGCATCTTCCCGTTACACTCTGTTACTCATGTTACGCTCTTGCCAGTCAATAAGCCCTGAACGAGGCAGCCTGCGCTTCTGACTCAATCATGGACCATAAGACGAAAGGACGAACATAGACGATGGACATCTTCGTCCTTTCGTCCATCTTCGTCTCCATTCGTCATTTCTCGGGAGCTTCCGGTGGTTGCATTGCGAATCAGCTTTGCCTGGAGTTGTGCGTAACGTCAGTCTATCATATAACAGCCAATGGCTCTCTCGTAATTCAAGACATCCTGGTCTTTGCCACCTCTGGAAGGTGTACGCATCTCATGAAATCCAACCGAGTCAAACCCACCGAGGTTGTGCGTAGACCAATCGTCTCCAAATCATCCGCGGCCAACGCGCTGGCTCCTATGCCGATGAAATACCTTGAGAGAATACGAAACCGCCTGGATGGATGAAAGAAAGTTCCTCAACTCAATAAGCGCAAATCCAAGCACTTTGAGAACAAGATGTATGCACAACAAGCCTGTAGGTTGATGCCATGACAAAAACACTTTCACCAAAAGACGCCGCCCGCCTGGTGGCGGCTTTGCAAAGACATGATGAACTCAGTCATCAACGCGTGGAAGGTGGTGATCTGCCACCCGAAATGGAGATGCTGCGGGCGTGGCAGGCCCGGCGATTGAGCCGCACCTATGCGGACTTCCTGGCCGATAAACGCTATGAGCCAGCTTGCCGTTTCTTCCTCGATGACATTTATGCGCCCAAAGACTTTACCCAGCGCAACACCGACATCGTGCGCATCCACAATTTTATGATGAAGTTCATTCCACCGCGGGCGCTAAAGACGCTGACGCTGGCCATCGAGCTCAACAACCTCACCGAAGCCCTGGACGCCAGGCTGCTCCAAACATTACTCGAAGATGTCGGCGTGACCGACAGCATTTCCGCAGAGCAGTATGCCGAGGCTTATCGTCTTTGCGATAATTACGACGATCGCGTCAAACAAATCGATATGATCGTGGCCATTGGCCGTGACCTCGAGAAACTGGTGCGCCATCGCGTCATCGGATGGACACTACGCCTCGCCCGCGGGCCTGCCTATCGGGCGGGCTGGAACGAATTGCAAGACTTTCTGGAACACGGCTTTACGGCCTTCCGTCTCATGGGCAAGGCCGATAGATTCCTCAATGCCATCCACGGACGCGAGATGAAGATTCTCGATAACATCTATGGCAAGACCCCCAACCCCTTCGATATCTAACCCAGTGATTTTTGCGCCCCCCATTGACGTGAATTCAAAATCATCCGGGCCGCGAGGAAGGCGTCAAGCACATCGAGACGCCGGCCCGTGCGCCAATCCCGAAATTCAGCAAATCACGATGGCAAGAGTATGTGTCCCGCCGGATTGCGAATCCGGCGGGTTTGACGCTCGAATCACCGCCGGATCACGGATCCGGCTCTACGCATCATGACAAATCGTGATCGACTGAAATTAACATTAACCTGTGCGCGCCAACGTGGTGTTCCCTAGACGCCTGTGAGCAAACGAGGCTCTTTGCGCATTCAGCACCTCCGGTAGGCGTATGGATTGCGATTGATTCATGAATCATCACTCCTGTGCAAGCGCGCTACGAAAAATAATGCTCCAGAGCTGTAACCATGTGGGCGGTGGCGTAACTGTTGTTGAGTGTAAAGATGTGAATACCAGGCACATCATTTTCAAGAAGCTCTCCCGCCTGATCGATGGCAGCAGCGATACCGGCCATCTGTTGATCATGCGAACCGTCAGGAAACGTAATCAACGTTTTCGTCAACTCCTGGGGAATACTGGCCCCGCACAGTTTGGTAATGCGGTCGATCTGCGAATACTTGGTAATTGGCAAAATACCCGGCACAATTGGAACCGTGATGCCAGCTCGAATCGCCATCTCGCGAAAGCGGAAAAAGTCTTGATTATCGTAAAAAAGTTGCGTAATGACCAGATCTGCCCCAGCATCCACTTTTTGTTTGAGATGCTGAATGCTAAGCGCAAGATCGCGAGTTTCGACATGCCCTTCTGGATATCCAGCCACAGCCAGAGACAAAGCATCGCCATAGGTTGCCTTCAGGAATGCCACCAACTGATAGGCGTATTGAAATCCATCAGGAGCGGGCGTAAAGGCTGTCTCGCCCTGGGGAGGATCACCGCGCAACGCCACCAGATTTTCCGCACCGTCGGCGATGGCCCGATCCACATATTGGCGGACATCGCGCCGACTGACTCCCACGCAGGTGAAATGAGGAACAGTTGTCACTGAATAAGTTTGGCGAATTGTGCGGACCAATTCTAACGTATTGATCTGGGTTGAACCTCCCGCACCATAAGTTACAGAGACAAACCCGATGGGATGCTCCATGAGCTGAGCTAATTCTCTTTCGAGATGCTTATAGCCCTTGGCGGTTTTGGGTGGGAAAAGTTCAATAGAGAGGACTGGACGCGTTGCTTGAAGGTAGATATCTCGAAATTTCATAACAACACAAAAGAATTATGGATGAATCAAATGAGATCGAGAGAGGGGAAAAAAGCAGATCAACCCCGTTGACGCACCGCCTCGAAGAGGATAATGCTGCCTGCGACAGCCACATTGAGCGATTCGACGCCACGGGCCATGGGTATGGCCACCGATATGATATCCTGCCAGTCGTGGATATGCCCGGAGCCTCCAGTTTCTCCGCCCAGGATAAGCGCACTGGGGAGAGTCCAATTGACCTCTGTGTAGCGCAAATCGCCACGAGAATCGGCAGCATAGAGGGCATGATCGGGAATGCTAGAGCGGGCCTGGAACGCATCCTCGACCTGGCGAATGGCAACGCGAAAGTGTGCGCCCATGCCTGCTCGCAAAACTTTGGGCGACCACGGATCCGCGTTGCCGGGCAACAAGAGAACTTGATCGGCATTCGCTGCAGCAGCAGAACGCAGCAATGTACCCAGATTGCCCGGATCGCGCACACCATCCAACATCAAAGTCAGCCCCGAATCGCCCACCGGCAGATGAGGGATAGCCGTGATCGCGATCACGCCTTGAGAAGTCACCGTGTCGCTAATTTCAGAGAAAAGCTCAGGTTCTACTCGCAACAACTGTGCGCCATCCGCTGCCGCCCGCTGCAATAATCGGGCATGGATTTGTTCGGCCTCGGGGGTGAAGAAAAAAAGCGCCGGGGAATATCCGGCGCTCATGCTATCGGCAATCAGGCGTTCGCCTTCGAGCAATATCTGCTTCAACTTGCGCCGGCTCCGCCGTTTATGCAACGATCGGGCGAGTTTCAAACGGGGGTTGGCAGCGCTGGTAACGTGCGTGATGTGCATTGTCCTCGCACTAACTCAAGGACTGTTGGGCGATTTCAGCCACAGCCTCGAAGGCCTTGGGTTCATTCACCGCCAGGTCGGCCAAAATCTTGCGGTCGAGCTGCACGTTGGCCTGCTTGAGACCATACATAAATTTGCTATAGCTCATGCCATGCTGACGGCTGGCCGCGTTGATGCGGGTGATCCACAGCCGCCGGAAGTCGCGCTTGCGGCGGCGTCGATCGCGATAAGCGTACACCAACGCATGGATCATAGATTCGTTGGCAGTTTTGAAAAGACGATGCCGGGCGCCATAATGGCCCTTGGTGAGTTTTAATACTTTTTTATGCCTGGCTCGGGCAGTAACGCCACGTTTTACGCGTGTCATGAGAACCTCATTTTATTGCTAACATGAATCGATGATTGACTATTTGAGATAAGGGGCCAATTTTTGCAGACGGCGCTTATGATTTAAATTCTCATCTGTGAGCAATTTATCGAATTGGCGCTTACTGCGTTTGGGTGTGCGACGCTTTAGATGACCTTTACCCTGCTTGTGTCGGCGCAATTTGCCATTGGCTGAAAGCTTGAAGCGCTTGGCCGCTCCCTTATAAGTTTTGATCTTTGGCATGGTAATATCTCCTGACAAGTTAAAGAGGGAGCTTCTCGTTCGAGCAGCACCCTCTCGGCGATAGTTGTTTACAGAAGGGCTGAGGATTAGCTAGTGGATTCTGTCTTAGCTGTATCCTGTTTCTTAGAAGTGGATTTTGTTGATGACGTTTTTTTATCTGACTTGGTTTTGGAAAGGGGTGTAAGAATCATCAACAGGCTTCGCCCCTCCATATTGGGACGAATTTCCACTTCACCAACATCCGAAAGTCGATCTGCAAAATCCTCCAAGATTTTTAGGGCGACCTGCGGATGTTGAATCTCGCGTCCGCGAAAACGCAAGCGAACTTTGACTTTTGCGCCACTTTCCAGGAATTTTCTGGCCTGGCGCACACGCACATCCGTATCATGTTCGCTGGTCTTGGGGCGCAGACGCACCTCTTTGATCTCTATCTGCTTCTGCGCTTTTCGCGCCTGACGCTCCCGCTTGGTCTGCTCATACTGATATTTGCCATAATCAATCAGTCTGCAGACGGGAGGATCGGCAGTAGGAGCAACTTCGACCAGATCGAGGTCCTTCTCCCGGGCGAGACGCAACGCCTCGGACGGAGCCATGACGCCCAACTGTTTGCCAGTTTCGTCGATCACCCGAATTCTAGGGGCTCGTATCTGTTCGTTGATTCGTGTGCGCGGGGTGCGACGCACATTCCTTCGGTGGCTACTTTTCCGCTTGGCTATGTTGCCTCTCTCCTGTCGGTATTGCGGTGATGATCATGATCGCAAATTCAATTTGATTTGCGATTGGCAAGCATACCATAATCATGCAGTAATGGTCAAATAATTGAGGTGCTGGGATCGGGTGTGGGTTCCCGCCGCGCTGAATCCCAGAGCAAAAACGCCTCGACGGGAGAAAGGCCCGCGTACACTCCATCCAACACCGTGTGGATGTTGGCCCGGGCCACAGTCAGCGCCCAGATGTCACCGGCGCCAATTTGTTTGAGCGCCTGGGCGCTCGCGATAAGCGTCGCCCCAGTGGTGGCCACATCATCGATGAGCAGAATGGTCTGCCCATCCAGATGAGCGCCTTCAAGAGGCGAAAAGGCGCCCGCCATATTTCTCTGGCGCTCTTCCCGGTTGAGTTGAGCTTGAGAACGCGTCGAGCGACTGCGCTGGATGAGATTCGTTCGCAAAGGAATGTTCAGCGAATCGGCAATCTCACGGGCCAAAAGTTCACTCTGATTGAATCCTCGTTCCGCGAGCTTTTGGGGATGCAACGGCACTGGCGTCAAACCATCAATGGGGATGGGATGCGTTCTGATATAATCGATCAAGGGCGCTGCCAGCAGAGGGGCAAGCGCTTGTACGCCTTGATATTTCAAGGAACGAATCGCGTGAGCGATGGGACCACGATAAAAGAAAACGCCCCGGATCCCGCGGATAGGGTCGGGCGGCGTCAACCGACATCGATGACACACCCCGCGACGTGTCAGAGGGACGCCACAACGAATACAGATATCGGGTCCAAGAGGAGTGGCCTGACTCCAACATTGCTCGCATAAATACGAACCCAGTTGGCCACAATAAACGCACCGGGGCGGAAACAGTAAATCGAATAGCGCAGGGAGTCGTGCAAGTGCGGATTTGAACCGCATAGGACCAAAGCGTAGCGGCTAGCGTCCAGGCGCTTTATTGCGGGAACCAGGTGTTCAACAAGTCGAAAACAAAGGCTCTGAGATCATCCCCCAAGATGAGTAATATCGCCAACACAACGATAGCAATAAGAAGAAGGATGAGCGCAAATTCGATGATGCCCTGGCCGCTATTGGATGGGAGAGGCGATCGTCGGGACATGAGTTTATGTATGGGTTATTGATCGAGTGGTTGCAAGGGCTGCTGGTTGGATTTCTGCCTGGGCCTCGGCACTGGAGGTGCGTTAAACGCCAACCTCAACACCGTGCCCGCTGCATGGATGATTTCCCTTTGTGAGATTTTCGAGGCGCCGCGACGGCGGTCGGTGAACACGATAGGCGTTTCGGCGATGCTAAAACCAGCGTTCTGCACACGCCAGAGCATCTCAAGCAGATAAGAATATCCATCGGCCTTGATGCTGCATGGATCGATGGTCTCAAGCACAGAAGCCCGATAACAACGAAATCCAGCCGTGCAATCATGGGCATGAAGCCCCAAAATAGAGCGGGCGAAGAGATTGGCTCCTCGACTGAGAAGACGCCGATGAACGCCCCACAGGCGCACGCCGCCACCAGGCACGTAACGAGAGCCAATGGCCAGATCATAATCGTCGGTCAAACGCATCAGCGCCGGAATATACCGGGGATTGTGTGAAAAGTCAGCATCCATGGTCATGATGCGGTCATAGCCCTGCTCCAGCGCCCGGATGAATCCAGTTGTATACGCGGTGCCTAATCCTAATTTTGCTTTGCGATGGATGACTTGTACGCGTTCATCGCGTTGGGAGATGTCATCGACGACATCTCCGGTGCCATCAGGTGAATTGTCATCGATAATCAAGATATCGACATCTTCATCCAGCTGCAGAATACGCTCGATTAAGGGCGAGATGTTCTCAGCTTCGTTATAGGTGGGGATGATGACGATGTTGCGGAGAGGGGAGTTCATGACAAAATGATTGCACCGCGACACAGCGCGGCGCAGGAGACCTCGGATATGATACAAGAACAGCTCAGATGAGACAAGCCATCTCAACCAAACTATTCTAGCACAACATGGGGCAGACTCTAAAACTGCTCATGCGCCGCGGGTGCGTTTTAAAGTTGGGGCAGACATTGCAAAACCCGCGGGATTGCGAATCCAGCTCCGGAGCGGAGCTCCCCAGGGCGGATTCGCAATCCGACCGGCAAAACAGAAAAGCGCCCAACATTGAACCATGCCCTGACAATGGGTGCGGTTCAAAATAGATGCATTCACTCGCTGTAGACCGACTGAGGTTATCAGGCCAGCGAGTCACAGACTCGCATGCGCACATTTTTGCTCTCCAGCCGGAACTGTGACCCGACGACATTGATAAACCGCCCCGAAATTGAAACGCACCCATGCATCACGTCATTGGACGCACCATGCAGAATCAAACAGACTTCTAACCGCTCTGAAAAATGTCGAGTGCAATAGGCGTCGACGCCATTTCCCTGGCCACGAAGGCTGGAACGTGTAAAGACATGACGGTTTATTCATGCCTCTCTCGCTTCTTGTAGACGTCGCACCCATCGTGCGAATATCGAATGCGTGAATGGCCACAACGCCCCGGCTTTATCAGAGCGGCTCATCACCGATGAGCTTGTCGTACAAATCGGCCAACTCTTCCTCTGAAAAATAATGAATGACGATTCGCCCCCCCTTTCGCGTGCGATAGAGATTCACCTTGGCGCCCAGGCGTTCGCGCAAGCGGTCCTCGATGGCTTTGGTTTCGGGGCTACTGCTGAGATCATCAAGGGGCTTAGGCGATGGCGCGGGTGAATTCAATCGACGCACCAGCTCTTCGGTCTGACGCACCGACAAACCACGATTGATGACCAGTTTCATCGCCTCAAGTTTTGTTTGGTCATCCGCGAGGCCCAGCAAAGCGCGGGCATGTCCTTCTCGGATCTGTCCTTCGAGCACAGCCTGTTTGATCTCGGTGGGAAGCTGGAGCAAACGAAGGGTGTTGGCGACTGCGGCCCGGCTTTTGCCTACCTTCTCCGCCACTTGCCCCTGAGTCAGGCCAAATTCGTTGATCAGCGTCTCGTAAGCGACCGCTTCTTCCAACGGATTCAAGTCGGAACGCTGCACGTTCTCGACTAAAGCGATCTCGAGCATGGCCTGCGGCGTCGCATCCTTGATGATGACCGGCGCCTCCTTCAGTCCAGCAAGTTTTGACGCCCGCCATCTCCTTTCACCGGCAATGATGGTGTATGGGGAGGAAGCCTCTGGCCCAGCTCGCGTCACAATGATTGGCTGAATCAGACCATGTTCCTTGATAGAAGCCGCCAATTCCGCCAGCGCTTCCGGCTCAAATGTCTGCCGGGGCTGGCTGGGGTTGGGGCTGATGTCTTCCAGAGAGAGGGTGTGAACGCCAGCTTCCTGCACACTCTGGCTTGGTTCGGCAGGGGGCGTCGTGGGAATCAGGCTGCTCAGGCCTCGACCAAGTCCTCTTCGGGGGCTCATACGGTTACTCCTTCAGGCTCGGGAGAAAGTACGCCATCTCGAATCAACAGTTCTTCGGCTAATTGCTGATAGGCTTTTGCGCCTGCTGAATTTGGAGCATATGTGTTGATGGGCTCGCCATAGCTGGGCGCTTCCCCTAATCTCACATTGCGGGGGATCATGGTTTGAAATACGAGTTCCTTGAAATAGCCTCGCAACTCTTCTTCGACTTGGCGGCTGAGCTTGTTGCGGGCATCATACATGGTTAGCAACAAGCCGACGATGCGCAATGCAGGGTTGATGCTCTTGCGCACCCGCTCGACTGTGCCCATGAGTTGTCCCAAACCTTCCATGGCAAGATACTCACTTTGCACCGGAATCAAAACGCCCTGCGCCGCGGCCATGGCATTGACGGTAATCAATCCCAAACTGGGTGGGCTGTCGATGAGGATATAATCGTAACGATGAAGGGTAGGGGTCAGCGCGTCTCGAAGCAAAAAACTGCGCCGGTAAGGATCGTTAATCGCCTCCACGGCTTCGGTCTCGAGTGCGGCCAACGCATGAGAGCTCGGAGCAATGTCCAGGCGCATACGATTGGTCAGGGTAATCACATCGGTCAGTTCAGATTCCCCGCTCAGCACATCATAAAGCGAACGGGGTAACTGACTGGCTCCCAACCCCAATGAACTGGTGGCGTTGGCCTGTGGATCGATATCCACAATGAGCACTCGCTGGCCTGCGGACGCCAAAAAAGCGCCCAGATTGACCGCTGTGGTGGTTTTTCCTACTCCGCCTTTTTGATTTGCAATCGCATAGATTCGTGTCATGGTCCTGGATGAGCCTGAATGTAAGTCTCGACTTGATGACGATGGGGAATGCCGCTGAGACCAATGCCTTCGATGCTAATGCTGGCGGCGACATTGGCAAAATATGCGGCCTCGATGGGAGATTTACCGTTGCTGAGTTCAACAAGGAATGCTGCTGTAAATGTGTCGCCCGCGCCAGTGGCGTCGATCTCGTGGGCAGGACGGGAGTGCACCTGGCATCGCCTTCCATGATGATAGAGCACACAGCCTTTTGACGCCTTGGTGATTGCGACCAGGGATACAGTATCGATGATGGTGGGAAAAATGCTGAGATCGCCAATAAGATCCAGATCGGAGAATATGATCGTATCGAGATAAGGCAAGATGCGCCCAGAGCTATACCAGGGAATCGCATACACGCGTCCCTGCTGATCCCACTCACGCATCCATCCCTGCGGGGTCGCGGCCAGCATATTGATGCGTTGCTGGGCAATGGTTGGATCAACCTCCTGTGCGACTGGAGCCAACAAAAGCACGTCGGCCTTGTAAATCCTTTCGGGCACTTCAGAGGCGAGAATGGGGCCAGCAACAGCCAGCAATTGCTGTGTTCGGATCGCCTTGTAATACACGTTATGAAACGTGGTGTAGATCTCTGTTGGCAGATTAATGACCTCAATCCCCTCTTCTTCCAGGACGCGGGCGTCATCAGGATGTGCTCGGGTGAGCACGGTGACTTCCGCCCCGAGCCGCCGTGCAGTAACACCGGAATAACTCACAGCGCCACCGATGGCGTAGCCATCTTCAAGGATGTCACGGGTCAGATGTCCGATAATCGCGATGTGCACAGATCCTGGCTCCTGGTGGAGGTAAGGGAATTCATTGGCATTGTAACATAATCATCAGAGGCATCGGAAATGAATCAAACAATGCCCCGCTCCCCAAATAGAAAAAAGGCCTGCCGAAGCAAGCCTTTTCAGAAGTGTATCCAGTGATGTGGTTACCAGTTTTTGCGGAAGATGACGGAGAAGGAGTTGTGGAAGAGGGTGTTGCCTCCCCCCCCCTCTGGACATTCCGCTTCATCGGTAAAGCCAGAATGTAGGGCTTGGGTGAAATCGGTGCTGGCGGGATGAACGCCATCATCCGAAATGTAGACGGTGTACTGAGCGAATTTGTACATATCCAAAGTCACGCGACCATTCTCCGGCTTCATGATCCAGTAGTCTTTCAGATGTGTGCGTTTCTTTTCGATGATGTTCCCGGGGTCACCCGCCACAGCCTGAATGACCCAGATATCATTCACGCCATTGCCATTCGCATCGATGACTTTGACGTAAATGTTGTGCTTGCCGCGATTTTCACACGGGGCGAGCCGACGCACTTCCACCAGAGAGTACTGAGTCGCGGGTGTGGGCGTTGCAGCTGCCCGAGCGGCAGCCATCGCCGGACGATGCACCACCGGACGCGGCGTGGGCGTAGGGATGGGGGTGTTGGTGGGGATGGGGGTGGGGGTGTTGGTGGGAGTAGGCGTAGGGGTGGGAGTGTTTGTGGGGGTAGGCGTAGGGGTGGGAGTATTGGTCGGCGTGGGCGTATCGGTGGGCAAAGGGGTGTAGGTTGCGGTGGCTTGTGGCGTATGCGTCGCATCTAGGCGGGCCAGCGCCATAGCCACTGGTTGCATGTCATCCTCTTCGGCGATGGCAATGGCGGGACCATCCCCTGAATTCGTAGGGGCTTCGGAGCCCTGAAACGCATTGACGACCGTCCAGGGAATCGCGATCCCAAGCAGCCAGATCAAGAGCAGCACCACCAGGGCCAGTCGCCATTTCGCCCCACGCGATAATCCCCCAAACCAAAGTGCGAGAGCGTCGAATTTGCTGGTTTTTGCGCGTGCGGGCGCGCGCTCATTAGCGGATGTGACGACGGTCGCTGCAGCGGGAGTCTCGATAATCTGGGTGGGCGGCGCCTGGTCGACAGGGGGAGAGACGGGCATTGGAACCGCGACAACTTTTCTTCCGGCTGTCTCTTGCTCCGCCAGCTTATGGAGCTTATGGCTTAATTCTCGGCTTAAATTCAACCCCACGATGGGGGCGGCCATGATGAGCGATTCCAGGTCACTCTGAGAAAGTTCCCATAGTTCACTGTCGGTTTTCGCGAAAGCGGTCTCAAGATGAGGTTCGCCCGAAAGGATGGCTTCTTCACCAAAGATGTCGCCTTCTTTGAGGTGCAACACACCTTTGGGCCACCGCAATTCAACCTGTCCGTCCTCGATGATATGCACCCGGTCGGCCTGGGAGCCAGAGTTGTAGATGATGGCTCCAGCTGCGACGCGAATGATGATCAGTTGTTTGGCCACTTTGCGCAAGGCTGTTTCATCTAACCCGCCAAACAGTGGCAGAGCCCGCAGGCGCTCGATGGCGCGATCCTCGTCAGCAATTTGGGTGGATTCTTGTGCGCCGCTGGTCAGATGTTGCCAGAACAAGGGCGAAGTGGCGGCGATGCCATCCAGGGCTTGTTTGCTTAACTTCCAGGCGACGGTGTCGGTTTGGGCGACCGCGAATTCGTCAGATGGGAATTCATCCAGCATGGCGATGAGTCCGACAACGCCGCCAGCCTCGACAACTTGTTCTTCTTCCTCCTCGCCAATGATTACAGCGCCTTCTTCCAAGATATAAAACTCGGTGGGATGTTCATCTTTTCGGTAAAGCGTTGTTCCAGCAGGCAGATCGATAAGCTCTAAATGCGCTGCCAGTTCGGCCAATTCTTCATTGGTCAACGCCCGAAAGGCTCTGTTGCGGCGTAGGCGGTTGTTGATCAGATATTTCTTGATTTGGGCGATGGGAGAGCCAAAATTGCGCGAAAGTTTGACGCCAATGGCTGGATGATCCTGGATAATTTTCTCCAGGTCATCCCTGGTAATCGCCCAGGCGTCGGTGGCCATGGTGGTTGTGGCGGCAACTGCTCGCTGCCGTGCAAGAAAGACGCCAGATTCTCCAAAGGTTGCGCCCGCGCCCAACGTCGCCAGAATCATCGTTTCGACGCTGAGGCGTACGCCACCATGTTCGAGCAAATAAAAAGCAATGCTCTCATCGCCCTCCGCATAGATTGTCTCATGCGCTGCAAAATGCTGCAGGTGCATTGCTTGCACGATGATTGATTGCTCTTCTGCTGTCAAACCGGCAAAGAGTGTGGCGTATTTCACTAGATCAGATATCACGGGGTTATTTTACCTCCTTTTTGGTTCAACCAGCGCCCAAGGCGTTGGAGGAACCGGATGGCGTGATGGGTAAGCTTACCCCAAAAACGGCAGAATCTCCAAAATAGAGGGTTTTGTAAATCTGGGGGGCTGTGTGAAGAACATTCGGCGAGGAGTCTGCTCAATAGGAGCGTTGGAAAGTGACTTCCCAGGAATAATGGCCATAGCAGCCAGGATATTTAGTGGCCGTACACGAGGAATCGTCGGTGCAATATTTGGCGCTGATGAGATCTGCATTCGAGATGTTGCGCGGATCGGTGGACGCATCCATGGTGTCACTGCTTACCTCATGACCATCGACATCGCGGACGATACGAACGCCGTTTCCGGGAGCGTATAAGATCCACTCGGCCATGCCGGGGCCCTTTTCTCCGGAAACGTGCTCTTCGTTATCGTAAATGCTGCGAATCGTAACGCCGTTCAAGGGATTGCCAGCGGCATCGATGACCTTGATGTGCAACTCATGCTTGCCGCCGCAGTTGATTGAAGGTCCAGAGAAGGAGCCTCCATTTTCTTCCACCGACCACAAACGTCGGGCGACGATGCGGAAATCGGGACCAGCAGGCTGAGTTGGAGTGGCTGTCGCCGCGGGAGTCGCTGTCGGCGGAGGCTGTTGAATATCGGAGGCGACCGGAATGCTTTCGGTATTACCTTGAACTGTAACAACAGAGCCATACACCCAGCCGAGCTTGCCGTCAGCCAGCTGAATCTGCCACCAACTTTCGCTTTGATTTTTGGCGAGAATGGCAGCGCTAGCACCGCTGTCTAAAGATGAGACGACAGGATAGGCCGTTCCGGGACCGCTACGAACATTAATTGTGTTCTCCGAAACCACCCTCGGCTTGGGTTCAGGCGTTATGGTTGGGGTTTGGGTGGACGTTGCCGAAGCCTGCGCCACCGAAACCTGCGCTGGCGTTGCAGTGGGAGACGGCAGGGGGGGAGATGGAGTAAGGGTGGGCGTCGATGTCGCGGTGGGCGTAGCCGTGGGGGGCGGAGGCGTGGATGTCGGCAAATAATGCTTGAGAGCCGCCTCGGGCACGCCCATAGCCAGAGCCAATTTCGCCAGCGCTGATAGTTGAAGTTCACCTTCGCCACGCGTGGCGGCGCGTTCGAGGACGCCCGACAACAACAATTGCAAGTTCGGGACGCGAAGTTGCTCAAGCTGCCGATTGGCCGCATCGAGATCACCGGTTGCCTCATATCCCAAAGCAACCAGCGCCACATATTGATCTTGCTGCTCACCAGAAAGATCGCTGAATTGCGGCGCTTTTAGACGCGGAAGAAATTGCGAGCCTACCCACATCCCCATCAACAGGCCCGCGAGGATACCAACAATGGCGATGAGCCAAAGGTTTCTTTTGGAGTTTTTCATATATTTCAAATTTGTGTGAATGGCGGGATAAAGAATGCGCCAACGGAGAAAAGCGCGAACAAGAAAAGGAGCCCGTGAGAAGTGCAGAAGTATCCGAAGACCGACTTCAGAAAGTGGGCATCTCTCTGGCTCCTATACCAGAATATGCTATAATGTGATGTCACTAGCCATAAGCAAGATTTTCAGCAAGGTGCCGAAGGTGGGACTCGAACCCACATGAGCCTATGCTCAACGGTTTTTGAGACCGTCGCGTCTGCCTATTCCGCCACTTCGGCTTGGCAACTAACAAGTATACTGAGATCGCGGCCATTCGTCAAGCTGCTTTCCATCCCAAAGAGACTGTATCCGTTTGATCAATCTGAACCTTATGGATGAGTCACAGCTCATCGCTGCTGCCCAACAGGGCGATCTCCCTGCATTCAATCAGCTGGTCCTGAAATATCAGAATCTGGCTTATAATGTGGCGTATCGTATTCTGGGCGATGCAGACCGAGCGGAGGACGCAACGCAGGACGCCTTCATCAAAGCGTATAAAGCAATGGGCGGTTTTCGCGGAAGTGATTTCAAACCATGGATGCTGCGGATCGTCACCAATACCTGTTACGACTATTTGCGCGCATCGAAACGAAAGCCCACCAACAGCCTGGATGACGAATTAGACAAAGGGGAATACAATCCACGATTTCGCGATCCGGGCGAAGGGCCAGAAAAATATGTGGAACGTCAGGAGTTAAGTCGCGCGATTCAGTGGGGAATCAACCAGCTCAACGATCATCAACGCGCTGTGATTGTACTGATCGATATTCAGGGACTTTCCTACGAAGAAACTGCCGAAACGTTGGGGGTCTCTTTAGGCACGGTCAAATCCCGCCTTAGTCGCGCGCGGGCAAAATTACGCGACATTTTGCAAGCGCATCAGGAACTTTTACCGGAACAGTATCGTTTCCCTCATAGGGAGCACTCCGTATCCATTCACTCATGAAACAGACCTTCTCCATTTCCGACGAACTGCTTTCCGCTTATATCGATCGGCAGATCGGTGAAGCGGAGCTTCAACGCGTGGAAAAAGCATTGGCAGCGGAGCCAGCCGTGAGGCATCGATTCGAAACACTGCAAGCCACGGTGAACTTGCTAAACAATACGCCAGACGTTGTGGCTCCTCGGGCTTTCGTCCTCTCAGAAAGTCAGGTTTTGGCTGCAGGCGGGACCATTCGGGGAGCAGCGAAGCGATCTTCGTTTTGGCAGAAATGGTTGCCGCGAATGATGCCCGCGGCAACGGCCATTATTGCGGTGTTGTTCTTTTTCTCCTTAAAGATGACGCCATCGACGCTCCCCACGCTTTCGCAACAGCAGCCAGCGCCAGCAATGACCACCGAGAAAGACAACGCACAAGAAGCCAATGTGGAAAATATCGAAACGGAAGCAGTGGCCATGAGCGCCGAAGAACAAGCGCCCATGGTTGCTGACGAAGTGGTAGATGAGGCTACGACGAACACCGCAGCTCAACCCAAAGCGGCGCTTATCGAAAGAAACGTAACAGCTCCGCAAGAGGAGGTCAGCGCCACCGCGGAGCCTGCGTCGAAAACTGCTCAAACAGAAAAAGTCCTACCAAAATCAGCCCAGCCCCAGGCCATCGACGCATCGGCGCCAACAGAAACGACCAATATCGAAGCCGCCAATAATGAACTTCTCCCCCCCGCAGCGCCCCCATCGCCGGCGCATAGCTCAACGCTGACTTGGCTTCTGGGCGTATTACTGATTCTGTTTATCTTCCTCACCTGGCGCATCACCTTAAGACGCCCGCGCCCAGAATAATCTCGCCTCAGAATTTGACATCCAGGTCGCATCTGAATACAATAACCCCTGCAATTCGTTATTCCACCGTAGCTCAATTGGCAGAGCAGCCGGCTGTTAACCGGCTGGTTCCTGGTTCGAGTCCAGGCGGTGGAGCCTGTAGCCGTCCGTGAGGGCGGCTTTTTTTATTGACTATACCAGCGCACTCCTCCCGCACGCCTGCTCCATGCCCAATCGACTCATTCACGCCACATCAACCTATCTGCTTCAGCATGTCCACAACCCTGTCGACTGGTGGGAGTGCGGCGCCCAGATTATCTCGCCGCGGCCCAACGCAACGCCGAATTCATCCTGAAAAGCATGCGAGATGAGCAATGACGACTCTTTCGAGCATGAAAAAGGAGGACGGACGCACCTCCATGCTTATCTCGAAGACTACACAGATGTGGCGGAATGCCTCATCGCCCTGTATCAAGGCACGTTCGAAACGCACTGGCTCACCGCGGCGGACGAACTGCAGGCGATCGTTCATCATCATTTCTGGGATGAAGAACATGGCGACGCTTTTCAAACCTGAGGATGAACATGAAGCAATCATCGTGCGACGCAAAGATTTTTATGATGGCGCTGAGCCCAGCGGCAACAGCGCCTATGCCTTTGCGACACTACGACTGGTCCGATTGTTGAATCGTCCCGACTTGACCGAACGGGTCGAGACGATCTTTCACCACATGCACCATCACATCCCCACCCAGCCCATGGGATTCGGAAGGTTGCTTTGCGCCCTGGATTTCCATCGGCGCCCACCACAAGAAATTGCGCTCAATGGTCAGCCGCAGCAAAGCGATTTCCAACGTTTGCAGCAAAACGTCTATTCACATTTTCTGCCCGATGTGGTCATTGCGGGCGCAACCCCCGCCGCAATTGCCAGGTTGGGGGCGAAAATACCCTTGCTGGCAGGGCGAACCGCCCTGTCAGGAGGAGCCACCGCCTATGTCTGCCAGAATTTCAGTAGATCACGATTTGCCATGATGCGCAGAGCCGGATTGCGAATCCGGCTGGACACATACTCT
>Ga0256914_1001427_pt1 | contig 21574 bp, 27 predicted proteins | sample HulkmetaG_FD_191571 | JGI IMG/M metagenome (GOLD analysis project Ga0256914, IMG submission 191571) | Hydrothermal chimney microbial communities from Main Endeavour vent field at the Juan de Fuca Ridge, Pacific Ocean - Hulk | ecosystem: Environmental > Aquatic > Marine > Hydrothermal vents ... | reverse complement strand
TTTCAAAATCAAACTCATTTCAAGAGAAAAATCTCTTGAAATTTGGTTATTTTAAAAATTGTTTTAAAGAACTATTGCCTTTTTTTATTTTTTGCCTTTATTTAAGTTGTTTTTTATAAAAAGGCTACAAATTATATTCATTTATTTTTTTTCTAAGTGTATTTCTGTTGATACCGAACTGGTCTGCTATTTTTAACTGTGATTTAAATTTCAAAAGTCCTGCTTTTATAAGCGGTATTTCATAAATATGCAAATTATCCCTATAATCATTTTTACTCCCGAGTTTTTTTAAAAAATAATTTTGTAAAATTCGCATAATATCCTTTTCTTGCATCAACTCTTCGATAAGAGCTTTGTAGATACTCATTTTCAAAGAGTAACAGTTTCTATCAAGATTTAATTCCATCTCTTTTATATCAATATCAATATCTCTAAAACCAAAATCATATTTGGCATCTTCAAGAAATTTTTTAGCCAAAGGATAAATATCTTCTCTTCTATCTACAAGAGGAGGCAAATTTATACTTAGGCTAAAAAACTTATCTCTGATTTTACTGAAAATATTTTTTTGTGAAGTTGCTATGATTCTTGTTTTGTTTTTTTGCAAAATACCAAAAAGTGTATCTGTATATTTTATTTTATCAAAATTTCTGATTATGACATTTTGGTGTTGGATCATCATAGTTGTTATCGTGGTTATATCACTATCACCGTTTATTATGGGAGCATTGACAATATATTTGGCTAAAGTTGTTTTTCCGGTACCCTCTTCTCCTGTTATAAGTGCATTTATCTCTAAACTTTTTAGCAGATTTGCAGATTTTAGAGCCTCTTTTGAGGCTCTGTTTTTAGCTATAAAACTAATTGCATCCACAGCCGGTTCCACAGCCGCATGATTCTTCACCTCCGCCTACTACACCGCTTGCTGCTTCAGCTTCCGTAGCATCTCTTACTTCCAAAACAGAAACATTAAAAATCAAATCTTTACCTGCCAAAGGGTGATTAAAATCAACTACTACATTATTGTCATCAAAACTTTTTACTGTAACTTGAACAGTTTCGCCGTTTTCTCCCTGTCCGTAAAGAACCATTCCTTCTTGCAAATCTATTCCGGCAAATTGCTCTTTTGGCAATGTTTGAACAGCTTCCGGATTAACTTCACCGTATCCTTGATTGGCCAAAACCTGTACTTCAGCTTTTTCACCGGCATTCATCTTGGTTAATTTATCTTCAAGACCCGGAATTATCTGTCCTTTACCACTTACAAACTCTAAAGGTTCTTTTCCGATATTGCTATCTAAAATTTCACCCGTATCGGCATCTTTAAGTTCATACTCAAATGATACTACTTTATTGTCACTTGTTGACATATTTTCTCCTAATATAAATATAGAAACTGATTTTAACGAAAAATAGATTTATTGTAGATTAATTTTATTTTACAGTTACCGGATATATACCGGAAGTTTATTTGTTTAACAATTTGGCAACCTTGCTTTTGGGATATTTTGCTATTAGAATATCTTTAAATTTTTTTGCATTTTTTTTATCACCGAGCTTGCTAAAAGAGATATAGGTATGATAAAGCAAAGTAGGGGTAAAACTTGCCTTGTCATAAAGAGATATACTTCTTTTATAATACTCAATCGCTTTGGCAAAATGTTTTGTTTTATAATTAATTTCACCGAGGTAAAAATTACTTGTTGCCGGAAGATATCTTTTTTTAATTGATGCCTGAAAAAGCTCCATTGCTTTTGTATAATTTTTTCTTTTAAAATTTCTTTTTGCTTCGGCAAATAAAACACTTCCTTTTTTTGACAAAACTTCTTTTGCAGCAAGTTTTTTATCAAGCAATGCAAGTTTCTTATCAAAACTTTCTTGTATTTGATTTAATTTTTGATTTAAAACATCTTTTGATACATAGGAAGAATTTATAGAATCAATCAAAGAACTAAGCTCGGACAGAACAAGTTTGACTTTTTGGTTATTTTGTATCAGTAACTCTTTAGTAGCATTCAAATCATTTTTTAAAGCTAAAAGCTCTTTTGTATTGTTTGATTCGCCAAGTTTTATCTTATGTATGGATTGTTCTATTTTAAAAATCCTGTTATTTTGAGATTCAACAACACTTTTTATACCATCAATCTTCTCTTGCATATCATTCAATTCTGTTTTTACAAAACTGACATTTGTGGATAGTGTTTTTACCTCTTTTTTATTTTTAAGGATTACTTTTTCACTGCTTGTAAGACCGTACGGGTTAGGCGCATCCAAGTCACCGGCACCAAATGCCGATGGCTCAGCTGCAAATGCTGCTATACCAAGCAGTAGTATCAAAATGTATTTACACATAAATAATTATGGTAAAAATTTAAATTCTACTCTTCTGTTTTTAGCCCAGCATGCTTTATTGTGTTCTGTACATACCGGATTACTTTCACCATAACTTATAATCATAAGCCTGTTTGCATCCACACCAAGAGTTACAAGTGCGGATTTTACACTTTTTGCTCTTCTAAGACCTAAAGCATAGTTATACTCATCAGTACCCCACTCATCAGTATTGCCTTCTAATTTAACAGAAAAATCCTTTGCATCATCTGAGTTTACAATATTTGCATCTTCTTCAACCAAAGGCTTTTGATCTTCTCTTATATTATATTTGTCAAAATCAAAATGAATTATTTTTGTTTTTTGCTCCAGCTGGGCAATTTTATAATTCACATCATTCCCGTTTGCATTCATATTGTTGGCAGTCTGGTTTGTGCTTGTATCCATAGAATTGCTCATAGCGGAAACTTTTGTGTCAGCTGCTTTGGCATTTTGATTTGCATTCATTTCACTTTTTTTAGTCATATCGACTTCCGGGGTTTTTTTACTACAGCCTGTAAAAAGCAACAATGCGGTACCGATACTTATAAGAACTATTTTTTTCACACTTTATCCTTTTTTAAAAAAATTTCTTTTATTTTATCATATTTTTCTTAAATTACCAATCAAGAGATTGAATTCTGCCAACTTTTAAAGGAAATAAAAAACTTTTATTGGAATATAATCGAATAATACCAAGAGCTGATTGTCTTTTGTAATTTTTTATAAACATAATCGTTTCACCCTTATTGGCAAATCTTGGAAAATAATTTTTACCCGTAGCTGTTAATTGTCTTATATATTCTGTTTTTGTTGAAATAAGATAAAGATTGAAACTGTTTTTACCAAATTCACTATCACCTTCACGCCTTGAAAAAACAAGATAATTTTCATATGCACTAAAAGAGTTGTTATTTTTACCCTGATAAACCAATTGCTCTACAGGTGCATACAAATGCGGTCTTTTGGCAAATATATTGGGATAACCCAATCTGTCTGACACAAATGCTATCCTTGTTTCATTATCTATAAAATTACCGCTGACATCTATACCTTTGAATTTTGTAATTCTCTCTAATTTTTTAGTTTGCAAATCATATATATAGATATCAGGCTGATCATTTGGTGCCATTGTCAAAACAAGTCTGTTTCCGTCTTTGCTCACATCAGAACATACCAGCATACCTTTGCTTGAAATTATTTTATATCTTTTTCCTTTCTTAAGATCTACTTTGTATAAAACGGGAGTTCTTCCATTGTATGACGAATAGTAAAAAGCATCTTGATTTTGGTTTGCCCATTTCGGAAAAATATTTAATCCTCCTGTAACTATGGTTTTTTGATAACTCAAAGTATAATCTGAAATGACTATATCACTCTTTTTCTTTCCTGTATATTTGGCAAATACAACAAATCTCTGCATCCAGTCGATTGATGGTGCACCTAATTTGTTATTGATATCTATGATCATTTTATGTGCTAAAAACGGATATCTGTTTTTATTGGATATTTTATAAATATTTTGCATTATTGCCGAACCGTTTTTTGCATTTATAAGTTTCATATAACCAATAAGTGTATTATCCTGTTTTTCAAGCTTAAATCTCGCAATCAAATCCGGCATGATATTGCTTTGAAAATTCTCTTTATAGTCACCTTCATATGTAGTTTTTATATATCTGTCATCTACTATAAAATTTGCAGAAATTTTCAAATCCCCAACAAGCAGTTTATATATCTTTTTTTCTATATATTTATCGGCAAAAGAATTATCAGTTGCATCCTGAACGACAATCTTTGGAAGTTTGTTGCCTTTTTTAACTATATCTATAGTAGCATCAAATGCAAACAGTGTCAAACAGCTTACTATCAAAACAAGCAATATTTTTTTCACTTATTTCTCCTTATTCGTCTTTAAAATTAACTTTTATTGTTATATAATCACCAAGTTTGTACGGTGGAAACTTTTCATCTTTTAAACTCTCCAAAAAGCTCTGTAGCTTGGCATTGAATTCGTTATTATATGAAAGTTCATCTATTTTGTAGCTGAAATTTCCAAACTTGTCTATAGTTACAGTAACCTTTGCACTGTTTCCGGGAAGCGTACCGGGAGTTTCTTGCCACTTTTCATCTAACATATCGCTGATTTTTCCGATATACTCATTGTATTCGCCGATTTTTTGACTTTTTGGCTGGCTTGCACTTTCAAGACTCAAACTTTTTACTATACTTGTAGCTGATTTTTGTTTATTGGTATTTTCTTCAGATAAACTTTTTTTTACAAATTTTGGAATTTTGCTGTTTTGATTTGCTTTTTTTGTCAAATTTTGTTCTTTTTTTAAGTATTTTTTTGTATTTATCCCACTAAAGAGAGACTTTAATGATTTTGATTTTACAGTTTTTTTGATGGATTTTTTGATTTTGGCTTTTTGTTTGCTTTTATGTATAGATTTTTTTTTCTTGGATATTTTTTTTGTTAATTTTTTTTTGGGAAGTCTGCTTTTTTTTATACTTTTATTTTCTTTTATGGAAATTTCAATGAAACTGTTTTTTTTGCTTGTATACTGTTTTGATAAAATTTTGGATTCTGCTATGTATGAAAGTATAAACCATATAAGCAATATATAGACAAAAACAGAAAAAAATCCGCCTATAAAAAAATATTTATCACTTTTTTGCATCTCTATCCCTCGGTAATTAGGGAAACTTTTGAAAATCCTGCCTCTTTGACACTTTTTAATATATACATAATTGACCCGTATTGCAAATTTTTATCTGCCCTTATATATACCGTTGTATTTTTAGAGATTGATTTTGAGAAAAGTATAAAACTGTCAGCAAAAGCACTGTATTGATACTGATTTTTTCCTACATACACTTTTTTATCTTTGGTTATTCGTATCTCAAGATCAGGAATTTTGCCAAGTGATTTTGATTTTGAACCTTGGGGTAGTTTTATATTTTCTTCATATATAATCGCAGGTGTTGTAACCATAAGAATGGCTAAAAGAACAAGCATTATATCAACCAAAGGGGTGATATTTAAATCCGGTTTTTCATCCCAATCAATATACATCAATCCTCTGTATTATCTTTTGTTAAATTGTTAATAAGAAGTATCTTTTCCCTATCTACAACACTTAAATAATCATATGCTTTTCTTTTGAGTATAATATATCCGCTGTATGCAGGGATTGCTACCAATATTCCGCCTGCTGTTGCAACAAGTGCCTCGCTGATTGCGGGAGCTATAACATTTAAAGATGCACTAGTGGCTCCTGCAAGTTTTGAAAATGTTTCAAGAATTCCGACAACCGTACCGAAAAGCCCTATAAAAGGAGAAGTTGAAGATATTATAGAAAGTACAGAAAGATATGAAGTAGCACTTTTTTGAGCCACATTTATACAAACTTCAAAGATTTCATTATTGCCTTTATATCCGGAGGTACACTTTCGCAAAATAGAATCAGGTCTGACTGTAGAACTGCCCATAAGCATACTTTCAAGTGATGATTCTTCTCTTTTTATAAGTGAATTTATATAAAGATATCTATATACGATAACCCACAGAGTAATTAAAAAATATATAGATAACCATAACAATACCGCTATGGTTATCTCACTACTTCTTGATAAATAATTTAAAAAGAGATCAATTAAATTCATATATTATGATTTTCTGATACTTTTAACACGAGCCAATACATTCTCTGTTACATAAGGATCACTTTTAATACTATCCAATAAATCTTCAACCTTTTTAAGAGAATCGGCTATCTTGCTCTCGCTCTCGTCACCACCTACATATACCGCACCTTCAGCCAATATATTAACCCCGCTTTCATCAACTTCGGCATATCCGCCGTCAATTGCAACAAGGTCATGTTTTGCATTGGTATTTTCTATATCAATAACACCTGTTTTCAAAAGAGTCAGTACTGATGCATGACCGGGAAGTACACCGAATTCACCTTCACTACCCGGAAGGGTAATACTCTTGACATCTCCTTTAAAGATGATGCCTTTAGGGGTAACTATCTCAAGTTTTAATGTATCCATAAACTTTTCCTTCCAAAAAAACAGTTAGTCTAAAACTAACTGTTTTTCATTTTTTCAGCTTTCTCTACAGCCTCTTCAATGTTACCAACCATATAAAATGCATTTTCAGGCAAATGATCATACTTACCTTCAAGTATTCCTTTAAAACCTGCAATTGTCTCTTCGAGTGTAACATATTTTCCGGGACTTCCTGTAAATACTTCTGCAACAAAGAAAGGTTGAGAAAGGAATTTTTCAATTTTTCTTGCTCTTTCAACTGTTTGTTTGTCTTCTTCGCTAAGCTCATCCATACCAAGAATTGCAATAATATCTTGCAAATCTTTGTACTTTTGAAGTACTGCCTGAACTCCTCTTGCAACTTTATAATGCTCTTCTCCGACAATTCCTGGATCCAATAGTCTTGAAGTACTATCAAGAGGATCAACAGCAGGATATATTCCTTTTTCTGCAATGCTCCTGTTTAAAACAGTTGTTGCATCCAAGTGTGCAAAAACAGTTGCAGGAGCAGGATCGGTCAAGTCATCAGCAGGAACATAAACTGCTTGGACTGAAGTAATAGATCCTTTCTTGGTTGATGTAATTCTCTCTTGCAATCTTCCCATTTCACTTGCAAGTGTAGGCTGATAACCAACTGCACTTGGTATCCTTCCAAGAAGTGCGGACATCTCAGAACCTGATTGGGCAAATCTAAAAATATTATCAATAAACATTAAAACATCAAGACCCATTTCATCTCTAAAATACTCTGCCATTGTAAGACCGGTTAAAGCAATTCTGTTTCTTGCTCCCGGAGGCTCATTCATTTGACCGTAGCACAAGGCAACTTTGTCAAGAACATTTGATTCTTTCATCTCATTATAAAGATCATTACCTTCTCTGGTTCTCTCTCCAACACCGGCAAATACCGAATAACCGCTGTGTTTAAAAGCAACATTATGGATAAGTTCCATTATGATAACCGTTTTACCAACACCGGCACCCCCAAATAGTCCTATCTTTCCACCTTTGGCATACGGTGCTAACAAATCGGCTACTTTTATACCTGTTTCAAATATTTCACTTTTTGTACTTTGGTCTTCAAAAGGAGGCGGATCCCTGTGAATTGACCAGTGATTTTTTGCGACAACAGGCTCACCGTTATCAACAACATCTCCTATTACATTAAAAATTCTTCCGAGAACTTCTTCTCCCACAGGAACTTTTATAGGTGAACCAAGAGCTTTAACTTTTAAGCCTCTTACCAAACCCTCACTCATATCCATTGCTATGGTTCTTACCGTGTTGTCACCCAAATGTGCGGCAACTTCCAAGATAAGCTTATGAGTTTTTCCCTCAACTTCATATACCACTTCCAGAGCATCATTGATTTCAGGCAATTTGCCCTCAAAACTAACATCAATGACAGGCCCCAAAATCTGGCTTATAACTCCATCCATTAATTTATCTCCTTAGTTTGTTTACTTATTACTTATTACTTTTGTGCTTCAACACCGCTTATAATCTCAATCAACTCTGTGGTAATGGCACTTTGTCTTGCTTTATTATACTCCAAAGTTAATTCCTGAACTCTTTCGTTTGCATTATTTGTAGCATTATCCATTGCCTGCATTCTTGCACTGTGTTCAGCCGCCAAAGAATCAATCAGGGCAAAATACATATTGTACTCAAAGTACATTTTAAGCAAATTCTCCAAAAGTTCCGTATTGTCTTCGGGCTCAACCTCTATCATGGAAGTAGAAACATCTTTTGGAGGTTCAAATCTTTTTACCGGAACTACAGTGTTAACTCTCAATTCCTGAGATATCATATTTTTATATCCATTATGCACTATGAGAACTCTGTCTGTTTTGTCTGATAAAAAGTCATCAATGGACTCATTTATAATCTCAGCTGCAATTTTTGTAGTTGGAGCTGAACTGACACCGATTTTTTGGTCAAACAGTTCTATGCCCTTAAAATTAAAGTAACCGATACCTTTTTTTCCGATTGCTTTTAATCTAACTTTTGTTTTTTTGGCAGCATACTCTTCGAGCAAAGCATTGACAGCTTTTATAGTTTGGATATTGAAACCACCACAAAGTCCTTTGTCCGCAGTTACAAATATAATATCAACAACTTTCGGATTGTCATTTATATCAAAAAATTTACTTTTTATCCCGCCTACTCTGTATTTGTTTATTTTATGGGAAATTTCAGACAAAACTTCATTTATCTTGATAGCATATGCCTGTGACTCTTCTGCCGCGAGCTTTGCTTTCATCAATTTTGCAGTAGAAACAAGCTTCATTGCCCTTGTTGTTTTTTGGGTATTTTTAACACTACCAATTTTTCTCTTAATATCTTTTAGATTTGCCATTTTATAACCTTAATTTGCTTCAAAAGTTGCTTTAAACTCATCCAATATCTTATTTAATTGTGCTTTTATCTCATCGTCAATCTTCTGTTTTGTTCTGATATCATCAAGCACTGAAGCATATTTTGCCTCAATAAAAGGATATAATTCAGCTTCAAATTTTGTAACATTTTCAGCATCTATATCATCAAGATATCCATTTGCACCAGCATAAATAATAACCACTTGCTTTTCAACCGGAAGCGGTGAATACGGAGGCTGTTTTAAAACTTCAACCATTCTTTGTCCACGCTCTAACTGATTTCTGCTTGTTTCGTCCAAATCACTGGCAAACTGTGCAAAAGCTTGAAGTTCTCTGTATTGGGCAAGATCAAGTCTTAATGTACCTGCAACCTGCTTGATAGCTTTTATCTGAGCTGCACCACCGACTCTTGAAACAGAAAGTCCGACATTGATAGCAGGTCTGATACCTGAATTAAACAGATCGGTTTCCAAGAAAATCTGACCATCTGTAATAGATATAACATTAGTAGGAATATAAGCTGAAACATCACCTGCCTGAGTTTCTATAACAGGAAGAGCAGTTAAACTTCCCGCACCCAAATCATCACTCAGCTTCGCAGCTCTTTCAAGTAGTCTTGAATGCAGATAAAAAACATCTCCCGGATATGCTTCTCTTCCCGGAGGTCTTCTTAAGATCAAAGACATTTCTCTGTAAGCGACAGCATGTTTACTTAAATCATCATAAATGATAAGCGCATGTCTGGAATTGTCTCTAAAATATTCACCCATTGTTACACCTGCATATGGTGCCAAATATTGAAGAGCCGCAGAGTCACTTGCACCGGCATTTACAACTATGGTATAATCCATTGCTCCATGCTCTTCAAGTTTTTTTACAATTTGTGCGACAGTTGACTGTTTTTGTCCGATAGCAACATATATACATGTAACATCCTGACCTTTTTGATTTATAATGGTATCAACCGCAATGGTAGTTTTACCTGTCTGTCTATCGCCGATAATCAACTCTCTTTGACCACGACCTATCGGTACAAGTGCATCTATGGCCTTGATACCGGTTTGCAAAGGCTCATGTACTGATTTTCTTGCCATTATGCCGGGTGCTTTTTCTTCAACAAATCTATACTCGTCAGTTTCTATAGGACCTTTTGAATCAATTGGTTCCCCAAGAGGATTTACAACTCTTCCGACAACCGCATCTCCAACCGGAACTTTTAAAAGTTTACCTTCTCTTTTTACAGAAACACCTTCTCTTATATCGTTACCGGATCCAAGTATGACTATACCTACACTTGACTCTTCCAAGTTTAGAGCGATACCTTGTTCGCCATTTTCAAACTCGACCATTTCACCGGCCATTACATTTTTAAGTCCATATACCTGTGCAATTCCATCAGCAACAGAGATAACTTTTCCGGTCTCTTCGATATCTACACTTAATTCGAAATTATCAATTCTCTCTTTTATGATAGAGCTAATTTCGTCCGCTTTAATCTTTGAACTCACTTGAGCACTCCTTTAGTTTTTTATATTGCTTTTAGTATATGCTCAGTCATTTGAGCTTTTAATCTATCAATCGAAAAACTTATTTCGACACCTAAATCTTCAATTTCTATTTTAATACCCGGATAGTCACTTTTGACACTTTGCAGTACTATTTTAGAATTAAATTTACTACTTAATTTTTCTTCAATACTGTTTATATTTTTTTTGTCTATTTGAGAACTACTTATAATATGGCCGATAAATTTATTATCTTTTAAAGATAATTCATATCTTAATTCATCACATATCGGTGAAATCAAATTTGTTCTATCATTTATTACAAGTATTTTTATAAAATTTTTAAATTTTTCATCAGGATTATCAAATAACGATATGATAAAATCAAACTTTTCATTTTTTGATATTGTTGGAGAAAGAAGTATATTTTTCATCTTTTCCATAGAGTAAACTTTGTTTAAAATTTGCAAATCCTCATAATACTTTCTTATAGTTGTATCATCAGCGGATTCAAATAGAGCCTTTACATATTTTTTAGCAATCGGTGGTATCATTTATGCAACCTTTTTCATGACAATATTGACAAGTTCACTATTGTCGAAAGTTTGTAGATTTTCAGCAAAAAGAGAATTTACGGTTTCGGCCACAACTGACTTGACCATTTTTCTTCTTTCTATCTCACATCTTTCATCATGGTATTTTTCAAGAAGTTCAAGCTCATTTGCCAATTCATCTTTGATTCTATCAGTTATAAGCTCGGCTTCTTTTTTTGCATCTTCAACGATACTTTTAGCCAGTATTTTAGAATCTTCAAGTTTTTGAACTGCTTCTTCTTTTGCTTTTTTAGACTCTTCAACTTTTTCCTGAATTGATTTAAGTGTTGATACTATCTCTTCTCTTCTTCCTTTAAAAAAGTTCTTTAAAGGTCCTGCTACATATCTGTAAAGAATGGCAGCGAAGATTAAGAAGTTTATAGTTCTGGGAATAATATCCGTACTCCCTTCTCCCGCAAAAAGTGCCAACGGAGAAAACAATATAATTAATCTAAAGAACAATTTCATCTCCTTATATTTGACTAAGCTTAGTTTTTAAGCTATCTTTAAAAACAGGTAACTCATTTTTGAGTCTTGAGTTCAACTCCTCTTTTTCCTGATTTAATTCAAGCAAAAATGACTCATAAGCTTTTTCAAGAACCGCTTTTTTAGCTTCTATTTTTTCATTATATTCAGCTTTGACCATATTAATGGCCTCTTCTCTTATCTTGTGTGCCTCATTTTTTGCATGCTTTATCAAGTTTAAAGCCTCTTCTTCAAGATGAGAAACATTGCTACTGTTTTTCTTTGCCTGCTCCAAATCATTTTTGATTGACTCGTCTCTTTCATGCATGAATGTAAGCAACGGCTTATAAAGTATCTTGTTCAATACTACGATCAAAAAGATAAATATAACCGCAACTAACAGCAATAAACCCGGACTTATATCCAACATTGTTGCTCCTTGGTTTTTTAAAAATTCATGTATTTTACCAAAAGTTTCTGTAAACTTTTATTAAATAAAGTAAAAATTATTATTATTTTTAACTTATAGAGTTTAAAAAACTTTCAACCTCATTGTCTGTTTTAAATTCTATAATTATTTTATTTTCTTTTCTTTTGCTTTTTATACCTATTTTTTCTAATTTATTAACAAGTTTGTCAAGATTTTTTATTTTATTTTTTTCTACACTTTTTTTAACGAAACTTTTTTCTTTGTTTTTTATATTTTTGACAAGATTTTCCGTTTCTCTTACACTTAGTTTTTGTCCTATGATACTGTTTGTTACACTTTCTTCTTCTTTCTCTGAGAGTCCGACTAATACTTTTGCATGTCCTTGTGAAATTTTACCATGTATAAGTAAATTTTTTGTTTTTTCGCTTAAATTTATCAATCTTAGTGTATTTGTTATCTGAGTTCTGCTTTTGTGAATTATATTTGAAAGTTCATCATGGGTAATTTTATACTGTTCTATCAACTCTTTATATGCAGTCGCCAATTCTATAGGATTTAAATTTTCTCTTTGTATATTTTCTATAAGAGCCAACTCTCTTAAATTTTCCGATTCTATATCTGCAACTATTGCTTTTATATGTGTTAAATCGGCCAACTTTGAAGCTCTAAGTCTTCTCTCCCCGGCAATAAGCATATAACCGTCATCTTTTTTAACAACTATTATAGGTTGCAAAAGTCCATGTTTTTTTATAGATTCCGCAAGTTCGTTAAGAGCACTTTCATTAAAATAAGTTCTTGGCTGATATATGTTTGGTAAAATTTCGTTTATATCTATTTCACAAATCAAATTTGCCTTATCTTCTATATCGTTTCTGTAAGCTTCTTCAACATCTTCTAAAATTGCTCCTATACCGCGTCCCAAAGCTTTTTTGGTTTTTGCCATCTCTATCCTGCCATTATAGAAGTTGCAAGATTTTGGTAAGCTTGAGAACCGGTTGATTTTATATCATATAAAATAATGGGTTTTCCAAAGCTCGGACTTTCTGCAAGTTTGATATTTCTGGGGACTACCACATAAGATGAGTTTTTCTTATCTTTAAAAAGTTTATTTTTAAAGTGTTGTTTCAAATCAGCAAAAACCTGCTTGGAAAGATTGTTTTGTGTACTGTACATTGTTGGCAAAAAACCCTTAATCTTAAGTTTAGGATTGATAGTTTTTTTGATAAGTTTTATAGTATTTAAAAGCTGAGCCAATCCCTCTAATGCAAAAAATTCACACTGTATGGGAATAATAACCGAATTTGCCGCACTCAGAGCATTGATAGTTATACTTCCAAGAGCCGGGGGCGAATCTATGATAATATAATCAAACTGATCTTTTATCTCTTTGATTTTATTTTTAAGCACCAGTTCTCTTCCGTCGCTCTCTTGGTCGTAAAATTCTTTTTCTATACCTACTAAACCGATATTTGAAGGTGCCAAAAATAGAGTAGGAATCGAAGTTTTCAATATAATTTGAGAAAGTTTTTTACTGCCTATGAGTACATGATAGATATTGTACTCATAATCATTCCTGTGAAAGCCAAGACCGGTAGTAGCATTTGATTGAGGATCTGCATCAATAAGCAAAACTTTTTTTTCGGCAACTGCCAAAGAAGCTGCCAGATTGATAGCTGTAGTAGTTTTTCCTACACCGCCTTTTTGATTGGCAATAGCAATTATCTCTTCCATATCCTACATACTCCCTTTATCTTGCACTAAAGACTTTTTTATCATTTACTGTTATTGAGCCATCTTGATTAAGTTTTGCATCTTTAAGCGAAACGATATTTTCATCAAGATGAAAACAAAACTTTTTTGTTTTATGAAATTCTATCTTATATTTGCTAAAAACTTGCTTCCATGAAAAATTTTTTTTAATTTTTTTTACAAATTCCTCTATAAGCAAATCTTTGTTTATTCGTATATCAAGTTTGCCAAAATTATGGGGAGCATCTCTCAGATTTAAACCTATGGAGCATATAATATTTTCACCGGTTTTAACTGTAATAACACCACCGATTTTTTTTTCATCCATATAAAAATCATTTGGCCATTTTAACCATATATCAGAGCCTCGGGCAGATAAGATATCTTTCAACATATAAGCAAAATATATAGAAGTGGACTGTATTGGCAAATCTTTTGGCAACTGTTTCATTTTTACACAAAAAGATAAAAAAAGATTTCCGTCTTTGCTTATCCATTTATTGCCCCTGCTTCCCACACCATTTTCCTGTTTGTCTGCAACTATAAGTACAGGGGGAGTAATTTTGCCGTTTTTAAGGGCATTTTGAATATATTTGTGAGTAGAATCTATATTTTTAAATGATATAATCTCCAATTTTTAACCTTTTGCCGACCAAGTACTCTTTTGCACTCATCTCTTTTTTTGAAGCCGGCTGAACTTTTAAAAGTTTTATTTTTCCTTTTTTGCATCCTATGCTTACGCTATCTTTTTCGATACTGAGAATTTCTCCGGGATTGTATGATTTGTCACTTTCAACAAAACTCATTTGTTTGATTTTTAAATTATTTTTCAGATAAATTCCGGGCCATGGTGTAAAAGCACGATATTTCAAATATATTTTATATGCATTGTCAAATGTTATTTCTCCATCACTTCTTGATATTTTTTTAGTATGAGACGATAAAGCCTTAAATTGCTTTAGAGGTTTTATACTGTCAAAATTCTTGATGATATCAAGACATAGTTTCGCAGCCGCCAAAGACATTTTGTCAAATAATTCACCGACAATCATATCTTTTTTTATATCAATATACGAAAATCCGAGCATATCACCGGTATCAAGACCTTCATCCATCAGCATTGCCGTAACACCGCTGAAATCATCACCATTTAAAATAGCAGATTGTATAGGACTTGCACCCCGATATTTCGGAAGTATCGAGGCATGAAGATTGATGCATGGTGCAATATTTAGTATATTTTTAGGAAGAATTTGTCCATAAGCTGCAACGATAATAAAATCCGGTCTGAAACTTTCTATCTGTTCTTTAACTTTATTGTCTTTCAATGTAACGGGTTGAAATATTTTCATCTCATATCCGCTACTTTGCAAAATTTTCTTTACATACGGAGGTGTAAGTATCTGTTTTCTGCCAACCGGTTTGTCCATCTGGGTAAAAACTGCCGAAACATTTATATCCTGACTATCAAGAAGTTCCTTTAAAATTACCCATGCATAATCAGGAGTACCCATAAATATTACATTTTTTATATCCATTTTTATTCACACTCTTTACTTATCGGGCAAAAAAGTGTTCCGCTTTTATGTATGCCTTCAAGCAAAAAACTTTTTGCATCACTTAAATCAAACCCGTTAGCCATAAACATTATCTTGTTTCTTTTTAGTAAAAAATCAGCCGCTTTCAGTTTCGTTGCAATACCGCCGGTAGCAAAAAAATTATTGGGATTTACTTTGATATTTGTTTCATCCGCACTTATAGAATAAACTATTTTTTTAAGTATTGCATTATCATTTTCTCTTGGATCTTTATCATAATATCCGTCTATATCCGAAAGTATAACCAACATATCGGCATCAAAATAGTAAGTTACATGTGCTGAAAGTCTGTCATTATCGCCAAAAACAAGCTCATCTGTTGCAGTTGTATCATTTTCATTGATGATAGGAATAATACTGTTTTTAAGGCATACTTCTATCGCATTTTTGGCAAATTCAGTTCTTTTTCTCGAATCAAAGTCACTGGCTGTAAGCAAAAACTGAGCAGTCAGTTTATCATATTTTTCAAATTTTTTCTGATACTCTCTCATCAAAAAAGGTTGACCGACCGCAGCAATAGCCTGCCTGTTTGCCACTATACTTTTATCAAGCTTTATCTTGGAGTATCCGGCAGCCACCGCTCCGGAGCTTACAACTATCACTTCATATTTGTCATGCAAATTAGAAATAAATGCGACCAAATTCATCATACGCTCTTTGGCAATCCTGTTGTGTTCGCTTAAAACATGACTGCCTACTTTGATAACAATTCGTTTTAACTTAAGATTTTTCATCTTCTTCCTTGATTTCTTTGGAATGTACTCCATCAAAAAGAGCAAATTTTACTGCATCTATATTGATATTGGCAACTGAAGATACAGGAGTTGCAAAAAGAGGTTTGTCCGAATATAAAGTAAAATCATTTTGATTGTAAAATAGATAATTTTTGTCAAATCCGTATTTGTTTTCTTTACTTATTTGCAGTCCGAATTCATTTAAAAAAGTTTTGATTTTTATATTTGCCTCATCAACAGACAGAGTATCGATTTTTGTAAAAGCTATGGCATAAAAATTGTGACTTAATTTATCAGAATAACTTTTAAGCTCATTTTCGAGTGCTTCAAACTGTTCTTTTAAATCTCTGTAATTGGAAACATCAAGCATAAAAAGTAAAAATTTGGTTCTTTCAATATGTTTTAAAAATTCAAGTCCCAAACCCTTTCCGTCGCTGGCTCCCTCTATAATACCGGGTATATCCGCCATAACAAATGATTTGTACTCATCTATATTTACAACACCGAGTTTTGGAGTTAGTGTAGTAAATTCATAATTTGCAATCTCCGGTGTAGCATTTGAAAGCCTGCTTATCAGAGTAGATTTTCCTACATTCGGAAATCCGACCAAACCAACATCAGCTATCAATTTAAGCTCAAATCTAACTTCTTTTTCAATTCCGGGAAGTCCGGGCTGTGCATAAGTTGGTCTTTGGTTTGTTGAGCTTCTAAAATGCCAGTTTCCAAGCCCTCCTTTACCACCTTTTAAAAATACAATTTCTTGAGCTTCATCAACCATATCAAGAAGTACTTCTCCGCTTTGATTGTCTATTATCTGGGTTCCGGGAGGAACTTTAACGGTTAAGGAAGCACCTTTTTTTCCATATTTTTTTCTACCTTCTCCGGGTTGTCCGTTTTGAGCTTTCAATACATTTTTTCCTCTTAGATGAGAAAGTGTATGAGTATTATTATCAACTTTTATGACAATATCACCTCCCATACCGCCGTCTCCGCCGTCAGGTCCGCCTTTTATAACAAATTTTTCTCTTCTGAAAGAGACTGCTCCTGCTCCGCCTTTACCGGACTTGAGTATGAGTTTTACATGATCAGTAAACATTAAATTAATTCCTTGGGATATTTTAATAAATTATATCATAATTGAGAGTACATTAAGCCAAAAGTTATAAACTTTCGGCTTAATATTTTAGTGCCTTACCGCATATAAAAATGCTCGAGTATTATTTAGGCTGCGGGATAAACTGAAACTTTTTTTCTGTGTTTGTCTTTTCTTTCAAATTTTACATATCCGTCAACCAAAGCAAAAAGCGTATGATCTTTACCCATTCCTACATTGTTACCGGGATGCGTAGCCGTACCTCTTTGTCTTATGATGATATTGCCGGCTCTTACAAATTCACTTCCGAATTTTTTAACACCTAAACGCCTTCCTGCACTATCTCTATTATTTTGGGTACTACCCTGACCTTTTTTATGAGCCATTTCCTCTCCTTAAGCTGATATATTTGTAACTTTTACGCGAGTATATTCTCTTCTAAAACCTTTTTTAAGTTTGCTGTCTTTTCTTCTTCTCTTTTTGAAAATAACAATCTTTTTGGCTTTTGCGTTAGTTACAACTTCAAGTGTTACTTTTGCCCCATCAAGAAATGGAGTACCCACTTTGAACTCACCGTCATTGATGGCAAGTACTTCTTCTACCTCTATGGTATCTTTTGGCTGAGCGTCAAGCTTGTCGAGATTTAGAAAATCTCCCTCTTGAACTTTGTATTGCTTCCCACCATTTTGTATAATAGCATACATAAGCTATTCCTTTTGATAAATTTTGTCCAAACTATAGACTGAGGGCGAATTATATCTTAAAATTATTTAATTTTTTATTAAGGAGGAATCTCTTATCAAACCAAAAGAGTATAAGTTTTGAAAAATTTATTTGCTATTTTTTATCTCTACTCATTTACAAAAGTAAATATTATCTTATCGGACTGATCTGAGAACAGAGATATTTCATCTTTGCTTTTTAATTTCATCGGAGTCATTTTTTTAATATCATCTTCTTTATGAAAGTATTGTAAAATAGTACCGCTATGCTTTTTATACAGATCTTCTTCCTTTTCAAAAAAAGTTATGCCCGTATCTAAAACTTCTCCATCAAATACGGCATCTATCGCTAAAAATATATCCATATCCTCTTTTATCATGGTACCGTCGGCAACATCACAAAAACCGTGTTTACTGTTTATATCGCATATAAAAACTCCTCCTTTTTTCAAAGCCGATTTTATATATCCTAAAAACCTTTCAAGTGATTTTTTATCCATATAGTTTAAAACATCGGCAACCGAAATAACGGCATCAAATTTTTCACTCACTTCACTTATATTTTGACAACTTGCCTTTACACCTTTACTATTGGCGATATCTACCATTTTTTGACTTAAATCTATCCCTCTTGCATCATAATCATACTCACTTAATCTTTGCAACATTCTACCATTGCCGCATCCTACATCCAAAATCTTTTTTACATTATACTCTTTTAAGATTTTTAGATAAAATCCATAAAGTCTCTCGTAATGTTCATAAAACCCGATATAAGGCTCTATTCTCGCATACAAATCCAAACTCATAAATGACTCCTTAAAAATCCCTTGACTGCACGCCAGTATCCTTGACTGTCGGGATATCGGCTCCAAAGGGATCTTGAACCGTGATGACCTTTAGATGAAGGTAAATAAAACTCTTTATTTGCAGGTATTGCATCATATATCGGCTTCCAATACAAATGCTCTTTTTTTGCACTTGTTATAAAAATGGGGACTCTTAGTTTTTTTGCCGATTCTTTTATCCAATCAGGAGCTTTGTCAAACTTTGTAAAATACTCTCCCGGAGAAAATGAGATAACTTCATCTGCGAGTTTTTTATCATCCGCAACCATTTTTATCACAAGAGAGGCTGAGTAGGAACTTCCCCATGCTATAAGCTTGCCTTTTGCAAAATGTTTTCTTGCAAACAGAAGTGAAGCTCTTATATCTTTCATAGCATCTATATAAGTAGTACTCTTACCGTTTTTAACAGCATCTTTTTTTGTCAAATTTTGCACTCCGTTAACACTTCCTCCGCTTCTTAGATCAACTGCCATACAGTTAAATCCCAAGTCATTCAGCCTCAGCGCTATCTCATCATATTCTCCCCTGCTCCATCCCGCTCTATGAAACAATACGATAAAAGGAGTTTTTTTGTCAGAATTTTGTATATATAAATCAGCGGTTATTTTTATGCCGTCAAGTGAAGGAAAAACTATGGTTTCCTTCACATTTGCAAACAAAACAATACCAAAACTTAACAGTAATAGAATTATCTTTTTCATATTTTGGCAATAGCTTCTATCTCTATGAGAGCATTTTTCGGTAGTGTTCTAACCGCTACTGTACTTCGGGCGGGCTTATGGTCTTTAAAAGCTTCTGCATATATTTCGTTTACCTTGCCAAAATCATTCATATCTGCCAAAAATATAGTAGTTTTGATCACTTTTTGCATAGAACTGCCGGCTTCATTCAAAACTTCGGAAAGATTTTTCAACACTTGCCTTGCCTGAATCTCAACATTGCCTTCTAAAAATTCTCCCTCAGGCGTCAAGGCAATCTGACCCGAAGTAAATACCATATCTCCTGTTATAATGGCTTGTGAATACGGTCCTATCGCAGCAGGTGCTTTGTCTGTTTGAACATATTGCATATTTATATCTCCTTTATTAAATTTTTAAATACACTGCACAACCCTTTAACCTCTTTTAGAGTTGTTCTTTCATTTACAGAGTGAATTGTATCATTTTTTACTCCAAATTCAACAGTATCTATTTTGTATTCTCCAAAAAATCTGGCATCACTTGTTCCTCCTGATGTACTAAGAGAAGCATTTATATCAAGTACATTTTTTATGGATTTTGATATAGCTTTTACAATTTCGGAATTTTTGTTCGTTACAAATGGCTTTGAACTTTGATTGATTTGTAATTTGTATGGAAGACCTCTGAATTTTTCTTTGATAAAATGTTCCACCAGATTGACTGAAGTTTGTGTTGAATTTCTTATATTGAACATCATTTTAAGATCATTGGGTGTAACATTTGTTACTTCCATACCCGCTCTAATATCAGTTATTACAAATTGACTGGGTTCAAAATTTTCATCTCCTTCGTCAAGATTGACTCCTGCAATTTTTGGAAGTATCGAAGCTATAAGATTTATAGGGTTGGTTGCTTTTTTTGGATAAGCTGCATGTCCTTGTTTGCCGTATATTTCAAGCTTGCCGTTTATAGAGCCTCTTCTTCCGATCTTGATGGTATCCCCAAATACTTTCTCGCATGTAGGCTCTGCCACAACGGCATAATCCGGCAAAAAGTCTTTTCTTTTCAACTCTTTTAACACTTCCACAGTTCCGTATTTTGCATCACCCTCTTCATCACTTGTCAAAAGAACGGATAAAGTTCCTTTAAATTCATCAGGGCCGATTTCTTTGCAAGCTTTTAAAAATGCACAAACTCCGCTTTTCATATCCTGTGTTCCTCTTGCATAGATATATCCGGCTTTTTCAACCGGCACAAAAGGATCACTCTGCCACCCGTCACCCGGAGGTACCACATCAATATGTCCGGCAAAACAAATATGCTTTTGATCGCCAAATTTTTTATATAAAAAAAGATTTTTGACTCCGTTTTTATCTATCCTTAAAGCTTTAAAGCCGCTCATATACTTTTCGATAAAATCCAAAGCTCCGTCATCATCAGGTGTAACGGATTTAAATGATAACAATTTAAAAAACAACTCTTTTGTATCCATAATTTTCCTTTTTACAACTTTACCAATGTCGCACCGTATCCGCCAAGTGATATCGGAGCATCTTCAAAACTTTTAATCTTCGGATGAATTTTCAAAAACTCTTTTACCGCATAAGCTAATTTTCCGCTTCCTATACCGTGAGTTATAAGTATTTCATCATATCCTGTTATCAATGCATCCGAGATAAATTTATCAAGCCTTTGTATAGCTTCCTCTGCTCTTAAACCATGCAAATCTATCTTGATAGATGACCGGAGCGGCTTTTGAACATATATATTTGGCTGTATATTTTTTTTATTTTTTATGATAGTTGTTTTTTTCAGTTTTATCAACGGAACTCTAAGAGTCAAACCGTCACACTCTACAAAAGCTTCATCTTTTTTGATAGATTTTATTGTACCCTTTTGAGAACCGTACTTAACACTATCTCCAATCTGAAATTTTTCTTTTTCTTTTATCTCTTTTGGTTTTATCTCTTTTTTAATCTTATGTATTTTATTGAGTGAGCGATGCAAAACTCTGCTATCTTTCTCTTTTGCAGCTTTTTTTACTTCTCTCATTAAATCTCTGTATTTTCTCTCATATGAATTTATAATAATATCTATCTCTTGCTGGGATTTTTCTTTGATATTTTTAATTTTCTCTTTTTCCTCTCGAGTTTTAAGCAAAGTGATATTAAGTTCTTCTATTTTTCTTTTTAATTCAAGCTCAAGCTCTATATTTTTTTGTATCAAATCATCCAAATTTTCTTTTTCTTCTCCATAAAACTTTTTTGCATTTTTAACTATATCAGCAGGTATCCCATATCTTAAAGCCGTTTCAAAAGCATAACTCTTTCCAATGGTTCCTTTTAAAAATCTG
>Ga0256914_1001426_pt1 | contig 21574 bp, 18 predicted proteins | sample HulkmetaG_FD_191571 | JGI IMG/M metagenome (GOLD analysis project Ga0256914, IMG submission 191571) | Hydrothermal chimney microbial communities from Main Endeavour vent field at the Juan de Fuca Ridge, Pacific Ocean - Hulk | ecosystem: Environmental > Aquatic > Marine > Hydrothermal vents ... | reverse complement strand
ATTCAGACTTGCCCTGGCCGCCGCCAGACCAGCTTTGGCAACCCGATACTCCTGGTTTTTTGCATCAGCGGCCTCCTTGCTGACATTGCGCTCCGCTGCCAGTCGCGTGTAGCGCTTCGCCTGCGCCTGGGCATACTCCGCACGCGCTGTCGAATCCTTTACGCGGGCCTCAGCGGCAACCACCGATGCGGTAGCCCGTTTGACCGCCGCCTCGTTGGCAGCGATCCTGTCATCCATATCCACCGGATCCATCTCACCCAGCACCTGCCCAGCGGTCACCCTGTCACCCACATCGACTTCGAGCCGCAGCAGACGGCCGGTCATGATCGGCCCGACCCGGTAGCGGTATCTCGCCTCGACCGTACCGATCCCGAACAGGGCCGGCGTTATCGCCTGTTTCTCAACCGCCACCACGGTAACCGGTACAGGAGCCAGCGGGCCTGAACTGGTAGCCACATAGCCAAACGCCACCAGCAGGGGCAGCAGCACCAGAAGCAGAGTTATGGTGCGAGTACTTACGGACAGTTTTTTCAAAGCCTCCCCTCCGTGTCACAACAGAAAATGACAAAAGCTAAGGACTTCACCAGCAAAAAGGCTCTCCTTCCCGGGCGCTGACGGCCACATCGACAGAATTGTGGAAGTTCTCTGACTCGAAATAATCCATACCGCTGCCATCAGCCAAGCTCCGGGGTTGAACCAGGATGGTCGTTTGAGCAATACCTCCGGCCTGACAACCCTCATTGAAGGTAAATCTCCCGGTTCACCAGACCCCGTTCCAGCGTCAAGTAACGCCCCAGATCCGGCTTCGCAAATCCTACCAATACGTAGATACCCATTGAATCGCATACCACCACCAAAGATAGTAATTAGTTACTATCTTAGCTGCCGGCTAGACGATGTCAAGGACTAATTTCAACAAACCTTGCAGAATCAGTCGAATATCGGTCGTCTTACAGCCACACATTCAAGCACCTTGCTGTAGTTTTGCCCCGCGAAGCAATTAATTCATGTCACAAGGCCTGGACATCGAGAACCAGGATCCCTGCACGGCAAAAGTTATTGGTGCCTCAGATCAGCTGCCAATCAAAGCCAGTTCAGCCACGCCATTACGGCTTGAACGGTTATCATTCAGGAGGTTATTGCATCACGTCACAATTCCCCGAATTGATTAGCCACATAATCAATAATATAATTCGGAATGATTATCCGGATTGTTACACCATTATCCAAAGAGAGACTGGAGGGACATTCGGTAATTGGCTTTCTTACCAAAAAAATGGAGTAGAGGAAGAAAAAATGAAAAGATTGAGGACTTGGGAAAAAGCGGCCATTGCAGCATCAGTGGCCCTGTTACTGGGAGCTTGCTCCCATACACCAAAAGAGACCGCGGCTGTAAAGCAAGAGTGCGCAACTTGTGATGCCAAACTGGAGGAATTGAAGAATCGCGAGGCGGAGCTGGCGAGCAAAGAGCGAGCTCTGCAGCAGAAGGCTCAGGAACTGGAACAGCAGAGAGTCGCGGCCACTGCACAGACACAGGCAGATACAGGCGATCATATGCTTCCCCCCCATGCGAAACCCGGTGAATGTTACGCCCGTGTCTGGGTTCCACCCAAATATAAGACCATTACCGAAAAGGTCCTGAAAAAAGAGGCCAGCTCTCGCTACGAAGTAATCCCCGCAAAATACAAGACTGTGAAGAAGCGGGTGCTGGTTAAAGAAGCCTACGAGAAGCTCAAGGTGGTGCCTGCCAAGTACAAGTGGATAGAGGAAAAAGTACTGGTTAAACCGGCTGGTGAAAAGATTGTTACCGTTCCCGCCAAGTACAAGACGGTAACCGAGAAGGTAATCGACAAACCGGCTCACACCGTGTGGAAGAAAGGCACCGGCCCTATTCAGCGCATTGATGAGGCCACCGGAGAAATCATGTGTCTGGTTGAGGTTCCGGCAACCTACAAGACTATCACCCGAAAGGTGCTGGTTGAGCCAGCTAAAACCAAGGTCATCAAGACCCCGCCAGTCTATAAGACGGTGAAGAAGCGGGTTGTAGCTGAGCCAGAGCATACTGTAAAGGTTACCGTACCCGCACAGTATAAAACCATCACTGTCACCGAAATGGTCTCCCCACCGCAGACCAAGACCATAGAGATCCCTGCCGTTTACACCACTGTAACGCGCAAGGAGAAGATCTCCGACGGTCATATGGAATGGCGCAGCATTCTGTGTCAGACCAACATGACCAGGAGCCGTATCGCCCAGATTCAGCGCGCCCTGAAGGCGAAAGGTTTTGATCCGGGCCCAATTGATGGAGTCATCGGTCCTGAAACCATGGCAGCGGTCAGGTCGTTCCAGAGAAAGAACAACCTACCGGTGGATAAATACCTCAATATTGCAACCGTCAAGGCGCTAGGGGTATCGACACACTGAAGCATGAAAGAGAAAAGAGGCCACCTGAAGGTGGCCTTTTTTTTGGAGGAGTACCCAACAAGGAAGGAGAAGGAAGATGGGCATGATCAAGGAATTCAAAGAATTTGCAGTCAAAGGCAATGTGGTTGATATGGCGGTGGGTATCATTATCGGAGCCGCTTTCGGAAAAATTGTTTCTTCCTTGGTAGAAGGAATCATTATGCCTCCCATTGGATTGCTGCTGGGAGGAGTCGACTTTTCCGATATATTTATTAACTTGGGTTCAGGTAGTTATGAGACCCTGACAGCAGCAGAGAAAGCAGGCGCGCCAGTGATTAAGATTGGGGCATTTGCCAATGAAGTCATCTCCTTTACCATTGTTGCCTTTGCTGTCTTTATATTGGTGAAAGGTATCAACAGCCTGAAGCGAAAGGAAGAGGAGAAACCAGAAAAACCGGTTGAACCAAGCGAAGAGATTCTCCTGTTGCGGGAGATCAGGGATTCCCTGCAGAATTAAACCCCAAACCACAGCGGGGGGAACTGTTTTCTCCCCGCTTTTTAACCTCGTATCCCCACACCTCGTTCAAGCAATCGCAATGCAATTACGAACATCAGCAGCAGGAAGATCAAGATCAATGCTAAAGCGGAAAAAATATCAATATCTGACACCCCCAAGATGCCATAGCGAAATCCATTGACCATATACAGGATGGGATTGGTAAAGGAGATCTGTCGCCAAAGCGGTGAAAGCATATCGATGGAATAAAACACGCCACCCAAATAGGTCAGCGGCGTAAGCACAAATGTGGGTATGATGGAAATATCATCAAAGCTTTTGGCAAAGATAGCATTGATAAACCCCCCAAGGGAGAAAAGTGCAGCAGTCAAGAAAAGAATGGTCATCGTAATCCAGGGATGTTCCACTTGCAGTTCCGTAAAGAACAGTGCAACTATCATCACCAGGATACCCACCATCAACCCACGGGCGACCCCGCCCAGCACATATCCCAGAAGGATAATATAGACCGGCATCGGCGAAACCAGCATTTCCTCGACATTGCGGTGAAATTTTGAGCTATAAAATGACGAAACCACATTGGAATAGGCATTGGTGATCACCGCCATCATTACCAGCCCCGGCATGATGAATTCATTGTAACCAAAGCCATCCATTGCCCCGATACGGGGACCGATCAGATTACCGAAAATAATGAAATAAAGTGAGGTAACCACCACCGGCGGCAACAAAGTTTGTGGCCAAATGCGCATAAAACGCAACACCTCCCGGATGACGATGGTGATCAGCGCAATCCGGTTACTCATCCCCAGCTCCATTCATCAGCCGCAGGAACAACTCTTCCAGCCGATTCGCCTTGTTGCGCATGCTCAGTACCTGGACACCTTGCGACGACAGTCGTTCAAACAGGGCATTGATGCTATGGTGCCGCGAGATCTCCACCTCCAAGGTATGAGGTTCAATCCATCTCACCGGGTACTCCCGTCCTAGTATCGGTGCCTTCTCTAATGGCTCACGGATATTGAGAATGAAGGTTTCCACATCCAGCTTGCGAATCAGCTCCCTAACCAAACCCTGCTCCACAATACGGCCCCGATTTATGATTGCCACCTTTTCACATAGTGCCTCTGCCTCCTCAAGGTAATGAGTGGTCAGAATAATAGTGGTTCCTTCCCGATTAATCCGGGTCAGAAACTCCCACATGGAGCGCCGAATCTCGATATCCACACCAGCAGTGGGCTCATCCAGGATCAGCAGCTTCGGTCGGTGAACCAGCGCCCTGGCGATCATCAACCGCCGCTTCATACCACCGGAAAGCTCTCGCGGAGTCATCCGCCGCTTCTCCCACAGGCCTATTTGACGAAGGGCAACACCTGCCCTTTCAAACGCCTCCCTACGGGGAATACCATAGTACCCCGCCTGATTGACGATAATCTCCTCCACCGGCTCAAAGATGTTGAAGTTGAACTCTTGGGGCACCAGACCGAGACACGACTTTGCAGCCGCCCCGTGCCGATCAAGATCATGACCAAACACCTCTACCCGACCTGCCGTCTTGGTGATCAAGGAGTTGATGATGCCGATGGTAGTGGACTTTCCTGCACCGTTGGGTCCCAGTAGTGCCAGGAAATCTCCCTGCTCCACTTCCAGGTCGATCCCTTTAAGGGCCTGGAATCCGTTAGGATAGATCTTTTGCAGATTACGAATGGAAAGTGCCCTGGTCACGCCGGGCATACCTTTTTTATCGCGGCCAATCTTCGTTGGCGAAGCACCTCGCCAATGGTTGCCCCCTCCAGTCCCTCTGCCACTAGTTCAGCAGGCTGAACTGCCGCAGCCGCATGGTAGGCCTTACGCAGGATCTGCAGCTGAGGAGGCTGCCGATCCTCATAACCATATCGCCCCCGCGAATCAGCCTCACAAGCCAGGAGATACTGATCAAAGCGCTGTGGCCGGCGGAAGGCATCCAGCTCATAGAACAGCTTCAACAGCGTGGCTGAACGCAATTCCGCCGCCCGGTGGAAGTAGAGATGATAACGGGTCACCAGGACCGCCAGATCCCGAAAACGACCCGGCACCCTCAGCCGCCGACAAAGCCCCTCCACTAGCGGCACACCTCGTTCCTCATGCCCCACATGCCGAGGCCACTGCTCGGAAGGGGTGATTCCTTTACCAAGATCGTGAACCAATGCGGCAAACCGCACCTCCCGCTCCGACGTTAGCCGGGCCGACTGATCCACCACCAACAAGGTGTGGACACCCACATCCACCTCAGGATGGTATTTTTCAGGCTGGGGAACGCCGAACAGACGATCAATTTCCGGAAAGATCACCCGTAGCGCCCCACACGCTCGGAGTACTTCGAAAAAAGGTGACGGCTTGGACTCACCCAAAGCCCGCAGCAGCTCAGCCCAGACTCGTTCCGGTACCAACGCATTCACTTCACCATTTTCCACCATACGTTGCATCAACTCTATGGTCTCCGGAGCTACACGGAATCCCCAAGGCGCAAGCCGGGCAGCAAAACGGGCCACCCTCAGGATCCGCACTGGATCCTCCACAAAGGCCTGAGAAACATGGCGCAGGATGCGCCGCTCCAGATCCCGTCTCCCTCCGTAGGGATCTATCAGCGTCCCGTCCGGCGTCATCGCCATCGCATTTATAGTCAGATCACGGCGTGCCAAGTCCTGTTCCAAGGTCACATCGGGAGCCGCATGAAAGGTAAAACCGGTGTAGCCAGGGGCCACTTTTCGTTCGGTGCGGGCCAGCGCATACTCCTCTTTGGTCTCGGGATGCAGAAATACCGGAAACTCTTTGCCCACCGGAATAAACCCCTGGGCCAACATCTGTTCTGGCGTGGCTCCCACCACTACCCAGTCCCGATCAGTAACTGGCAACCCCAGCAGTCGATCCCGCACTGCACCGCCTACCATGTAGATCTTCATCGCCCCTCTCTCAGACGGAAATCTATGCTCTGGAACCTCTTTCAGTTTATCATCTATCGGCATGGTCTTATGGAATCATTCAACGGGCCGATTGAATCTTCAGCAGAGAGGAAAACAGCATGACATTCGAATCTATCGACCCGGCCAGCGGAGAACGGCTGGAAACCTTTCCCGCCTGGGAGACAGATCAGCTGGAACAAGCAATAGCCGGGGTGGCAAAGGCCACTCCAGCATGGGCCGCTCGTCCCATCGGGGAACGGTGCAAGCTCATGCGTCAAGCAGCACAACTCCTGCGCCATCGGAAAGAAGAACTTGCTACCCTGATCACCCGAGAGATGGGAAAACTGCTCACCGAAGCCCGAGCGGAAGTAGAGAAGTGCGCCTTGGCCTGTGACTATTACGCAGAGAACGGGCCCCGTTTCCTTGCCGACGAGCCGGTAGAGACCGATGCCCGCAAGAGCTATGTGGCCTACCAGCCATTGGGAACCGTATTGGCAATAATGCCATGGAATTTTCCCTTCTGGCAGGTGTTTCGGTTCGCCGCACCAACCTTGGTTGCCGGCAATACCGGGGTGCTCAAACACGCCTCCAACGTTCCCCGTTGTGCACTTGCCATCGAGGCAATCTTCCACGATGCCGGCTTCCCCGAAGGGGTATTCCGCACCCTTATGATCCGTGCCTCCCAGGTGGAAGGCGTGATCCGTGATCCGCGCATCCACGCCGTTACTCTCACGGGGAGCGAACCAGCAGGCCAGGCCGTGGCGGCAGTTGCCGGAACGGCGTTGAAAAAATCCGTGTTGGAGCTGGGAGGTTCCGATCCCTTCATCGTACTGGAAGATTGCAACCTGGAGGAGACAGTCAAACAGGCGGTAGCCTCCCGTTTCCTCAACGCCGGTCAAAGCTGTATCGCGGCCAAACGTTTCATTCTCCTGGAAGGGATAGCCGGGCCATTCATGGAGCGATTCGAGGCCGCAGTAGCTGCCCTGAAACCGGGGAACCCCATGGCTCCAGAGACAACGCTGGCTCCTATGGCTCGAACCGACTTGCGTGACGACCTTCATCAACAGGTATGTGACAGTATCAAACAGGGAGCCATACCTGTGACCGGTTGCAAACCAGTGGAGGGCAAGGGTGCTTTCTACCAGCCTTCCATTCTGGACCGGGTGGCCCCGGGAATGCGTGCTTACACAGAGGAGCTGTTTGGTCCGGTGGCCATCGTCATTCGCGCCAAGGACGAGGAGGAGGCCTTGGCCATCGCCAACAGCAGCCGTTTCGGCTTGGGAGGCAGTATCTGGACCGCCGATCTCCGCCGTGGCGAAAAACTCGCCCTGCAGATTCAGGCAGGTTGCTGTTTTGTCAACGGAATGGTGAAGAGTGATCCTCGACTTCCTTTCGGCGGGATCAAGGCCTCCGGCTATGGCCGAGAGCTCTCCTGGCAAGGAATACACGAATTTGTCAATACCAAGACAGTATGGATTGGTTAGGAAGAGGCTGTCGGCTTACTCCTTCAGACCTAGCACATCCTGCATGTCGAACAAGCCGGACTCCCGTCCCATGATCCATTCCGCCGCACGAATGGCCCCCTTGGCGAAGGTCATACGGCTGGATGCCTTGTGGCTGATCTCCACGCGTTCCCCCGTGCCGGCAAACATCACCGTATGCTCCCCGACGATGTCGCCGGCCCGGATGGTCTCGAACCCGATGGTGCGACGATCCCGCTCACCGGTTATACCGTGCCGTCCATAAACGGCGCACTCGGCAAGATCTCGGCCCAATACCTCGGCCACCACTTCACCCATGCGCAAGGCGGTTCCGGAAGGTGCGTCTACCTTGTGGCGATGGTGGGCCTCGATGATCTCTATATCCACATCGTCACCCAGCACCCGCGCTGCCATCTCCAGCAATTTGAGACAGAGATTAACTCCAACGCTCATATTGGGGGCCAGTACAATAGCAATGTCTCCAGCCATAGCCTCGATCTCTTGCCGCTGGACATCGCTGAATCCGGTGGTACCAATCACCATCCGCTTGCCCATCTGTCTGCAACGGGCCAGATTGGCCATGGTAACTTCTGGACGTGTGAAATCGACAAGCACCTCATAGTCATGACGCACACCACTGGGATCATCACTGATGGGGATGCCAATTTTGCCTATTCCCGCCACCTCGCCAGCATCGCTTCCCACCAACGTATTCCCCGGATGTTCTAGCGCCGCCCCAAGCTGTACCGAAGAGGAAAGTTCACACGCTTCGATCAGAGCGCGCCCCATGCGGCCTGCCGCGCCGGCAATTGCGACTCGGATCATGTCGTTACCCTGTCAGTTCTTCAAAAAATTTCTTAACCCCATCCAGCCAGGAATGGGACTTTGGTCGGTGAGTGGAAGCATTCTTCTCCATGGAACGTTCAAACTCGCGCAGCAGCTCTTTCTGCTCCCGGTTGAGATTGACTGGAGTCTCCAGTACCACCTTGCAGATGAGATCTCCCGTTGGCCCACCCCGTACCGGAGAGACCCCTTTGCCCCGCAGGCGAAACTGTTTCCCGGTCTGCGTCTCCGGAGGAATCTTCAGCTTGACATTACCATCCAGGGTCGGAACCTCCAGTTCCCCTCCCAGGGCGGCGGTCGTGAAACTGATGGGAACCTCGCAATAGAGATCATTGTTCTGGCGCTGAAAGATGGGGTGCGGCCGCACATGGATCTGAACATAGAGATCCCCTGGTGGTCCACCGTTTTCTCCAGCTTCCCCCTCTCCGGCCAAACGGATGCGATCCCCCTCGTCCACGCCGGGCGGCACCTTCACCGAAAGGGTTTTGTTCTCTTGCACCCGCCCTTCACCATGACAGGCGGGACAAGGATCCGTGACAACCTGTCCCCGACCATGACAACGAGGGCAGGTCTGCTGTACAGAAAAGAAACCCTGCTGAATACGAACCTGCCCCTGCCCTCCACAGGTTGGACAGGAGGTGGGTTTGCTTCCCGGACGGGCACCGCTGCCATCACAAGTACTGCAGATTACGGTAACCGGGTAACGGATCTTCACCGTCGTTCCCCGAACCGCTTCCTCGAGGCTCAATTCCAGCTGGTAACGGAGGTCGGCGCCACGATAGGCTCGTGTTTCACCCCGACCCCCGCCAAAAATATCACCGAACACATCCCCGAAGATGTCACTGAAGCTGGCACCCCCCGAGTGGAATCCGCCGGCCCCTCCCACGGAGGCATCTACCCCAGCATGTCCAAACTGATCATAGGCAGCCCGCTTTTGGCTATCGGAAAGCACGTCGTAGGCCTCTTTGGCCTCCTTGAATTTCTCTTCCGCCTGTTTATCGTCAGGGTTACGATCAGGATGATATTTCATCGCGAGGCGTTTGAACGCCTTTTTTATCTCCGCCTCGCTGGCGTTCCTTTCCACCCCCAAGACCTGGTAATAATCGCGTTTCGACATAAAATTATGGTTTAGCTAAACGTGCAAACGACAGGCACGGCATTTATGCCGTACCTGTCGCAGTAGACTCTACTATCGTATTAACAGCTTTACAGGACTACTTTTTGTCGTCCTTGATCTCCTCGAACTCAGCGTCGACCACATCCTCCTCCTTGGCGGTGGAACCTGTGGCCGCTTCTGCGCCACCTTCCGGTGCCGCACCCCCGGCCTGCTGCTGGGCGGCGTAGAGGCGTTCGGCCATTTTACCGGATAACTCGCTCAATTTCTGTGTTTTCGCCTCAATATCGGCCTTGTCGTCACCTTTTACAGCCTCTTCAAGCTCCTTGATGGCAGCCTCGATCTGTCCTTTCTCGTCCGCCGCCACCTTGTCTCCAAGTTCCTCCATCGACTTACGAGTAGCATGGATGATGGCATCAGCCTGGTTGCGCGCATTGACCAATTCGTGGAATTTGCGATCCTCTTCTGCGTGCGCCTCGCCATCTTTGATCATGCGTTCGATCTCTTCCTCGCTCAAGCCACTGGAGGCCTTGATAACGATGGACTGCTCCTTTCCTGTTGCCTTGTCCTTGGCCGACACATGCAGGATACCGTTGGCGTCGATATCGAAGGTCACCTCGATCTGTGGCACACCACGTGGCGCCGGAGGGATATCGGTTAGGTCGAAGCGTCCCAATGACTTGTTTCCAGCTGCCATCTCACGCTCACCCTGCAAGACATGCACGGTCACCGCCGTCTGGTTGTCATCCGCAGTAGAGAAGATCTGAGTCGCCTTAGTAGGGATGGTGGTGTTCTTTTCAATCAATTTGGTCATCACCCCACCCATCGTCTCGATACCCAGTGACAACGGCGTCACATCCAGCAGCAGAACATCCTTCACTTCGCCACCGAGCACACCACCCTGGATGGCAGCACCTAGCGCCACCGCTTCATCCGGATTGACATCCTTCCGAGGCTCTTTGCCGAAAAAGTCCTTCACCGCCTCCTGCACCTTGGGCATTCGGGTCTGGCCACCCACCAGAATGACATCATCGATATCCGAGGCGGTCAAACCGGCATCTTTCAACGCCATCTTGCAGGGCTCGATAGTGCGCTCGATGAGATCGCTGACCATCGACTCCAGCTTCGCCCGGGTCATCTTGATGTTCAGATGTTTGGGGCCGGAAGCGTCCGCCGTGATATAGGGCAGATTGATATCTGTCTGCTGGCTGGAGGAGAGTTCGATCTTCGCCTTTTCTGCACCCTCTTTCAGCCGTTGCATCGCAAGCGGGTCACCACGCAGGTCGATTCCCTGCTCCTTCTTGAATTCATCAGCCAAGTAGTCGATCAGCCGCTTGTCAAAATCCTCACCGCCCAGGAAGGTGTCTCCATTGGTGGAAAGCACCTCAATCTGGTGCTCACCATCGATCTCGGCCAGCTCGATGATGGAGATGTCGAAGGTACCACCGCCCAGATCGTATACCGCGATCTTGGCATCACCCCGCTTCTTGTCCATTCCGTAAGCCAATGCCGCAGCCGTGGGCTCATTGATGATACGTTTCACCTCAAGCCCGGCAATCTTGCCAGCATCCTTGGTAGCTTGGCGCTGTGAATCGTTGAAGTAGGCCGGTACCGTGATAACCGCTTCGGTCACCTCTTCACCGAGATAGTCCTCAGCAGTCTTCTTCATCTTCATCAGGACCCTGGCGGAGATCTCCGGCGGAGCCATTTTTTTACCATTCACCTCGACCCATGCATCGCCGTTGTCCGCCTTGATAATCTTATACGGAACCAGCTCGATATCCTTTTGTACCTCTTCATCATCGAACTTACGCCCAATCAGGCGCTTGATGGCAAACAAGGTGTTTTTGGGGTTAGTCACCGCCTGTCGTTTTGCTGGCTGCCCCACCAGCACCTCACCGTCATCGGTATAGGCGACAATAGACGGTGTAGTGCGATCGCCCTCGCTGTTTTCGATAACCCGCGGCTTACCACCCTCCATCACTGCCACGCAGGAGTTGGTGGTGCCTAAGTCAATACCGATGATCTTACCCATGTGCTTTCTCCGATTTAATTTTGTTCAACGACTTTGTTCTATAAAGGTGGGGGCATGGTGGGGGATTTCAACCTGCCTCCCTGGTTCCCGATCCTGCCTCTCTTATTTGGCAACTACTACCATAGCGGGACGAATCAAACGATCATTAAGCAGGTAACCCTTTTGCATCACTGTGACCACCGTGTTGGGTTCGGTATCCTGCGACTCGACCATGGACATCGCTTGATGCAATTCTGGATCGAAGGGCTGCCCCAACGGGTCAATCTCCTTGACGCCGAATTTTTCCAATACCGTATGCAACATCTTCAAGGTCAGTTCCATTCCTTCCCGGAGTTTGGCGGCAGACCCGTCACTTCCCTCTCCAACTGCGGCCAAGCCCATCTCCAGACTGTCTTTAACCGGCAGTAGCTCCTGAATGAATTTCTCCAACGCATATTTGTGCGCATTCTCCAGCTCCCGCTGACTGCGCTTGCGCAGATTTTCCAGCTCCGCTTGCAGGCGAAGCACCTGATTCCAATGATCGTCTGCCTTGCTGCGGGCATCTTCCAGCAGAAGCTGCAACTCCTCCTTGCTCGGCTCAGCCTTCGCTTCCTCTTCCGTAGGGTATTCGCGTTCTTCCCCTTCCTCCTGCTCCTGTTTCTCTTCTTCGGCTTCGGAAACAGCTTGCTTCTCGGTTTCAGACATCGTGTTCTCCAGACAGATGAAATATCTCCAGCATCAATATGATGGGGATCGTCTCGGATAATTCAAGGCGGCCCCAAGCAACTTGGCGGTTACATCTACAATGGGAATCACCCGCTCATAATTCAGCCGCGTGGGGCCTATCACACCCAACACGCCTGCGGTCTTCCCCTCCACGGCATAAGGAGCCGTAACAAAACTGCATCCATCAAACACCTTGCAGCCGGACTCTTCACCAATGAAGATCTGCACGCCCTGGGCAGATACCGCCTTGTCCAGCAGCTCCAGCACCTTGTGCTTGCGTTCAAAAGCATCGAATAGCCGCTGTAATTTCTCCATGTCTGCCATCTCGGCATATTCCATCAGATGGGACTGCCCATCCAGAACGTAGTCCGCGGTCTCTTCAGGAGAGCTGCTGAGTGCCCGCTCTGCCATCTCCACTGCCATGAGCATGAAATCATTGACCGATTCCCTGGCGCTGCGCAATTCCTTCAACAACGCTGCTCGAATCGCCCGTGGACTCTGACCAGCAAACTCCGCATTGAGATAGTTTGCCGCCTGCTGCAACTCAGAAGCGGAGCAGGGTCGATCGAGATAGATTAGCCGGTTTTGCACCTCACGCTCATTGACCACCCAGATCACCAAGATTCGATTATCCGAAAGCGGCAGAAACTCGATATGACGAAAGGTGGCCTGCTCCCGACGCGGAAACATCACCATCCCGGCCAGGTGGGTCACCGATGAGAGCAGAGCGGAAGCACTTTGGAGCAAACCCTGTAGGTCAGCCTCCGGGTCCAGCTTGTCCATGAACCTCTCCACCTGTCGCTGGTCCAATGGCTCCACGGTTAAAAGCGTATCGACAAAAAAGCGATACCCTTGTGCGGTCGGGACTCGACCAGCGGAGGTGTGCGGAGACATTACCAATCCTATCGCCTCCAAATCGGCAAGGATGTTCCGCGCCGTTGCCGGACTGATATCCAGTCCGGCTGCCTCGACCAGTGCAGCAGAACCCACCGGCTGTCCATCCTGGATATGCCGTTCCACCAAGGTTTTGAACAGCTGTTGCGCACGCGCGCTTATGGCCGTCTCTTTCGCCACCAATCAATAGACCTCGCTCGAAAGACAATGAAAAAACTGGAAATCACCAGGCGCCAGCAAATGCTTGGCACTCAACGATGCAGAGTGCTAACAGAAGTTACCAATTCGGGCCGCGGGGGTCAACCGGTGAATGAAAAGTACCGGTTGGCGCGGGCTACGCATCGTGCTAACGTTAGCCACTGGATAGGTGAGCGTCTCCATGGAACAAAACCGTTTTTCTACCATTGGTTTAATTGGCAAATACAGTGACTCCGGCGTGGAGAAGACGCTTGGCGGTCTGGCGGATCACCTGCGTACCCGGGCCACTCGGGTTTTGCTGGATGAAGCAACTGCCGAGGTGGTCCCGGGTCTCGACCTGGAAAGAGTAGACCGCAATGAGCTGGGTCGCCGTTGCGATCTGGTAATCGTGGTTGGCGGAGATGGCACCCTGCTCAATGCTGCACGCTCTCTGGCCGAGCACGATGTGGCACTGCTGGGTGTCAATCTGGGCCACCTTGGTTTTCTCACCGATATCTCTCCAGACTGCATGACCCGCTGCCTGGATGCCATCCTTGCCGGCGATTTCCAGGAGGAGAAACGCTGCCTGCTACATGCTGCCATCATGCACGAAGGCGAGGTGGTTACCGAAAGTAATGCCTTCAACGACGTGGTGATCCATAAATGGGACATCGCCCGCATGATCGAAATGGAGACCTCCATCAACGGAGTCTATGTCAATACCATCCGTGCCGATGGATTGATTGTCGCCACTCCCACTGGCTCCACCGCTTACGCCCTTTCCGGAGGCGGCCCCATCCTCTATCCCAATCTGGAAGCGCTGGTGCTGGTCCCCATTTGCCCCCACACCATGAGCAACCGACCCATCGTGGTGCATAGCAGCAGCACCATCGAAGTGGTGGTAGCCGAACATAGCCAGCCGTACGCCCAAGTGACCTGCGACGGCCAGGTCAATCTCGGTCTCACTGCCGGAGACCAGGTTGTCATCAAGACCAGCCCCCGCCCGGTGCGGTTGATCCATCCTGCCGGTCATGACCATTTCAAACTGCTGCGCGCCAAGCTGCATTGGGGCAGACGTCTGGCCTGAGGGACCGGCATGCTAACCCATCTGCAAATCCGGAACTTCGCCCTGGTGGAGCGGATTGACCTGGAGCTACATCCCGGAATGACCGTGCTCACCGGAGAAACCGGAGCAGGAAAGTCGATCCTGCTGGACGCCCTAGGCCTGATTCTGGGCAACCGAGCCGACACCGGGATGATCCGCCATGGCACGGCCAAGGCGGAGATTGGCGCTGAATTCGAGCTGGGCGATCGCCCTGAGGTGTGGCAGTGGCTGGAAGAACATGATCTGGAGGAAGAGACCGGCTGCCAGATCCGTCGCGTGATCAGCGTGGATGGCCGCTCCCGTGGATATATCAACGGCCGCCCCGTCCCTTTGCAACTGCTGCGGGAACTGGGAGAGCTCCTGGTAGAAATTCATGGCCAGCACGAGCACCAATCCTTGGTGCGGCGCGAGTTCCAGCGTACCCTGCTGGATGAATATGCCGGAAACACCCCCCTGCTGACGGAGCTCTCTTCACTGCATCACCAATGGAGAGAGCAGCAAGAGCGGCTGGAGCAACTGCAGCAGGCAAACCAGGACCGGGAAGCCCGCGCGGGGCTACTCAGTTACCAGGTCCGGGAACTGGAGCAACTGGGACTCACCTCCGGCGAGCCAGCCAAGCTGGAACAGGAGTATCAGCGCCTGACCAACGCGAACCGACTGTTGGAGGAGTGTCAGCAGACCCTCGATCTGCTCTATGATGGTGAGGAGATCTCCGTGGCTTCGTTGCTGGGCCAGGCCAGCCAGCGACTGGAGTCTCTGCTGGCATTCGATGAACAGTTGAACGAGGTCACAGAGCTGATCACCAATGCCACCATTCAGGTGGAAGAAGCGGCGGGTGCGCTGCGTCATTACCTGACCCGCACCGAGCTCAACCCAGAAAGATTACAATGGGTGGATGAACGCCTCGGTATTCTCTACGAACTGGCGCGCAAACATCATGTAAGACCCGACGAACTCCCGAATCTGCTCTCTCGGTTGCAACTGCAGCTACAGGAACTGGAGGAGATGGATATCCGTCTGGAAGGACTGCAGAAAGCCATCGATAACGCCAGGAAAAGCTATGCGATGAGCGCGGAAAAGCTGAGCAGGGCCCGCACCCGCGCTGCTGCACGGCTTGGTGAAGCGGTCTCCCGTAACATGCAACAACTGGGCATGAAAGGAGGGCGCTTCGAGGTCCGCCTCATTCCGCAGGAGGAAGAGACACCCTCACCACTCGGCAAGGAACGGGTGGAGTTCTGGGTCAGTGCCAATCCCGGTCAGCCGTTAAAGCCACTGGCCAAAGTAGCCTCAGGTGGCGAGCTTTCCCGCATCAGCCTGGCCATTCAGGTGATCACTGCGCAAAAGGCCAGTATCCCCACCCTGATATTTGACGAGGTGGACGTGGGGATCGGTGGCGGCGTGGCCGAAATCGTCGGGCGGCAGTTACGCAAGTTGGGAAACCACTGCCAAATATTGTGTGTCACCCACCAGCCACAGGTAGCCGCTTTGACCCATCACCACCTGCGGGTCAGCAAGGAGCACGTCGGCGGCCAAACCGTCACCCGAATCCAACCACTGGATGAGACACAGCGGGTGGAGGAACTAGCGCGCATGCTCGGTGGTGTGGAAATAACCGCTCAGACGCTTTCCCACGCCCGGGAGATGATCCAGCGGGGACTGACTTTCAGCGATTGATCCACCCCCTCAGGGAAGTGCCGGATGTAACCCAGTCACCAGTTCCAGATACTCTTCATTATCCGGCCCAATAAATCCGTGGCGAATGAGGAAATCGATGATCACCAGGTTACAATTCGGTTTGAAATCCTCGCTCTCCCGCACGACGGCCATCACCTTCTCCACTGGCCAGAGATAGAAACACTCCACTTCCCCATCGGTACAGCGGGGTTGAAAATCGGGGGGCAGCTGCAAATCATAGCAGTAAAGGGTATCAGGCCTTAGTCCGTGCTCCAGCTCGGTGACATAAGTGACAGTCCCCACTGGCACCGCCGTCGCCACCAGCTCTGGCGGAATAGCCGCCTCCTCCCAGCACTCCTTGCGCAGGTTCTCCTCCAACGATATGCCGTAGGGCACCCCTCCAGCCACCAGATGGTCCAGCTTGCCTGGATAAATCATGCGGTCTGCTGCGCGCCGTCCGATCCACATATACCAGCGATCGTCTTTGACCACATAGCCGTTGAGATGCTGGCCGAAGGCGCGGATACCGAAGCGGGAGGCCGCGGCCCGATCCAACCACAACAGCACATCCCCCCCGGATCTCGCAGTCACTCCGTAGCGCTCTCCCTGTAGGTGCGGAATCACTCCCCGCTCCCAGAGCCGCTCGAGAACGCTGGCCACCGCAGCACTGCGCTGCGCCGAGTCAGCCCCTTTCATCACCAGTGATACTGCTTTATCGGTGACTGAAAAGAGCTCCGACCACTCCTCCAGATAGGATGCAAACGACGGTCGGATGAAGCCAACCCGGCACCCGTTCACCCGGAACGGAAGAAATCCCGAGAGATCGTAATGATTGCAGCGCTGGACATGGCGCAAAAACCCCATGATAACTACTCCGGCTCGATGGCCCGCAAATGACGCCCCACCGCCAGCAGGGCTCCCAGCAGCCCCAAGGCGACACCGATACCTAGCAGCACCAGTACCATTTCTAGAGAAGTGAGTCCGAGCCGAAACTCACTGCCATAGAGCCCGGCCAGGCGTTCGACCGGCCCCTGCAACAAGATCAAGGAAAGGTTCACCAGCAACAGGGCAATGAAGGCTCCGCCCACGCCGTACCAGAAGCCGGTATAGAGAAATGGCCGCCGGATGAAACCGTCAGTTCCCCCGATGAGTTTGGTAATGACAATCTCTTCCCGTCGGCTCTCGATATCCAAACGGATGGTGTTGCCCACGATGAGCAGTACAGCCAAGGCCAGTAGCGCAGCGACGGTCAAAATCCCACGTTGCAGAATGTCGAGCAGGGTGTATAGCCGCCTTACCCATTCCATGTCCAGCTGGGCGATCTCCACTTCAGGCAGTTTCCGCAAGCGATCCAGCAGCGCCTGGATCGCCTCGGGTTGCAGCGCAGCAGGCTGCACCAGGATAACTCCGGGCAGCGGATTGCTCTCCAGGGCATCCAATACATTCCCAAAACCGGAGAACTCCCGAAACTCGTCAAGGGCCTGCTCCGGTGAAATATAGGCCGCCTCTTCTATCTCTTCTTTCTCGATGAGTCCTTCCACAAGGCGACGCGCCCTTTCATCACCAATCTCTTGCTTCAGAAACAGGGAGATGCGAGTGGTTTCGCGCCATTGACCACCCAGATCCCGCACATGATCCACTAGTAGATAGAGGCCGGTCGGCAGGGCCAAGGCAATACCAATGACTGCTATGGTCATCAACGTGGAGAAAGGATTCCGGCTGAGCCGTCCGAGTGAGTGAATCAACACCTGGAAATGACGTTCCAGATACCCCTTCACCCCCCGGTGACGCCCTTTGCGAGAAGCCCCCCCTTTCGACCGGCCAGACGATTTTACCGCGTCGCCCATCAACCTGCTGCCCCACTGTCATGGATCAATCGTCCCCGCTCCAAGGTCAATACTCGGTAAGGTAGCGAGGCGATCAATTCCAGGTCATGGGAAGCAATCAGCACCGACACCCCCACTTGGTTGAACAGCCGGAACAGATCCATAATCTCCCGTGACAGCTCGGGATCCAGGTTGCCAGTAGGCTCATCAGCCAACAGTAGCGGGGGCTTGTGGACCACGGCTCGGGCGATCCCCACCCGCTGTTGCTCACCACCGGAAAGCGTCACCGGATAGCGTTTTTCCTTGTTCAGCAACCCCACCATATCCAGTGCCGCCCGCACCCGGCGCTCTACATCCCGGCGCTGCAGACCAGTGACGATCAATGGTAACGCCACATTGTCAAACACGGTCCGGTCATGAAGCAGCCGGTAGTCCTGAAAGATGATGCCGATGTCACGCCGCAGGCGGGGTATCTCCCGCCGTCCCATACGGGTGAGATTTTGGCCGTTAACCACAACCTGGCCGCCGCTAGCCCGTTCAATGAGGGTAACGAGCTTGAGTAGAGAACTCTTGCCCGCCCCGGAGTGACCCGTAAGAAAGGCCATCTCCCCAGCCTCAAGCTCAAAACTGACCGCCGACAACGCCTCCTGTCCACCAGGATACCGCTTGCTGACCTTGTCAAACAGGATCATCAGCTTCAGCTGTCGGAAAACAGGGCATCCACAAATTCGGTGGCATCGAAGACCCTCAGATCATCGATACCTTCACCGATACCAATGAAGCGGATAGGTACGCCCAACCTCTTGGCAATGGCGAAAAGCACCCCGCCTTTGGCCGTCCCGTCCAGCTTGGTGATGGTAATGCCAGTGAGCCCCAGAAGCTCGTGGAACTGCACTGCCTGGGAAAGGGCATTCTGACCGGTGCCGGCGTCCAGTACCAGCATAATCTCGTGGGGTGCCTCCGGATCCAGCTTCTGGATCACCCGCTTTACCTTGGCCAGCTCCTCCATCAATCCCTGCTGAGTGTGCAGCCTGCCGGCAGTGTCGGCAATCAGCACATCGATTCCACGGGATCGAGCTGCCTGAATGGCGTCGTGGATCACCGCAGCGGAGTCTGCGCCACTCTGCTGTGCCACCACCGGAACATCGTTGCGCTCTCCCCATGCCTGCAACTGTTCCACCGCCGCCGCCCGGAAGGTATCACCAGCGGCCAGCATTACTTTGCACCCCTGGCCCTGCAGCTGCTTTGCCAGTTTGCCGATGGTAGTGGTCTTGCCGGCGCCATTAATTCCCACCATCAAGATCACAAAGGGGCGCTTCCCTTCCGGGATCGCCAACGGCTTGCTCACCGGTTCAAGAATGGCCAACAGCTCTTCCCGCAGTGCTGCGATCAACGCCTCGGCATCCGCCAGCTGCTTGCGTGAAACCCGCTCAGTGAGCCGGTCAATGATTTCGGCGGTGGCATCAACCCCCACATCCGCCAACAACAAACGCGTCTCCAGTTCCTCCAGCAGCTCGTCATCAATAGCTTTTTTCCCTAACAAAAGGCTGGAAAGCCCTTCGGTCAGATTGCTGCGAGTGCGAGAAAGACGCTCCCGCAGCCGACTGACCAAGCCGGATTTTTTACCAGCCCCAGTGGCTTGCTGCTCAGAGGATCGTTTCCTGATGAAACCGAACATCGTTTTCGTGGTCTTAACCCGGGTGCTCAATAGAGTCGCTGAACCGACGGCCATGATGTGGCCAACAAATAGTCCCGCTGAATGGTTTATTTTATCATTATCCACTTCTGCCACGGAAACGGAAAGAACAACAATGCAACAAACCAAGCACTTCCTTTCTCTGTTGCTCCTCTGTGCGGGACTGTTTTTTCCCGCCTTCCTGTGGGCGCAGGTTCACGAGTTTCGGCTGGACAACGGCCTCAAGATTCTGGTTAAGGAGGACCACCGGGCGCCGGTTGTAGTTTCCCAGATCTGGTACAAGGTGGGTGCCAGTTATGAACATGGCGGCATCACCGGTGTCTCGCATGTGCTGGAGCACATGATGTTCAAGGGCACCGAGAAGCACGGCCCAGGAGAATTCTCCCGCATCATTGCGGAGAATGGAGGGCGGGAAAACGCTTTTACCGGCCGCGACTATACCGCCTACTTCCAACAACTGGAAAAGAGCCGCCTGGCGATCAGCTTCGAAATGGAGGCAGATCGCATGCGCAACCTGCTATTGCCGCCCGAGGAGTTTACCAAGGAGGTCAAGGTGGTGATGGAGGAGCGGCGCATGCGCACCGAGGACAACCCACATGCCCTCGCCTATGAACAGCTGAACGCCACCGCCTTCGTCAACAGCCCTTACCATCACCCCATCATTGGCTGGATGGAGGATCTCCGGAGCCTGGAGATCGATGATCTCTCCCTCTGGTACCGCCGTTGGTATGCACCCAACAACGCCACTCTGGTAGTAGTGGGAGACGTCGCACCGCAAGAGGTACACCGACTGGCAAAACATTATTTCGGCCCTCTTCAACCTGGTGAGCTGAAACCGCCCAAACCTCGGACAGAAGTACCACAGCGTGGCCTGAGGCGGGTTACCATCCGGGTTCCAGCCGAACTTCCATATCTAATCATGGGATACAAGGTGCCGGTTCTGAAAACAGCCGGCGAGGAGTGGGAACCCTATGCCCTGGAGGTGCTTGCCGGAATCCTCGACGGAGGCAATAGCGCACGGCTCTCCCGGGAACTGGTACGGGGACAGCAGCTGGCCGCTAGTGCAGGTGCGGGCTACGATCTCTACGCCATGCGTGAGACCCTCTTCCTGCTGGACGGCACACCGGCTGAAAACCGTACCATCGAAACTCTGGAAAAGGCGCTGCGCAAGGAGATCGAACGATTGAAGCTGGAACCGATCGCTCCAGCAGAACTGGCTCGAGTGAAAGCACAGGTGGTAGCCGGGAAAATCTACGAGCAGGACTCCCCCTTCTATCAGGCAATGCAGATGGGAACCCTCGAGACCGTAGGCCTCGGTTGGCAGCGGATGCAAGAGTATAGCGACCGGATACAGGCGATCACTGCCGAACAACTACAGAAGGTAGCCAGGAAATACCTCATTGATGAGCGGCTGACCATTGCGGAGCTGGTTCCGTTACCCCTTGAAAACCATGCCGAAAAAACCATCCAACAAGGAGAAAATGATGCGCTCCGTTAAGGTAATCCTCTGGCTGACGCTCCTGTTGCTACCCGTGGGCAGTGTGATAGCCGGCCCCGAGATCCAACACTGGAAAACCGCAAATGGCGCACGGGTCTATTTCGTGGCGGCACCACAGCTGCCGATGGTGGACATCCGGATGGTATTCGACGCTGGTAGCGCCCGGGACGGCGACCATCCTGGTTTGGCGGTGATGACAAACGCCCTGCTGGATGCTGGTGCAGGTGGGCTGGATGAAGAAAAGATCGCACAGCGGTTGGAAGGGCTGGGGGCCTTGCTGAGCACCACTGCCTTGCGGGACATGGCAATGGTCGGTTTACGGAGCCTTAGTGCTGCCGAATATCTCGGACCGGCAACAGAGATCCTGGCCCAGGTAGTTAGTACCCCCCATTTCCCCGAGGCGGTTTTCCAACGGGAGCGCAAGCGGTTGCTAATTGCCCTGCAGGGAGAACGGCAATCTCCAGGCACCATTGCCGACAAGGCATTCTATCAGGCCATTTACGGCGACCATCCCTATGCCTCACCGGTCAACGGCACCGAAGAGAGCCTCGGGATGCTACAGCGCGACGATCTGCTGAAATTCCACGCACGTTACTACGTAGCGGCAAACACCGTGGTGGCCCTGGTGGGTGATCTGTCCCGCACCGAGGCGAAGAAACTGGCC
>Ga0256914_1001425_pt1 | contig 21578 bp, 23 predicted proteins | sample HulkmetaG_FD_191571 | JGI IMG/M metagenome (GOLD analysis project Ga0256914, IMG submission 191571) | Hydrothermal chimney microbial communities from Main Endeavour vent field at the Juan de Fuca Ridge, Pacific Ocean - Hulk | ecosystem: Environmental > Aquatic > Marine > Hydrothermal vents ... | reverse complement strand
CTTTGAGGAGTTCTTTTCTTCTTTTAATGACATGTTTGAGAATTTCTTTGGATTTGGCTCTGGAGGAGAGAGAGAGAGAGGTAGACGTAGCCCTTCTCGGGGGGCTGATCTTCGCTATGATCTCAAGATATCCTTTGAAGATGCCCTGAAAGGGACAGAGGTGGAGATAGAGGTACCCAGGGAGGAAGACTGCCCAGAGTGTAGGGGAACTGGAGTGGAACAGGGTCATTCTTTAGAGGTTTGTTCCTATTGTGGGGGCCGGGGCCAGATATATCAAAAACACGGTTTTTTTCGCATAAGTTCCACCTGTCCCCAGTGTGGTGGCTTGGGTAAGATAAATCGCCATCCTTGTGCAAGGTGTAGGGGACAGGGAAGGGTGGTGGTGCATAAAAAAATAACAGTTCATGTGCCTGCAGGGGTGGATACTGGCACAAGACTCAGGCTCAGGGGAGAAGGAGAGGGAGGATATTGGGGAGGTCCAGCAGGGGATTTATATGTGGTGATAAGTGTAAAGGAACATAAGAGACTTAAAAGAAAGGGACAGGACCTTCTCACAAGTATTGATATTTCCTTTATTGAGGCTGCCTTGGGTGCAAAGATAGAGGTTCCTGCCCTGGAGGAAAAGGTGAGCTTGGAGATCCCAAAGGGGACCCAGCCAGGAGAGGTCTTTCGTTTAAAGGGGTTGGGGGTTCCTTATATCGGGGAGAATAAAAGAGGTGACCTGTTGGTTCAGGTCAATGTAAGGACGCCCACTAACCTTACTAGGAAACAGGAAGAGCTTTTAAGGGAATTTGATAAGATTGAAAAGAAAAAGACAAAAAATCGTGTAAAAAAATTTTTTAAAAAGGCCATGGGAGGATAGGTGAGCAGCGGCTTTTCGCATATAGAGAGTAATGGTTCCATAAAGATGGTGGATGTGGGGGATAAGGAGAAGAGCCAGCGACGGGCCATATATCAAATAGAGGTAAAACTCTCTCCTTCCACTCTTGAAATGCTTCAAAAAAAGGCCCTTCCCAAGGGAGATGTCCTTACCACTGCCAAGGTGGCAGGGATTATGGCGGTAAAAAAGACCCCTTTACTTATCCCTCTGTGTCATCCCCTCCCCATCACCTTTGTGGATATTGTCTTTTCTGTTGATGAGACAAGGGCATGTATTTGTGTAGAATGTGAGGTGAGAACCCATGCCCGGACAGGGGTAGAGATGGAGGCCATGGTGGGGGCCCATATAGCGGCCCTTACTATTTACGATATGTGTAAGGCGGTGCAAAAGGATATAGAGATAACCAGTGGTCGTCTCTTATATAAAAGCGGAGGAAAGAGTGGAGAGTATATTTTCCGCTAATGACCTAGGATTTCTCTGCAAAATTTCACTATATATCTCTTTACCCAGGGGGAGGTCTCCCGGTGAGTGGTGAGGATATGTCCGGTGGTGATCCTTTCCTTTATCTGCAAAAGCTCTATGGTCCGTCTTTTAGAATTTACCCCCTTTGCAATGCCCCATGCATTGGATACAGGTACGCTCCTATCTTGGGGGGAGTGTATAATAAGGATGGGTGCCGTGATCCTGTGTAGTCCTTTTTTTATTTCCCTGAGTCCCTTTATAAGGGAATATAAGGGGTTGAGAGCGTAGAATCCCTCATATCCCCCAAAAGGGGCTATCTCTGATGCCTCCTGTGAGGAAGAAGAGGTCCTTATCACGGGACAAATATGTCTCAATATCCCCACAAAGGGTAGAAGGATATGGGCTCCTTCCCACGGGAAGAGGCGATATAGATATATGGGAGAGGCGATGGTAACCACCCACTTACCTCAAACCTCTGGGCGAGATGCAGGCATAGACTTCCTCCCATGGAGAGTCCAATGATTATGCATTGTGAGTGTCTTTTTTGGAGGTCCCTTAGCTCCCTCTCAACAAAGTCTCTCCAATGGGTGAAACGGCTTTTCTGGAAAGAGATTATATCCTCGCAGTGACCAGGGAGCACAGGCAGGCGTATATGGGAGAATCCTGCATCTCTGAGGGCCTTTTCCACAGGCCTCATCTCAAATGGAGAGCCTGTAAAGCCATGTAATAATAAAAAGGCTGGCATAATTGTTAGTATGTTGTATTTTTTGTACCAAAATTTCCAGCAAGGGGATTTTTATCCCTTTTCCCATAACTATCCTGAAAGAGATAAACAATCAAGCCCATAGAGATAGGAATTATCGCTAATTAATGTCTTTTTTGGGTCCTGGACCTAAAATAGATTGCCATGAGATTCATAGCAAAGACCATTGCCACTAGCACCAGGGCAGTTGCATATTGTATAGGTCGGGTCTTATCTATTTCTGTGCCTGCGGTGGCAAGTACATATATGTGATATGGAAGTGCCATTACTGGTTCAAATATAGAGTGGGGTAGATGGGGGGAGAAGAAGACCGCCGCGGTGTACATGATGGCCGCTGTCTCTCCTGCGGCTCGGCTAAGGCTCAGGATGGAACCCGTTAAGATGCCAGGGAGTGCCGCAGGAAGGACCACCTTCCAGATGGTTTGCCATCTGGTTGCTCCTAAGGCCAGAGATGCCTCTCTATATGTGGCAGGAACCGAGCGTATTGCCTCTTCTGCAGTCCCTATAATTATGGGGAGATTTAAAAAACCAAGGGTAAGAATTCCAGAGAGGATACTCACCTTAAACCTTAGATAGGTGGCAAAGAAGGCGAGTCCAAACAATCCAAACACAATGGATGGAACTCCTGCGAGATTATTTATACCCAGCCTTATTAAACGCACTATTCTCCCAGCAGGGGCATACTCACTGAGGTAGATGGCAGAGCCCACTCCCAGGGGTAGGGAGACCAAGATAGAGCCAAAACTGAGGATAAAGGTGCCCACAATACAGGGCATTATCCCTCCCTTGGTCATCATGTCCTTGGGGGGTGAGGTGATAAAGCTCCAGGAGCAGGCAGTGGTAAGTCCATTTTTTATGAGATAATATAAAACAAGCCCAAGGGCTATTCCGTTTATTATAGCCGCGGCCCTTAGACAACTAAATATGAACTTTTGTGTAAGACCTCGTATCTTCATTGGATATTACCCATTACCTATTTTAGAGGGTGGAACTCCCCTGTTGTCTATAGTGATGAGATATAAGGTCCGCCACAATGTTGAAGGCCAAGGTAAATAGAAATAATACGATCCCAATGGCAAATAGGGCATGATAATGTAAACTCCTGAAAGGGGCCTCTGCCATTTCTGCTGCAATACTTGCTGGCATAGGTCTTACTGGATCAAAAATAGAAGAGGGGATCATTGCCGCCCCCCCTGCTACCATGAGTACCACCATTGTTTCACCTATAGCCCTGGACATTCCCAAGATTATTCCTGTACATATTCCTGAGAGAGATGCGGGGATTATAACCCTTACAATAGTCTGAAGATGGGTGGCACCCAGCGCCAGGGAGCCTTCCTTCAACTCTCGGGGCACTCCATATATGGCATCCTCAGCAATACTACAGATTGTGGGTATGGACATAAAGGCCAGCATAAGGGATGCATTAAAGAGGTTTAGACCAGTGGCAAGGTCAAAGGTATTCTGTAGGAAGGGGGCTACTACCACCATTCCAAAAAAACCCAAAACCACCGAGGGCAGGGCCGCAAGCAATTCCACAATGGGTTTTACTACCTCTCTCACCCTGGGTCTGGCTATCTCTGCAAGATATATGGCAGTCCCCACACCCAGGGGGACTGCTATTATAGAAGAGAGAAGGGTCACTAGAATAGATGCAATAAAGAGGGGGAATATCCCAAAGGAAGGGGGATCAGAGGTTGGGTACCAGTATTTACCAAAGAGAAATTCCTTAAAGGAGACGTGTTTGAAAATGGGTAATCCCTCATGGAACAAAAAAAACATAATGAGTCCAAGTATTATCAATGAGGTGAGGGCACAGACAAATAGTCCCCCCTCTATTATGCATTCTTTTAGGTTTTTGTTATGGTTTTTCATCATTAAGTCTCACGAGCTATTTATCCCTGAAATTAATATAAGGGGATAAAGCCCACCTGCTTTACTAGTTTTTGTCCCTTATTGGGGTCCTGCACATATTTTATAAATCGGGCCACATCTCCCTTTGGCCATCCCTGGGTAAACATGAAAAGGGGTCTGGAGATGGGATAAGATCCATCCAGGGCAGTTGCTGCAGAGCCCATAATGCCATTTACCTTTATGGCCTTTAGATGTCTATTTAGATAGCCCAGACCAATATATCCAATTGCGTGTTTGTTGTGGGCCACGGCCTCTGCTACTGCCCCATTGGAGGCCTGTAACTGGGCCCCAGGAAATACCCGTGCCTCTCGCAGGACCTTTTTTTCCCATACCTCATAAGTGCCTGAGGATGTATCTCTGGATATGACCACGATCTTCATATCAGGCCCTCCTAACTCTTTCCAGTTCCTTATCTTTCCAGTATAGATCTCCCTCAATTGTTTGATGGTGAGGTTTGAGACAGGATTAGAAGGATGTACCACTGGGATGATGCAATCATAGGCCACAGCAAAGGGTACAGGATATCTTCCATTGTTTACGGCCAACTTTATCTCTTTTTGAGAGATAAACCGGGAAGAGTCAGCAATATCTGTGGTGCCATCAATAAGGGCCTTAATGCCATTGCCAGATCCCCCTCCTGAGATGGAGATACTTATAGTGGGATATTCCTTCATAAAGGCCTCTGCTATCTTTTGAGCTATAGGCAACACTGTGGTGGAGCCTTTTATCTGGATAGAACCTGCATAGCTGGAAAGGGAGACTAGCATTGTTGTGAGGAAGATACAAAGGACAGTCATTCTTTTCATGACATACCTCCTGGTTGAGGTTAAGGGTGGTTAATTGGTGCAAGGAGACATTGCCTGGGGATTGTTACAGATATGTTACAGAAAGGAAAAATTTTGGGTAAAACTTAAAGGGGAATCTCTTTACTTTTTTGTGCATCATCCCTATCCTAAAAGGGAACTTACCGCTGAGAGGAAGGAGCAGGAGATGGAGGTTCTTCATGATCTGGAGGAGGCCCAGGGCCTTTTGAAGGGGGGGAGCTGTGTAACCATTGGAAATTTTGATGGGGTTCACGTTGGACATCAGGCCCTTTTAAACAAGCTCATTGAGCGGGCAAGAACTCTTGGGGTTGACTCAGTGGTACTTACCTTTGATCCTCATCCCCTCAAAGTATTGAAGGGTTCGTGTCCCCCCTTTATAACCCCTATGTCCCAGAAGTTAGAGTTGTTGGAAAAACAGGGGATAGATATTACCCTCACCCTTAGATTTGACGAGGCATTTGCCCAGATTTCTGCAAGGACCTTTGTAGAGGATATATTAATAGGGGCATTGAAGATGCGGGAAATGGTAATTGGATATGATTATGGGTTTGGGAGAGGGAGAGAGGGGAATTATCATCTCCTGCAGAGGATGGGAAAAGAGTATGGATTTGTTGTGTGGAGGGTGGAACCTATTTATGTAAATGGAGAAGTGGTGAGTTCCACCAGGGTAAGAAATCTGGTCCAGGCAGGAAGGGTGTGGGAGGTAAGGACACTCCTAGGGAGGTTCTATCAGGTTTCAGGGAAGGTAATAGAAGGATTTCGCAGGGGTGGGCCCCTGCTTGGGATCCCCACTGCCAATCTAAAACTGGTGGACGAGCTTTTTCCAAAGGAAGGGGTGTATGCGGTATGGGTGGAGGTGGGAGAAGAGATATATGAGGGAGTGGCTAATATTGGATATAATCCCACCTTCGGAAATAATGTCCTTTCAGTGGAAACGCATATCCTGGATTTTTCCAGGGATATTTATGGGGAAAAGATAAGGGTGCATTTTGTAGATAGGATCAGGGATGAGAGGAGATTTTCTTCAGTTGAAGAACTTAAGACTCAGATATTAAAGGACATTGATGCAGGGAGAGAGATCTTAAAAAGACCGGATGCAAGGATATCCAATGGATAGGGGATTGCTCCACATCTATAGAAATGTACCCTCTGGAAGAGAGACCCTTATGGGCTCTATCTATTTTGCATCCCGCCTTGATTTAGAATTATATGTATATCTTCCCAGACACAAAAAGTTCAATATGTATTTTGACAATGGGGCGGTCCAGGTAACCCTGGATAATACCTATTTAAAGGCCCCTCACCTTGCCCTTAAACGTGTCCAGGAGATTATAGAGGAGCATAATATATATGCCACTATCTTTGAGGCCAGGGAATTTAGTGCCTCTGTACTTCCTGATGTGCCCACAGACTATTCTTTTATGACCTGTCCCAGGGTAATAAGTGACCTCTCAGCCAAGCTAAAGCCCGGTCATATTGGCCCCACAGTGAGGAAGATACTTCTTCATGCCCAGTTTCCAGTTCTCATCCCTTCGGGTGTTTTTAAGCCGTGGAAGAGTATAGTGGTGATGTTTGGAGGGTCTCCCACCAGTGCTCACGCCCTGGTGCTTGGAAGATATATTTCCCAGAGAACAGGGATCCCTTTTTATCTTTTTACCCAGAGGGAAGGAGATTCCAGAAGGGTATATGAGGAAAAGATATTAGAGGTGGGAGGGGAAGATGTGCTGGAGATGGTGGAAGAGTGGCTTTTCTTTGAAGAGGGAGACATGGAGACCAATTTATTTGAGATCCCCCACGACGCTCTTGTAGTGGCAGGGCTATCTGCCCATGGACTTATAAAGGAATTGGTGTTTGGAAGTGTCCTTGAACTAATCCAGTCCTATCTGCCCAATAGTCTTCTTCTGGTAGGACCCAACTTCAATGTAGGAGAGTAGATGAGATATGGAGTCTATAATTCAGAGGATAAGGGAGTTTTGGCTTACTTCAAAGGATGTGTATAAGTCCGTGACCATGTTTAGATTGATGTTACTCAGCATTATCTTAGGGATATTGGCAGGCTGTGCCGCCTCCCTGTTTTACTTTGGGATTGAGTGGACCAAATTTCACCTTTTAAATCAACTGGCAGGGCAGGCAATCCCTGCCCCTGCAGGAGAAAGGCTCTTTGAGGCCCCTCCTGGGATGGCGAGGCCGTGGCTTATTCCAGTTTTTACTACCCTGGTGGGTCTATTAACAGGGATAGTGGTGAAGTTTTTTATCCCCAATGCCCAGATGGACCATTGTACAGATGGTACAGATGGTATCACCCGTGCCTTTCATCATGAAGAGGGATATGTAAGTCCATTGGTGATGTTCATTCGGGGAGTAACTGCGGTCTTGACCATTGGAAGTGGTGGGAGTGCAGGAAGAGAAGGTCCCATCACCCTCATTGGAGGAGGACTGGGATCCTGGCTTGCCACCAGACTAAAGCTCTCTCCAAAAGAGAGGAGGATACTTCTCCTTGCAGGTGCAGGGGGAGGACTTGGGGCCATCTTTCGTGCCCCCTTGGGGGGAGCCATTACCGCGGTAGAGATTATATACAAGGAAGATTTTGAGAGTGAGGCCCTCCTTCCAGCTATTATTTCTTCTGTGATTGCCTATACTGTGTTTACCCTTATCTTTGGAAATCATCCCATATTTGGGATACCTCACTTTTACTTTAATCCCAAGGAGTTGCCTTTTTACTTGGTGCTTGCCATCTTTTGTGCCATGTGTGGCCATCTTTATGTAAGTACCTTTTTTTCAATAAAATATTCATTTTTTCAGAGGGTTAAGAAAAAGGCGGGACTCATTGTCACTTCAGCACTTGGTGGTTTTATCATGGGTGTGATGGGGATGTTTTATCCCTATGTGTTAAGTGGTGGATATGGATGGCTGGAGCTGGCAATCCTGGGAAAGATCTCTATCCTCTCCATGGGGATGTTTATGCTGGCAAAGATGGTGGCCACCTCTGTTACCTTGGGTTCTGAGATGAGTGGAGGTATGTTTGCCCCCACCCTTTTTATAGGGGGGATGGCAGGGGGAATGATTGGGGCGCTTGCCCATTTATATTTTCCTGATGTGGTTACCGCCCCTGGTGCATATGTGCTGGTGGGAATGGCATCTTTTTTTGCAGGGGCAGGGTCTGCACCAGTGGGACCTTTTATTATAGTATGTGAACTTACGCAGGATTATGGACTGTTGGCTCCATTGATGTTTTGTTCTGCCATCTGTATATTTTTCAATAGAAATATCTCTATTTATGAGAATCAGTTAGATAACAAATTTCAATCTCCTGCTCATTCAGGAGAGCTGTTTGTGGATGTGTTAAGTGAGCATAAGGTGGAAGAACTTTTGGAAGAACTGGATGAGATATATACAGTGCCAGAAGATATGCGCTTTTCAGACTTTAAAAAGAAGATATTTATCAATACCACCCAATATTCTTTCCCTGTGGTAAATAAGGAGGGGAAATTAACGGGGATCTTTTCTGCTTCGGACATAAGGCATGTGTTGTTTAACCCTGAGATTGAGGACCTCGTCCTTATAAAAGATATTGCTGTTACCAATGTGGTGGTTACCTATCCCGAGGAAAGCCTGAATGATGCCCTCTCCAAGATAACCTCAAAGAATATAGATGCCCTTCCTGTGCTCTCTTCTCCTGAGGGGAAGATACTTGGACTTTTGAGGAGAAAGTCTATCATCTCTTTCTACAACAGAAAGGTGGAGGAACTGAAGGAAAAGCATCTTTAATTTATGAATATATCCCTCTTTTCTATCAACCTTCGTCATTCAGGAAGGAATCTTCTCCTTTTTATTCTTATTGGAATAATTGCGGGGCTTGGATCCGTGGTATTTCAGTTACTGTGCGATGTAGGTATGCACTATATCATGGACCTGCTGGCGGGATTTAGACCATCTGGTCCCCACGGAGAGATTTCTATCTTTTCTCCTACACAAACCTCGTTTAATCGGTGGATGCTTATTGTGCTTCCCACGCTGGGAGGTCTTGTTAGTGGATGGCTGGTATATACCTTTGCCCCTGAGGCAGAAGGACACGGGACAGATGCTGCAATAGAGGCATATCATAAAAAGGACGGGCTCATAAGACCCCAGGTGCCTGTGATAAAGACCCTCGCCTCGGCTATTACCCTTACATCTGGGGGCTCAGGGGGAAGGGAAGGGCCAATAGCCCAGATAGGTGCAGGTTTTGGATCCTATCTCGCCACTAGACTGCGACTTTCTCCTTCAGAAAGAAGGATAATGATGGCCGCGGGCATAGGAGCAGGGGTGGGAAGTATCTTCAGGGCCCCCCTTGCAGGTGCCCTTTTTGCTGCAGAGGTGTTATATGCAGAGCCAGATTTTGAAGCTGAGGTGTTGATACCTTCAGGCATATCTTCAGTTGTGGCATATTGTATCTTTTGTCTCATCTATGGATGGGGCTCTCTGTTTCACTCCTCCCCTTATACATTCAAAAATCCCCTAGAGCTAGCTCCCTATAGCCTACTTGCCCTTATCTTAAGTGGTGTTAGTTTCCTCTATGTGAAGAGCTTTTACCTTGTGCATGATTTTTTTAAGGAATTAAAGATATATCCTGCCCTAAGGCCCGCCATTGGAGGCCTTCTTACTGGAATAATTGGTTTCTTTCTCCCAGAGACCCTTTCCTTTGGGTACGGCGTTCTTCAAGATGCCCTTTTTAATAAACTTGGAGTCCTTTTGCTTTTGGCTGTGGCCTTTGGTAAGATATTGACTACTTCCTTTAGTATTGGTTCAGGGGGAAGTGGAGGTGTCTTTGGACCTTCTATTGTGATAGGGGGATGTATTGGGGGCGCATGTGGAATTTTGTTTCATCATCTGCTCCCCCACATTATAACCTCTCCTCAGTCCATGGTAATTCTGGGAATGGCTGGATTTTTTACGGCAGTATCCAATGCCCCTATATCCACCATTATTTTTGTGAGCGAGATGACTAATTCTTATCAGCTCCTCTTACCCTCCTTTCTCGTATGTCTTTTGTGTTATAACTTTTCTCGCAGATGGAGTATTTATAGAGAACAGGTTCAGAATAAGGCGGCTTCTCCTGCCCATGCAGGAGAATTTTTCTTTGATATATTAAAGGCTTATCGTGTCAGAGATATTGAAAAATCCATTCAACAGGTGGATGTTGTTCCAGAAGATATGAGTTTTTTAGATTTTAAAAGATTTTTTTGTAATACAACCCAACATTATTTTCCTGTTGTAAACAAAGATGGTCATCTGGTTGGAATATTTTCTACATCCGATTTTAGGTGTATTTTGTTTTCTGAAGAGATAGAAAAATTGATTATAGTAAAAGATATAGCTACCTCTAATATAATTTATACTACACTAAAAGAAGATTTACATACAGTAATGAAAAAATTTACAATAAAAAATTTAGATAGTTTACCTGTGGTAGATTTTAAAAATCCTTCCAAACTTTTAGGTATGCTAAGAAGAAGAGAAGTTATTGCATTTTATAATAGAAAAGTAGAGGAGATAGGGTCTAAAAATTAATAGAAAAATAATAAGTTATAAAAGCAATGACATGCCCAGCATGGAATAATGGTTTTATATCTTTCCCATAAAATTCCAAATATAAGAGAAGGAAAGAACGTGGCAATGGCCCAGGGGAGGGGATGATACAGGAGGTGGGAGAGGACAAATAAAAGGGAGGTCAACAGATTTGCCAGGCTAATAGGGCCAAAAACTTTTTGAACCAGCCTTCCTAGCCATTCCAGGATTAATCCCCTGAAGGCTATCTCTTCTGCGAGTGCGGATATAACTATCTTCCAGATTCCAGGTGGTTTCCCACTGCCATGGGGCAGTATCCAGGCCATAAATCCCAGCACCATGGCCCCATAGAAGAGGGGGTCTGTGTACCACTTTATTTTCATAGGATCTTTATCTTTCTCTTATCTTTCTCCATTTATTGTCGTCATATTAAGGGTCCTTCCATTTGGGGTTATCTCCCCTATGAAATTTATGGAGTCCTTTTATTTCTAACTATCATTAGCTCATATTTTTTCAACTAATTTTCCATTATTAAGCCCAGGGGATAGGGATGAATAAGGGAAGGGTATGGCCCTTTTTTTGGAGTAGTGTTTGCCAGAAGAGTTAATATATTCATTATTTCCCTTTCGCTTATCTCCATAGGTAGGGAGTTTAAGCACCTGGTCCTTTCTAGGAGCCCCTTATAAAACTTTTTTAAAGAGTATAGGTAGAAGGAGGTATGGGGGATATTTCTAAGGCTCAGGGAGAGGAGAGAGAGATAGTTTTTTATAATCATGGGAAAGTCTGGATGAGGGGACCTTATTTCCCGTATAAGGGCATCCATTTTCTCCAGAGAGGAGGGAGAGTATACGAATATAAGGGGACGTAAGGAGTGGTGGAGGAACTCAAGTTCGTGGTAGGCCCCTGTCTTTTCTATCTTTCGCACACTAAAGGGAATAAATATCCTGATGAAGTAGTGATGTCTCTGATAAGGATTTGAAAGACACTGCTCGTCTTCTATAGGGAGTAAGGGGAATCTTTTGGAGATCTCTCTGGTAAATATGCCCATCCCCATCTTCAAAAACCCTTTCTTGTTGGGATGGGCATATATCTTTGTATCCCTATAGCCACAGGTGGGAGAGCGGGACTTTAATAAAAAACCATCTACTCCTGGAAGTCCTTTTAAGGTTTTTATACAAAAGCTCCTTATTTCATCTGTGAGGTCCCTTTCTGTCCCTTCTTCAATCACCACATATGTTTTCCCTTTTCTCACCACATCTATAGGGGGTCGGGGAACTGGCAAGCCTATACCCACCTCAGGGCATACATCTAAAAATTGCACATGGGAAGAAAGCCTCTCAATCCACCCAAGGGAAAGTACCTTCCCATTATATCTGGTGCGTTTCCCAACAAGACAGGAGCTTATAACAACAATGGGGAGAGTCATTTTTCAAGCGCAGGTGCTGGCCCTGGTATATGCCTCTTTTATCCTCTCTTCAATATAAGAGACCTCCCTTCCTTCATACTCCTCCAGGTCAAAACAATATCCATCCTCTCCCATTAGACCTTGGGGAATAAGGTCCCCCTTTTCCTCTGGATCTGAGATAAGGTCCTGGTAAAAGCAGATAGAGAGCCATCTATTGTCCTCATTATCGTCTATGACATCTATCATCACAAACAGGGGCCTATCTTTTTGTTTGAGGTGTTTTGCCCTGAGGGAGTATGAGATCCCTGGCCTTGCCTTGAAATTTAGCTCCACATCCTGCAGGGTTTCTAATAAGGCCCTTAGTTTCATAAAGGTCTCTTTTGCCCTGCACTCCCTCCAAGAGGATATAAATTCCTCCAGTTCCTTTTTTTCCTTACTCTCCAGCATCTCTCTCTCCTCTATTTAAATGGTGAGAGGGTTGAAAAATCCCTTATCCCTGGATTTGGAAAATAATTGACCTTGTCTCTTTTGTGTTTACATGGTATAAAGTCAAAAATCAAATAGAATACAACTCCTTAATCACGTCTGTGGAAATTCTATTATGAGTCACTTCCAGAGAACCTCCCTTCTCCAGGTGATGAGTGCCCTCCCCGTGGCGGTCATAGCCCATGACCTTGAGAGAAAGATATTTTTTTTTAATGAAGAAGCTGAAAAGATAACAGGTTATAGCAGGGAAGAGGTCCTTGGAAAGGACTGTCATGAGGTCTTTGACGGTGGATTTTGTGGAAATAAATGCATGTTTAAACAGGATACTGAATTCTTAGAGTTTAGAAAACTCTCCTATAACCTCCAATTTGCAAGACGAGATGGACATATGTGCTACCTGGAGATGAAGGTCTCTCCCTTTTTTGATGCTGAAAAAAGGATGCAAGGGGTGGTGGCAGTATTTGAGAATATTACGCCAGAGATATACTTTCAGACACATCTGGAGGATGTATGTGAATTTCACGGTATAATTGGAAAGACAGAAAAGATGCTTCGCCTCTATCAACAGATAAGAAATGTCTCCAGGATAAATGTACCCGTGCTTATACTGGGAGAGTCTGGTACAGGTAAGGAGTTGGTGGCCCAAGTGATACATAAGCTTAGTCCAAGGTCCACAGGACCCTTTGTGGCGGTAAATTGTGGGGCCCTGCCTGACTCCCTTATAGAGAGTGAGCTGTTTGGCTATGTAAAGGGCGCCTTTACAGGGGCGGTTAGGAACAAGAAGGGAAGGTTTGAACTGGCCCATGGGGGCACCCTTTTTCTAGATGAGATAGGAGATATAAGTCCATTTATGCAGGTGAAACTTCTTAGGGCCATCCAGAGCTACCACATTGAACGCCTGGGAGATACAAAACAGCTTCGGGTGGATGTGAGGATAATTTCTGCTACCAATAAAGACCTCCAGGAGGAGATAAGACAAGGAAATTTTAGAGAAGACCTCTATTATCGCCTCTCAGTTATCCCCATTCACATCCCGCCCCTACGTGAGAGGAGAGAGGATATCCCCCTCTTGGTGGACCATTTTTTAAAAGAGTTTTCCACTATGTTTAATATCCCTCCCCACAGGATTACCCCTTCTGCTCTGAGGATGCTCTCTTCTTATTCATGGCCGGGAAATATAAGAGAACTTCAAAATGTTCTTCAATATGCCCTGGTGGAGGCCCAGGAGGATAGTAATATGACCGTGGATGTGTGTCATCTTCCTCCTTATATCCAGGAGTCAACAGTAGATAGAAAGATAAACCTTAATCCTCCCTCTCCTGGTGCCAGGGGCCTTAAAAAAGACCTTTCTCCTGAGATAATAAAAGAGGCCATAGAAAAGGCAGGAGGAAACAAGGCAAAGGCCGCAAAATTGCTGGGGATATCCAGGGCCACACTTTATCGTCTCCTTTCCCGGTTAAATAGAGAGCAGGCATAATTTTTTGATAACTGTCTCATATGAGACACTTTTATCTCTAAGAGGGTGTCTCACCCTTGTTTTTATTCCCCTCCAGAAGGAGAGGATCTTTTGAATTTAGGGAGATTGAAGGAGTTTTTTCTATGGCACTGTTTTTGCTTTAATTTTTTCAAAAGCATTGAGGATGCAGGAATATGAATACGCAGGATTCTCAGGGGGTTTTGCTTACCAACGAGAGGGAGTACCTCCTGGAGGTCTTAAGGCTTGCAGATAAAATGATGGAGATCTCCAGAAGGGGTACCAGGTTTGCCTCGGATAATGGATGTTTAATCTTATACGGGGTGATCAGGGACTGTGCCTTTAAGATAAGGAAGATCGCCCAGGAAGAATTAATGATTCACTCAAAACACAAAGCAAAAGACAAGGAGGATTAATATGGCAAGTTTGAAGGGAACAAGGACAGAGAAGAACATCCTGGCTGCATTTGTTGGAGAGTCTCAGGCAAGGAATCGTTATACCTATTTTGCATCTCAGGCCAAGAAAGAGGGATATGTCCAGATTGCCAGGATATTTGAGGAGACTGCAAATCAGGAGAAAGAACATGCCAAGAGGTTGTTTAAGCTCCTGGAAGGAGGTGAGGTAGAAGTGGCGGGGGCTTTTCCCGCAGGAACCATTGGTAGCACCCTGGAAAATTTAAGGGCAGCTGCTGCAGGGGAAAATCATGAGCATACCCAGATGTATCCTGAGTTTGCAAAGATAGCCAGGGAAGAGGGTTTTGAAGAGATAGCAGTGATATTTGAGGCCATTGCAGTGGCAGAGGAGCAACATGAAAAGAGGTATAAGAAGCTGGCTGAGAATATAGAGCAGGGTAGGGTCTTTAAGAGAGAGGAAGAGGTAGTATGGCGCTGTATTAACTGTGGATATCTTCATAAAGGAAAAGAGGCCCCTGAGAAGTGTCCTGCGTGTGCCCATTCAAAGGCCTATTTTGAACTTTTAGGAGAGAACTATTAACCAGAAAGGGAGGTTGTTATGGCAGAGAGACGGCAGGTATATAAATGTGAGAAGTGCGGAAATATTGTAATGGTGCTTCATGGGGGAAAGGGAGAGCTGGTATGTTGTGGGGCCCCAATGATACTCTTAAAGGAGGGATCTGTGGATGCGGCTCTGGAGAAACACGTCCCTGTAATTGAGAAGATAGAGGGAGGATATAAGGTAAAGGTGGGGAGCGTAGCCCATCCCATGGAAGAGAAGCATTATATTGAATGGATAGAGCTTATTGCAGATAATCGTTCTTATCTCTACTTCCTGGATCCAGGTGAGGTGCCAGAGGCAGAGTTTAAGGTGGAGGCGGAGAATATATCTGCTAGGGAATACTGTAATATTCATGGCCTTTGGAAGGCCTAAGGCAGGAGGTAGAATATGGAAAAGTGGACGTGTGGGGTGTGTGGATACGTGTATAATCCTGAGAAGGGAGACCCTGAAGGAAACATCAAGCCAGGAACTCCCTTTGAAGAATTACCCGATGATTGGACCTGTCCCATATGTGGGGCAGGTAAGTTTGAATTTTCAAAGCAGTAATAAATGGATTGTCAAGGGCCCTGGAAGCAGGGCCTTTTTTTGTCCATAGTTTTGGATAGAGAAGATGAATAGAAGGGGTCTTAAGAGGGAGTTAAGGAGGTTCTTGGAGGAGGGAGATTTTACCAAGCTAGCCAGGTTTATTCAAGGTTGTGGGCCTTCCTCACTCATTGGGCCTCTTCTGTCCCTCCTGCTGGCAGATAAAGAGGTGGTGAGATGGAGGGCCATTACCACGTTGGGGATGGTGGTTGAGTCTCTGGCGAATAGCAATATGGAGAGGGCAAGGGTCTTTATGCGCCGTTGTATGTGGATGCTCACAGACGAATCAGGAGGTGTGGGGTGGGGAATCCCTGAGGTTATGGGGGAGGTTATGAGCAGGGTGGAGAGGGTGGCGGTGGAATTTTCTTCTATCCTTATAAGCTATGTCCTGGAAGAAGAGGGAAGGCCTGACAATTTTTTGGAATATACCCCTTTGAGGCGGGGGGCATGGTGGGGGATTGCAAGGTTGGCCCAGGGGATTGGCTCTCAGGTACTTCCCTGGGTTCCCCTTCTTAAAGATTCCCTTGGAAGGGAAGAAGATCCCTTTATATTGGCCCATGGGCTCTTGCTCTTCAGGGAACTTTATATTCCCATTGGTGAAGAGAGACTCTTACACGACCATCGTAGGGTCCTTATCTATTGGAACTTAAGTTTAAAAGAGGTTACCATCTCTTCATTGGCCAGGGGGAGTGATTGATCCCTTATGGACCATTTTTGTTTTTAAAAAAGAGGAAGGAGGTAGTTTTTATGGATGCCGTGATGTTGTCCAGGCTTCAATTTGCAATGGCCACGATGTTTCATTTTATATTTGTTCCCCTTACCCTGGGGCTTTCCCTGATTGTGGCTATTATGGAAACCCTGTATGTGATAAAAGGAGATGAAGATTATAAGCGCATGGCAAAGTTTTGGGGCAAGTTATTCCTTATAAATTTTGCCCTGGGAGTGGTTACAGGCATAACATTAGAGTTTCAGTTTGGTACAAACTGGTCAAGGTATTCTGAGTACGTGGGCGATATCTTTGGTTCTCTCCTTGCCATTGAGGCCACTGCGGCATTTTTTTTGGAGTCCACCTTTATTGCTGTGTGGGTCTTTGGCTGGGAGAAGCTTTCTCCAAAACTTCATTGTCTATCTATCTGGCTGGTGGCCATAGCATCTAATGTCTCTGCCATATGGATATTATTGGCCAATGGTTTTATGCAGCATCCTGTGGGATATGTCCTCAGAAATGGACGTGCTGAACTCAAAGACTTTGGGGCGGTGGTCTCAAATCCCTTTGCGTGGCAGCAGATATTTCACACCCTGAGCGGGGCCTATCTCCTGGGGGGTTTTTTTGTACTGGGTATCTCAAGCTGGCATCTGCTGAGGAAACATGAGATGTCCTTTTTTAAGAAGTCTTTTAGAGTGGGAGTCTATATGGCCCTTATTTTTTCTCTGGTAGCGGTGATTCAGGGGCATATTCATGGAAGCGAGGTGGCAAAGACCCAGCCCACCAAACTTGCCGCCATGGAATCCTTGTGGAAGGGTAGAAAATATGCACCCATGTATTTATTTGTGGTGCCAGATGAGAAACACGAGAGAAATAGTGTGGAATTCCTTCCTATCCCTGGTCTTTTGTCTCTTTTGGCCTTTCATCACCCTTCTGCAGAGGTAAAGGGACTTCTGGATTTTCCAAAAATGGATAGACCCCCCGTACTTTTGACCTTTTTGTCCTTTCGCCTTATGGTCCTGCTGGGAATTTTGTTCCCTATACTTGCATTTTTTGCATGGAGGGCCAGAAACGAACTGGATTCCTCTCCCAGGATATTGAGATATCTGCCGTGGGTGATTCCCCTACCCTATATTGCCATTGAAGCGGGATGGGTGGTGGCAGAGGTGGGAAGACAGCCCTGGATAGTATATGGACTTATGAGGACATCCAAGGCCGTTTCCCCCATTGTTTCCTCCCAGGTGTATTTTTCTTTTGTGCTTTTAACAGTGTTGTATGCCTTTTTAGGGGCGGTGGACATCTTTTTGTTGTTTAAGTACGCAAGAAAGGGTCCTGAACCTGTAGAGACAACCACTCAAGCAAATTAAGGAGGTTGGACCATGATGAATACGATCTGGTTTCTTTTGTGGGCAATCTTGTGGATTATATATTTCATCCTGGATGGGTTTGATCTGGGATTGGGAACCCTTCTCCCTTTTCTGGGTAAGAATGAAGAGGAAAGACGTCTTATATATAATGCCATGGGTCCCTTCTGGGATGGAAATGAGGTTTGGCTCATTACTGCTGGAGGGGTGACCTTTGCGGCCTTTCCAAAGACATATGCAGTGATGTTTTCAGGACTTTATACTGCGCTTATGCTTCTTTTGGTGGCCCTTATTGTAAGGGGGGTCTCTTTTGAATTTAGAAATAAGGTGGAGAGTGGTCTGTGGAGGTGGATATGGGATGTGTGTTTGTTTGTTGGCTCTGCCCTACCCCCTCTACTGCTTGGGGTGGCCTTTGCCAATATATTTAAGGGCCTTCCCATAGATGGAAAAGGGGTATTTCACGGAGGCCTGCTCACCCTTTTAAATCCCTATGGTCTGTTAGGAGGGGTCTTATTTGTGTTTCTTTTTTTGGAGCACGGGGCCCTGTGGTTGAGCATAAGGACCATCGGCGAGTTGAGGCTCAGGGCAGGGGTTATGGCCGCCAGGATATGGCAGGTGAAGGTGATAGTCCTGGTACTTTTCCTGGGTGCCACTGCAGTTGCCACAGACCTGTTTGCAACCTATTTTCATTATCCCTTCCTCCTCCCCATTCTGGCCATTCCTATTTATGGGATATTTATGTCCCGAAATGCCATGGCAGAGCAGAAATGGAAAAAGGCCTGGTTTGGTTCCGCCATCACCATAGCAGGTACTGCCCTGTTTGGGTTTATGGGACTCTATCCTAGGATGCTTCCCTCTTCCCTCAATCCCAAATATTCAATCACCATATATAATGGATCTTCCAGTCCCCTTACCCTGAAGATAATGCTCATAGTTGCCCTTATTTTTGTGCCCATTGTGATCCTTTACCAAGCGTGGGTTTACAAACACTTTGCCCATGCCTTGACCCCTCAGGACCTGGAATATGAAGAGGCCTATTGAGGCTGTGGTTTGACCTTTGTCAAGGAAAGGGGATTTAAATTATGCTTAAGTAAGAGATAAAACATGAGGAGGAAAAAGATATGGCTAGAGAGATCATCATTGATGAAGAAGAATGTCTTGGATGTGAGAGCTGTGTGGAGATATGTCCAGAGGTCTTTGGTTTTAATGAGGGAGAGCAAAAGGCCTATGTAAAGGGCCTTACTGGTTGCAGTGACGATACTATTTCAGAGGCAGTGGATAGCTGTCCCGCAAATTGTATTACCTTTATACCCGAATAATCAGGGAGAGGGGTAGTTAAATTTTTTAACCAGAAGAAGGAGCATAGGATTATGAAGTGTCCTGGACAGGATACCCAGTTTTGGGACTCCTCTGCCATATTTGAGGCCAAGTGTCCCAAGTGCGGAGGGGCAGTGGAGTTTTTTAAGGATGATACCATGCGCAAGTGTCCCCATTGTGGTCATAAGTTTTTAAATCCCAAGATGGACTTTGGGTGTGCCTCTTACTGTCAATATGCAGAGCAGTGTCTGGGAAATCTTCCCCCTGAGCTTCTGGCGCAGAGAAAGGATATGCTAAAGGACAGGGTTGCTATAGAGATGAAGAAGACTTTTGGAAGGGATTTCAAGAGGATTGGACATGCGGCAGAAGTGGCAAGGTATGCGGAGATAATAGGAAGAGAAGAGGGGGCAGATATGGGGGTGGTCCTGATCTCTGCCTATCTTCACGATATTGGGATAGTGGAGGCAGAAAAGAAATACAACTCCTCTGCTGCGGTTTATCAGGAAAAGGAGGGACCTCCTATTGCAAGGGAGATACTGGAGAGACTGGGGGCAGAAGAGGACCTCATTGAAGAGGTGTGTGATATAATTGCCCACCATCACCATCCCAGGGATGAGGAGACCTTAAATTTTAAGTGTCTTTATGATGCGGATAATATAGTAAATCTGAAAGAGATGATAAAAAAGGGTAAGCTCGCAGGGGATAAGGTCCTTAAGGTAATAGAGAAACGATTTTTGACCCAATCAGGGAAGAGATTGGCAAAAAAGGTACTTTTAAATAAGGAGGAGGATGTTTCATGAAAGTCCTGAGAAAGATAATAGAGATAGATGAGAACTTGTGCGATGGATGTGGACAATGTGTTCCTGCATGTGCTGAGGGGGCTATTCAGATTATAGATGGAAAGGCCAGGCTAGTGGCGGAAAAATATTGTGATGGACTGGGGGCATGTCTGGGAGAGTGTCCCCAGGGGGCTATTAAGATAATAGAGAGAGAGGCCGAAGAGTTTGATGAAAAGGCGGTGGAAGAATATCTTCAAAAGAAAGAGGAAAAAGAGGAATCGGTTTTGGCGTGTGGCTGTCCCTCTACCCATGTCCAGACCCTAAAGCCCCTCTCCTGTGCTTCTCCCATGGGAGAGATGCCCTCCACCTTGAGCCACTGGCCTGTCCAGATAAGACTGATTCCACCTCATGCCCCCTTTTTAAAGGATGCCCAATTGTTGGTGGTTGCAGATTGTGTGGCTGTGGCCTATCCTGCCCTTCATAGAGACTTTTTGCCTGGTAAGGTCATAATGATAGGGTGTCCCAAATTTGACAATAAGGAGGAGTACGTAGAAAAGTTTTCTGAGATATTTAAAAGAAACAATATCTCCTCTGTAAAGGTTCTTATAATGACAGTTCCCTGCTGTTCTGCCCTACCTTCCATTGTGGAGAAGGGAATGGAGCTTGCGGGGGTGAAGGGAGAAGTAGATGAGGTGATTATCAATCCAGAAGGTAGGATAGTTAAAGGATAGGAGAGAGATATGGCCGCCATTCAGATAGCTCCAGATATATTCTGGGTGGGAGCTATAGACTGGAGCATTCGGAATTTTCATGGATATTCCACAGATAGGGGGACCACCTATAATGCCTATCTAATTGTGGATGAAAAGGTGGTGTTAATAGATACCGTGAAGGCTTCCCTCTTTGATGAGTTCTGGTCAAACCTCTCTACAGTGGTGGATCCCCACAGGATAGACATTGTAATAAGCAACCACACAGAGATGGACCACTCTGGCTCCCTTCCCCGTCTCATGGATATAATTGGCAGAGATATCCCTATATATTGTTCCAGGATGGGGAAGAAGAACCTTACCCTTCATTTTGGAGGGGGTTATAACTTCATTCCCGTTAATGAAGGGGATGTGCTGGAGGTGGGTAGAAGAAAGCTCACATTTTTGGAGACCCGGATGCTCCACTGGCCAGACAGTATGTTTACCTATCTTCCTCAGGAGAGGATCCTTTTTTCCTCTGATGCCTTTGGTCAACATTATGCCACTGTTGCCCGTTTTGACTCAGAGGTGAGAAGAGAAGACCTCTTTTTTGAAACCAAAAAATATTTTGCCAACATCCTTCTTCCCTATGCTACTTTGGTTTTAAAACTTCTGGAGAAGGTGAAAAAGAGGGGGCTTGAGTTTGAGATGATATGTCCAGACCATGGTATTGTCTGGAAGCAATCCATAGATGACTTGCTTCGCTCCTACACCACATGGGCACAACAGGAGGGGCAAAAAAAGGCTGTTGTGGTGTATGATACCATGTGGCATAGTACAGAGATAATGGCCCATGCTATAACAGATGCCATTTCCGAGAGGGGAATAGAGGTCTTTCCTATGCGTTTAAAGGTATGTCATAGGAGTGATGTAGTGTGTGAGGTGTTGGATAGTACTGCAGTGGTGGTTGGCTCTCCCACCCTGAATAATGGACTTTTCCCAGAAGTTGCCCAGTTTTTGACCTATCTCAAGGGACTTAGACCCAGGAACAAGGTGGGGGGTGGGTTTGGCTCCTATGGGTGGAGTGGAGAGGCCCCATCCCTTATAGAGCAAGAGTTAAAGCTCATGGGGATTGATATTGTGGTTCCCCATTTAAGACTTCAGTATGTTCCAGATAGAGAGGGACTTGCCATATGCAAGAGTTTTGGGGAAGATATGGCAAAGGCCATTTTGGATAAGTGGCGACAAAGAGCACAATAGCATTTGGTAGGTAGAGGAGGGTGGTATGAGAAGGCCCCTGTTTATTGTGGTGATGGTGGGGATATTTTTTTTATTTTCCTGCGGTACAAAAGAGAATCAATCCAAGGTAAAT
>Ga0256914_1001424_pt1 | contig 21582 bp, 17 predicted proteins | sample HulkmetaG_FD_191571 | JGI IMG/M metagenome (GOLD analysis project Ga0256914, IMG submission 191571) | Hydrothermal chimney microbial communities from Main Endeavour vent field at the Juan de Fuca Ridge, Pacific Ocean - Hulk | ecosystem: Environmental > Aquatic > Marine > Hydrothermal vents ... | reverse complement strand
AGGCCGAAGAGGCCAACATAAAGGCTACATCCGCTCCGTTCATTGTATCCCTCCCGAATTTTTGTCAGTAATTTTGGAAGCAATTTAGGTGCCAATATTTGGCTTTGCCTTAAGATCGTAGATTAGAAAAGGCGGGATTCATTTCTAGAAGGTGGGCAAAATAATTTTTGCAATTTTGCAGAATAAGCTTCTCGATCTTCGTAAAGAATTTACAAATTTGTCAAAGTCACATGATCAATTTTTATTATTTTTTGTCTAGGCAAAATTCGATGAAAAGCTGAGACCCATTAACGGCATAAGGAATGACCAGCCGTTTACTATGGCACATGATCTTTAAGGTATGATCCTTTCCGGTAATGATTACCGGTGTTGAGGCCTGGAGGGAAATACCTTCTTTTTCAAAACGGCGCCGAAAGGCCCCGCAGATCATATTGGCCATCTCTCCGGCGGCATCTCTTACCTCTTCGTTTATCTTATCTGGAGCTTGTCCGAAAAGGCTGGCTACCACCTTGAAAATACAGTCGCTCTTAAAACTGACCACAAAACTACCGGTAAAACCCTTTCCCGTGAGCCCTACCACCGCCGAGACTTCACCCAAGGCCTCTGGTTCTTCACGAATGAAAGATTTCTGCGGTTCTGGTATCTGCCCGGTAAAGGTCATCAAGACCTCTTTGACGGCTTCGTGCAAGGCATTGACTACGGTGGATGTGCTCATAGACTCTCCTTTGGCTTGGGGTTCTCTCGATTCTTAGTCGAAAACTGATCCGAAAACTTTAATGAGGCGGGAAGATCTTTCCTGGATTAAGGATTCCAGCGGGATCAAAGATTTTTTTCAATTGATACATCAAATCTTGGACCGAAGGAGGAATTTCTCGAGGAAAATAACCCCTCTTACTAAAACCAAGACCGTGCTCTCCAGAAATAGTCCCGGAAAGGCGTAAGACTTCGTTTAAGATTTCTTCGCGGCAGGAAAGGGCCTTTTCCCTTTGCCAAGGATCATCGGCGTCGAATAATAAATTGACATGGATATTGCCATCACCCAAATGCCCAAAGCAGGCGATGATAACACGGTTTTCTGTCGAGAGATTTTTGACAAAATTGAGAAATTGAACCACCCTCCTCCGCGGAAGGACCACGTCATCGGCGATTTTATTAGGGGCGATAGTCTTTAAGGCCGGTGAGATGCTCCGCCGTATCCGCCAAATCTCTTCTCTTTCCTCTTCTTGAAGGCCCTCTTGGTAAAAAGGAGAGTGGCCCAAGACTTTCTTTAGGGCCTTTAATTCTTCTTTTACCTGGAGTGGCGACCCATCTACTTCTAAGATGAGTAAAGCTTTGATTCTCTTGGGCAGAGGGACCTCTAAGAGTCGCGAAGTGGCCTCGATGGTCACCTCGTCCATCAACTCCGCTGTGGCCGGGAGGATACCTCCCTTGAGGATTTGACCAAAACTTATTGCCGCCTCCTCAACGGTCTCAAACCCCACCATGACCACCGCTTGAGATCGAGGTTTAGGGAGGAGTTTTAGGATGATCTTGGTGATCACCCCTAGGGTCCCTTCTGAACCGACGAAGAGATGAACCAGGTCATACCCAACCACCCCTTTGACCGTCCTTGTACCCAAGAAGACCAGCTCCCCGCTGGCCAAGGCCACCTCAAGGCCTAAGACATAATCTTTAGTCACTCCGTACTTAAGCCCCTTAGGCCCCCCGGCACAGGTGGCTACGTTCCCTCCAATAGTAGAAAACTGATAACTGGCTGGATCCGGGGGATAAAAGAGCCCTCGATAAGCAACCTCTTTTTTGAGACGCCCGGTCGGGACTCCGGGCTCGACCACCGCCACCAAGTCTTCTTCATTGATCTCCAAGATGCGGTCCATCTTGGTTAGGGCAAGCACTAACCCCCCGGCCACGGCTAAGGGGGCCCCGGTGGTGGCTGTTCCCGCCCCTCGAGGAATAACCGGGAAGTGTTCTTCACTTGCCAAGCGTAAGATGGCTGCTACTTCCTCCCCGGTCTCTGGCAAGGCAACAGCCTCGGGGAGAAAGGTCAGCCCCGAGGCATCGTAGGAATAGGCCCAGAGGTCTTCTTTGCCCTCCAAAAGGCGTGACCCTAGGATCTTTCTAAGGCTTTGACGAATCTTTGACGACAGCGGGTTGAATGTGTTCTTCGATTTCACGGCATAGATATTCTATCTGGTATTTGATCGGCCCTGGCCGATGGAGTTTCTTCTCCACACAATTTACCGCATAGATTACCGTGGCATGGTCTCGATTAAAGAGTCGACCGATGGACTGGAGGCTTTCTTCGGTAAATTGGCGACAGAGATACATGGCCACCTGACGGGGGAAGGTCACCTGACGCCGGCGAGACTTGGATCGAAGTTCTTCCTTGCTCACCCGAAAGTGATGACACACAAGGTCTAGGATGAATTCCTTGGTCACTTTTGGTTCTTTCGGGGCGATCTCTTGGACCAATTCCTTGGCCAGGGTCAGACTGATGGGTTCTCTCAGGAGGCTTGAACGGGCTACCAGCCCGATGACCGCACTCTCGATCTGGCGAATATCTCCGTGGAGGTGCTGAGCCAGATAGGTAACCACCTCCTCTGGGAATTCTATCCCTTGGTTCCTGGCCTTTCGGCGAATAATGTTCACTCTCGTTTTATAGTCTGGAGGATTAAGACGCACCAATACCCCGGCGGAAAATCGCGAACGAAGCGAAGGATCGAGTTTGGGGATCTCCTGAGGGGTTCGGTCGGCGGTAAAGACCACCGTCTTTCCGGAGTCATAGAGATAATCTAGGGTCACGGCCAGTTCGGCCTGAGTAAATTCCTTACCAGAAAGGAAGTGTATCTCCTCGAGCATCAGGATCTCACAGCCTTGACGGAGCCTTTCTTTAAAGTCCTCTAAGCGCCCGTTTTTAAGGGCCCTTACCAACTGGGCAGTAAAGTCCTGGGCGGTCAGATAACAAACCCTTTCTTTCCCCGGATTACTCAGGAGGTAATTACCCACGGCCTGACTCAGATGGCTTTTGCCCAGGCCCGTATCACCGCAGAGATAGACGATATTACTCTGGGGATTTTTGGTGGCGATAGACCAACAGGTGGCATAGGCCAAGCGATTACACTCTCCGACCACAAATTCCTCAAAGGTATAGCGAGAAGATAGGCGCCGGCCCAGGAGGCGGGTGGGATCATAGGGCAGCTCGCGTTGCACCATCTCAGGCGGAGGGGTCTCAACCGCTACCAATTCTACTTCTAAAGAGAGATTCTGTTCCTTAATGACCTCTTCCATAATGGAAAAGTAATTTTCTTTCACCCAGAGGAGGCTGAAATTATTAGGACAGGCAATAATGATCTTTTTTTCCGAAAGACCTACACAGCGCAGGGGCTCAATCCAGACTCTATAACTTGCCTCCGGAAGCCTTTCCCGAAGGGCAAATTTAAGTCTTTTCCACAAACTACTCATATATACCCCCCTCTTAACAAGACAGGGCGAAGATACTCCTAAGAGGGAAAAGGGTCAAAAGTGGTTAAGGGGGGCCAGAGACGATTTCGATCAACTCTCTTTCCTTTGTTTTTGTCATCGATAAAAAAGGAAGTTACAGCCTGTAACCTCTGAAACATAGAGTGCTTCATGTATAGAAAAGTTTTAAAATTTTTAAGTTTTTTGAGTATGTTGCTTTTCACAAATTCTTCTATCAACAAATAGAAGTACTCTCCTTTCTTTTCTTTTTCTACCAATTTTTATCAATTTTTTCTTTTCTCTCTTCTACGAAAGAATGCTGGGTTGGAAAACATCTAGCGAAAAAGCAAAAGTTTTGGTAGCAAAAAATCATGTTTAAGGAGCAAAACCCATCTAAAAAAGGGACCATCCCCTCTCGGGCCGAGTGTTATCGTCTTCTTGAGGAATTTCAGGTCCCTCCCCATATCGTGGCCCATTGTGAAAAGGTGGCCAAAGTGGCCGTCTTTTTGGCCAAACACTTGGTAGAAAAGGGAGAACCGATCAATATCCCCTTAGTAGAGGCCGGTGGTCTGTTACATGATCTCACCAAGCACCTCTCCTTAAAGACCGGAGAAAATCACGCCCAATCCGCCGCTCGCATCCTGCGCGAAAGGGGTTATCCAGAGGTGGCCAGGGTTGTGGGCCAACACATCTTTCTAAAGCCAGGGCCACCAGGGACACCGATCCGTGAAGAGGAGTTGGTCTATTACGCGGACAAACGGGTCATGCACACCAAGATCGTCCCTCTTAAGGTGCGCTTTGAAGACCTACGGGCCAGATACGGGAAAACGGTCTCTTCTTTGATACGCCTCTATAACCTGGAAGAGATAACCAAACTCCTTGAACGACGTATCTTCAAGAAACTAGATTTCGGCCCGGAAAAAATCCAGGAGTTAGATGATGACTAGAGTGGCCCTCCTTTGCGGTGGAAAATCAGCCGAACGCGAGGTTTCTATACGTGGTGGTCAGGCGGTACGCCAGGCCCTTGAATCCAGAGGTTATGTAGTAAAAATCTTTGATCCAGCTACCGATCTTTTGGACTTGGTAAAAGAGGCCTCTTATTTTGACGCAGCCTTTTTGGTCCTTCATGGCCCTGGTGGAGAGGATGGAACTATCCAAGGCCTCTTAGACCTCCTTGGGCTTCCTTATCAAGGGGCCGGGGTCTTGGGCAGCGCCCTGGCCATGGATAAGAAGCTTTCTAAAGAACTTTATCGCCTGGCCGGGCTTAATGTGCCCAAGGCCGTTGAACTTCAAAAAGGAGGCCCTTTCCCGGCAGAAATGATCGAAGAGATAGGTTTCCCTCTGGTGGTTAAGCCGGTCTCTCAAGGGTCAAGTATCGGGCTCTCTCTGGTAGAAAAGAAAGAAGATCTCCCAGCGGCCCTCGAGGCGGCCTTCAGACATGAAAAAAGGGTCCTTCTTGAGGAATATCTTCCTGGGCGAGAGCTTACCGTAGGAGTGTTAGGGGAAGAGGCCCTCCCGGTGGTAGAAATTATCCCCGGCGAAAGACACCGTTTCTTCGATTACGAAGCCAAATACACTCCTGGGGCCACAGAAGAAATCTGCCCGGCCAAGATCCCTTCAGAAGTAGCCCAGGAGGCCCAAAGGTGCGCGATTAAGGCCCATCAGGTCTTAAGACTCAGGCACTACAGCCGAACAGACATGATCTATGCCCATAATAAACTCTATCTCCTTGAGACAAACACCATTCCTGGTATGACCGAGACCAGCCTCTTGCCCTTGGCCGCTAAGGTAGCGGGATATTCCTTTGAAGATTTGGTCGAAAAATTACTCCAAATGGCCTTAAACTCAGAGACAACCTGAAGAAAGGGCCTCTTCCAGTCTTTCACGGATCTTCTTGGCCAAGAGCTCTTTATCCCTCAGGCTAAGGCCTTTGGTTTCTATGGGAGACATAATCTTGATCCTTACCTTCCCTGGACGGACCCATAGTCTTCCCTTGGGCATGATCTCTCGCGTACCGCAGATGGCCACCGGGACAATGGGCTGTTCGCTCTTGATGGCCAAGACAAAACCCCCGGGTTTAAAGGGCAGAAGTTTTCCATCTCGACTACGCGTACCTTCAGGAAAGATAACTACGGAAAAGCCCTCTTTGACCTTTTCAGCCGCGGCTATTAGGCTTTTAAGCCCCCCTCGAGGGTTTTCTCGGTCCACCGGAATATAGCCGATGACCTTTAGGGCCCAACCGAAGACCGGGATATGAAAAAGGCTCTTTTTGGCCAACCAGCGAATCTGGAAGGGGAGGGCCACCTCAAGGGTCGGGATGTCAAATTGGCTCTGGTGATTGGCCGCAAAGATATAGGCCCCCTTGGGGTCTAAGTTTTCTAGACCTTTCACCTCAAGAGATACCCCTGATAAAAACAGGATAATGCGCATCCAAAAACGGCTCACTCCATGAGAAAAGGTCCTCCTCTTCTCCAAGGGCCCGATAACAAAGATCACTAGACAAAAAAGGGGCACAGAAAGGAGGATGAATAAGTACAGCAAAAGGTTATGAAAAATAAGCCGCATAAACACTTCTTTTCCTCCGAATTTTCTCTAAACAGTTTTTTTCTCTTTGCTAATCCCGGTCTAAATATAGTAGCATAAACATGATTTCTCGTTGAAGAACCGTAAAATGGAAAAAGCCTTTCAACCTCTGGATCAGGTTGATTTAGAACAAGCCCTCCGCGAAAGTGAGATCAAGTTTCGCACCCTCACCGAATCAGCCGCCGTAGGGATCTTTCTCTATCGCGAAAAGTTCATCTACGTCAATCCAGCCATGGAACGCATCACCGGTTACCCTCTTGAAGAGCTATGCGAACTCTATCTTTGGGATGTGGTCCATGAAGATTACAAAGAATTGGTCAAACAGAGAATCAGGGATCGCCTAGCAGGCAAAAATCCCCCGGCCCATTACGAAATAAAGATCGTGACCAAGTCAGGGGAGGAACGCTGGCTTGAGGTCACCGCTGCTGTCTTTAAAATGCGGGGCCAGACGGTCGGGGTCGGGACAGCGGTCGACATCACCAAGAAAAAAGAACTCTATCGTTCCCTTCAAGAGATTATTGCCAAGTATGAGGCCATCCTCGAGGCCTTTGATGGTTATGTCTGTGTAGTTTCTTCTGATTACCGCGTCCAATTTATGAACAAGAATCTGATCAAACGCCTAGGTCGAGAGGCCATAGGCGAGATCTGCTATCAATTGTTTCATGATCTTTCAGAACCCTGTCCCTGGTGTAAAAAAGACCAAGTCTTCGCTGGAAAACCAGCCCATTTAGAGATTCAATGCCCGCGGGATGGTCGCTGGTACCAAGTGGTCAGTACCCCGCTCAAGCTCCCTTCAGGCGAGATCCAGTCTCTCACCATGGTGGTCGATATCACCGACCGAAAAAAGGCCGAAGAAGAGGCCCTTCATGCCTCCAAACTCGAGGCCTTAGGCCTGCTCGCCGGGGGCATTGCCCATGACTTTAATAACTTCTTGACCGCCATTTTGGGTAATATCTCCCTAGCCAGATTAAAAATCGAGGGACACCCCGAGCTAGAACGCCTCCTATCCGTAGCTGAAGAGGCCTGTCTAAAGGCCAAAGGACTTACCTATCAGCTATTGACCTTTGCCAAGGGGGGTACCCCGATCAAAAAACCTGCCTCTGTCGGGGATTTGGTACGCGAGACCGTGGGTTTTTGTCTAAGAGGTTCTAATATCAAATGGTCCATCCACATAGACCCAAACCTTTGGCTGGTGGATTTAGACACCACCCAATTCAGTCAAGTGATCACCAATCTGGTCATCAACGCCAAACAGGCCATGCCCGAGGGAGGGCAGCTACAGGTCTCGGTTCGTAACTTAAAGATAGAAGCCGAAAACCCCTTTTTAATTCCACCGGGGAGATACGTAGAGATCATCGTCGCTGATACCGGCGTAGGAATCCCCAAAGAATATCTCTCCAAGATCTTTGATCCGTATTTCACCACCAAGAAAGAAGGAACCGGGCTGGGGCTCGCCGTTTCTTATTCCATCATCAAGAAACACGGTGGCCATATCCGGGTCAAATCGCAAGAGGGCAAAGGGACCACGTTTTATATTTACCTTCCGGCCCTAGAAGAAAAAGGGGCCGGTGGCAGGCGGTCGGAGGGCCAAGTAGTTACTGGTCGAGGGCGGATCTTGGTCATGGATGACGAAAAGATAATCCGTTCGACTTTCAGGGAATCTTTGGAATTTCTAGGCTATGAAGTGGTCACCGTGGCCCACGGAGAGGCAGCGGTCCAAGAGGTAGCCAAATCAATAATGATGAAACAGCCCTTTGATCTGGTCATTCTGGACCTTACCATCCCTGGAGGAGCCGGGGGGAAAGAAGTCCTCCGGGAGATCCGCCAACTTGACCCGGAGATCAAGGCCATCGTCGCCAGTGGTTACGCAGATGACCCGGCCTTTGAAGATTATCGCCTCTTTGGCTTTCAAGCCGCCATCAAAAAACCCTTCACCATCCAAGAACTTTCGGCAGTCCTCCAAAAGGTCCTGAAACATGAACCACCCAAAAGGGTCTCTTGGTCATGAACTCCCTGACCGAGATCTTCATGATTGCCCTCCCTGGCCCGGAACTCTCTCCAGAAGTCAAGGAGGCTCTTAAGACCTTAAAAATCAAAAATTTCATCTTTTTTAGGCGGCATATCTCCTCCCGCGAGCAATTTCTAGATCTCCTCTCCCAGCTTGAAGAAATTAGTCAAGGGGGGCTTAGGGCCGTGGATCAAGAAGGCGGCCCGGTGGTTCGCCTCTCACCACCCTTGGCCCCGAGCTTAAGGGCTCCCCTTGAACTGGCCCAAGGACCTTCCCCCGAAAAGACCGTGGCCCAGGAGGCCAAGATCTGTCTCAAAATCTTGCGGACCTTCGGTCTAAACTTCAATTTGGCCCCGGTCTTAGACCTAGCGGATGAAACCGCCCCTCCTTATCTCCGGGCCCGAACTTTCGGTAAAGATCCATCTTTAGTGGCTTGTTTAGGTCGTATCTATATCCAAACCTTTCAGACCGCAGGGGTCCTTTGTTGTGCCAAACATTTTCCAGGTCTTGGAGGGGTAGAGGTAGATCCCCATCGAGACCTCCCCAGGGTGGCCCGCTTATCCGAAGAGGCCCTTTATCCCTTTGCTGAGGCAATTCGTGCCGGAGTCCCGGCAATTATGACCACTCATCTCCTGGTAGAGGCCCTCTCCCTTCAGCCGGTGACTTTTTCGCCGGAGATAATCAAACTCTTGCGACACAGATTGGGCTTTAAAGGTCCCATACTCACCGATGACCTGGACATGGGGGCTATTGCCAAGAGATGGCCCCTGCCCGAGGCCCTGACCAAGGCTTTGTTGGCCGGTCATGATCTCCTCCTCATCTGTCAGGACTTTTGGAGAGCCATAGAGGGTATTGAAGAATTTCTAAAGGAAGTGGCCCAAAGCCCACGCCTTCGGGCTCGGGCCGAAGAAGCGGCTTGGCGGGTGAAAGGTCTTCGATCATATTCCGGTGTTGCCTAGCCCAGGGTTAGATGTTAAAGCCTTTGAGCCGGAAAGACAGGGATAGGAGGAAAGAATGCTGGATTTTATACGCCAACGTGCTGGCTCTTGGATGATCAAGATCATGCTGGGGGCCATTATTGTGGTCTTCATCTTTTGGGGGGTGGGGTCCTTTCGGAGCCGAAGGGCCAATCTCCTGGCCACAGTCAATGGTCAAGCCATTACTTACGCCCAATATCAAACCCTTTATGCCCAGCGTTTAGAACAACTTCAACGGATGTTTCGGGGACAATTGAGCGATGAGATGCTCAAACGCCTTAATCTTCCCGGCCAGATCTTTGAGGAGTTGGTCCGCCGTATCCTGCTTGAGTCCGCCGCCAAAAAGATGGGCATCCGCGTCACCCCTGATGAGGTGCGTCTGGCCATCTCTCAAATACATGCCTTCCAAGAAAACGGTCGCTTTAGTCCAGAGCGTTATCGGTTGGTCTTACGTCAATTGAGAATGGTCCCGGCGGTCTTTGAGGAAGAAGTCCGGGTACAATTACTCGAGGCCAAGCTACATCAACTCCTGACCACACCCATCGTGGCCACCACCGAACAGGCCAAAGAGTTTTTTATCTTTGAAAACGAAGGCCTAAAGATCGGCTATGTCAAGATCCCGGTGGCTGAATGTGAAAAAGAGATAAAGGTCACCGAGGAGGAACTCAAGAAATACTTTGAAGGTCATCAGGAAGATTATCGAACCCCGCTCAAACTGAAGCTGGTTTATTATCTTTTGTCCTTTGATAATCTCAAGAAGGAGTTGAAGATATCTGAGCAGGAACTCAAAGAATATTATGAATCTCATAAGGATAGCGAATTTTTCCGACCTGAGGCTAGGAAACTTCGACACATCTTGATCGCCGTCAAACCAGGTGAAGACGAGACCAAGGCCAGAGAGAAAGCGGAAAAGATCTTGGCCGAGATCAAAGGCCCTGAAGATGTGGCCCGCCTAGCCAAGAAATACTCCGATGATCCCCACACTAAGGATGAAGGTGGTGAACTCGGCTTTGTCACCAAAAAAGACCTCTTTGCGAGCCTGCAAGGGCCGGTCTTTAGCGCCAAGGAAGGGGATATCATTGGCCCGATCAAAAGCCCCTTGGGCTATCACATCATCTTGGTAGAAAAGATCCGGCCCAAGGGGTATATCCCCTTTGAAAAGGTCAAAGACAAGATCCTTGCCCATCTCAAGGACCAAAAGGTCAAGGAACTGGCCTGGGATCGGGCCAACAAGATCTACGACGAGATCATCTTACTCGGAGGCCTAGAGAAATGGGCCCAAAAACACCAGGTCCACCTGGAGGAAACCCCTCTTTTTACCCTATTTAACCCTCCTCCTGGACCTGTTTCGCGGCCACAAGTGCTGAAAGCGGCCAAAAAACTCGAGCAAGGAGAGCTCGGTCCACCGATTGAAGTCCCGGAAGGCATCATCATTTTCAAGTTGGCCAAGCGTGATGATCCTCATATCCCGCCCTTTAAAGAAGTAAAAGAAAAGGTCAAAGTTGATTATGTAGCGGAAAAGGCACGCGAGCTCTGTGAGAAAAAGGCCGAAGAACTCTTGGCCAAGTTAAAGTCGGCCTCTGATCAAGAAAAGATCCTCAAAGAGGCTGGACTCACCAGGCAGGAAAAAGGTCCCTTTCCGCGGAAAGAGCTGGTCGATCGTTTGGGGTTGCCAACCCCGGTGGCTCAGGCCTGCCAAGGTCTAGGGAGGATCGGTGAGTGGATCGATCATCCGGTCTTGGCCGAGGATGCCTATTATCTGGTCCAATTAGTTGATCTCAAACCGGCTGATTTGAAACAGTTTGCCCAAGAAGAAAAGGCCCTTAAGGCCCGACTTACGCGGGAGAAGCGAGACCAGGCCTTTTGGGCTTGGTACAAACGGTTACGAGAAAAGGCCGAGATCAAACTTTACCGCGAACTTCCCAAACTATAGGCATGAGGTCGATATGCCCAAACGCACGGATCTCAAAAAGATATTGATCATTGGTTCCGGGCCGATAGTCATCGGTCAGGCCTGTGAATTCGACTATTCCGGTACTCAGGCCTGTAAGGCCCTTAAAGAAGAAGGGTTTGAGGTGGTCCTGGTCAATTCCAATCCAGCCACCATTATGACCGACCCAGAAATGGCTGACCGGACCTATATCGAACCCATCACCCCGGATGTAGTGGCGGAGATCATCAAAGAAGAACGCCCTGATGCCCTTCTCCCCACCTTGGGCGGACAGACCGGGCTCAACGTGGCCTTTGAGGTAGCCCGGCAGGGGGTACTTGAAGAATACGGCGTAGAGATGATTGGAGCCACGGCCCAAGTAATCAAAAAGGCCGAAGACCGGGAGGAATTTCGAGCGGCGATGCAGAACATCGGGTTGCGTATCCCTAGAAGCGGCATCGCCCGTTCGGTGAAAGAGGCCTTGAAGATCGCCCAAGAGATCGGCTACCCGGTCATTATTCGCCCAAGTTTTACCCTTGGAGGCACCGGTGGGGGGGTGGCTTACAACCAGGATGAATTACGCGAGATCGCCGGCCAAGGGCTCGAGCTCTCGTTGATCCACGAAGTAATGATCGAAGAAAGCGTCTTAGGTTGGAAGGAATTCGAGCTTGAGGTCATGCGGGATGCCAAGGACAACGTGGTCATCATCTGTTCCATCGAAAATTTTGATCCCATGGGGGTCCATACCGGGGACTCCATTACCGTGGCCCCAGCCCAGACCTTGACCGACCGTGAATACCAAGTGATGCGTGATGCCGCCCTGGCCATCATGCGGGAGATCGGCGTGGATACCGGCGGTTCGAATATCCAGTTCGCCATCCATCCTGAGACCGGAGAGATGGTGGTCATCGAGATGAACCCCAGGGTCTCTCGTTCTTCGGCCCTAGCCAGTAAAGCCACCGGTTTTCCCATTGCCAAGATCGCGGCCAAACTAGCGGTGGGCTACACCTTAGACGAGATCCCTAATGACATCACCCGAGAGACCATGGCCTCCTTTGAGCCCACCATAGACTACGTAGTGGTCAAGGTACCTCGTTTTACCTTTGAGAAATTTCCCGAGACCAAGGATGAACTGACCACTTCCATGCGTTCGGTGGGAGAGACCATGGCCATCGGGCGGACTTTTAAAGAGGCCCTGCAAAAGGCCTTGCGCGGGCTTGAGATTGGCCGGGCTGGACTCGGGGCCGATGGAAAGTCCCCTTCTGATCACGGCCAAAGACTTCCGCGCCAGGTCTTGATCGAAAAACTCCGGGTACCTAACAGCGAGCGGATCTTCTATCTACGAGAAGCCTACAAGAACGGTTTTACCACCCAGGAAATCTACGAGCTCACCAAGATTGATCCTTGGTTCTTAGAACAACTGCGCCAAATCGTCGAAGAAGAGGAAAAAATTCGGGAAGAAGGAGAAAAGATCTTTTCCGCCGAACGCCTTTATGAGATAAAACGCCTGGGGTTTTCTGATCAGCAACTGGCCTTTCTCACCGGCCTTTCCGAAGACGAAGTGCGCCAAAGGCGTTATGAACTTGGTCTGCGTCCGGTCTATAAATTGGTCGATACTTGTGCCGCCGAATTCGAGGCCTACACCCCTTATTACTATTCGAGTTACGAGGTAGAAAACGAGGCCCGGGTCTCCAAAAAACGCAAGGTCATGATCCTCGGCGGAGGGCCAAACCGTATCGGTCAGGGGATTGAGTTTGACTATTGCTGTGTCCACGCCTCCTTTGGTCTACGAGAATTGGGCATCGAATCCATCATGGTCAATTCCAATCCCGAGACGGTCTCCACTGACTACGACACCTCAGATCGGCTCTATTTTGAACCCCTGACCCTAGAAGATGTTCTTCATATTTATGAACAGGAAGAACCAGAAGGGGTGATCGTCCAATTTGGCGGGCAGACTCCTCTGAACCTGGCAGTCCCTCTGGCCAAGGCCGGGGTAAAGATCCTTGGCACTTCTCCGGATAGCATCGACCGGGCCGAAGATCGAGAGCGGTTTACCGCCCTGCTCGACAAATTGGGTCTTAAAAAGCCCCCGGCCGGGACGGCCTTTACCGTTGAAGAGGCCCTGCGTGTGGCTGAAGAGATCGGTTTCCCGGTCTTGGTCCGCCCTTCGTATGTCCTTGGAGGCCGGGCCATGCAGATCGTCTACGACATCCAGGGGCTAAAACACTTTATGGAAACAGCGGCCAAGGTCAACCCCGAACATCCGGTATTGATTGATAAGTTCTTAGAGCACGCCACTGAAGTAGACGTAGACGCCATCTCAGACGGTGAGATCACGGTCATCGGTGGCATCATGGAGCACATCGAAGAGGCCGGTATTCACTCGGGAGATTCGGCCTGTGTCATTCCCCCGATCACCCTCTCTAAAAAGATCATCGCTGAGATCAAAGAGGCCACCAGGGCCTTGGCCAGGGAATTACGGGTAATAGGTCTGATGAACATCCAATTTGCCATCAAAGACGAAGAACTCTTTGTCTTAGAGGTAAACCCTCGGGCTTCGCGTACGGTTCCTTTTGTCTCCAAGGCCACCGGAGTCCCCTTGGCTCGCCTGGCTACCTGGGTGATGATGGGCAAGAGCCTTAAAGAGATTGGTTTTACCAAAGAGGTGGAACCCAAACACAAAGCGGTCAAGGAATCGGTCTTTCCCTTCCGACGTTTTCCCAAAGTGGACGTCCTTCTCGGCCCGGAGATGAAGTCCACCGGAGAGGTGATGGGCATCGACCTTGACTTTGGCCTGGCCTATGCCAAGGCCCAGTTGGCCGCTGGCATGCGACTTCCTACCGAAGGCCGGGTCTTCATCTCGGTCAAGGATGATGATAAACCGCTGGTGGTAGATATCGCCAAGAAGCTTGCTGAACTAGGCTTTGAGATCCTGGCCACCGAGGGGACAGCAAATTTCTTACGCCAGCAAGGGGTCAAGGCCGAGATCATTCCCAAGATTTCCGATCGGGTGCGGCCCCATGCCGTTGATCGGCTAAAAAACGGAGAGATTGCCCTGGTGATTAACACCGCTACCGGTAAGATAAGCCGGGAAGACGCCTATCTCATCCGGCGTTACGCCATGGAACTCGATGTCCCCTATGCCACGACCATCGCCTGTGCCCGGGCCATGGCCCAGGCCATTGAAAGACTCAAGGAGACACGGTTTACCGTGCGACCTCTACAGGATTATTATCGACGTCTGCCAGAGTGTTATTATGCCCGCCGCGGCCTGATCTGACCCTCTTCCCAGGCCCGTAAATCAAAACCCTAGTTTTGCCGATACATCCCCCAGAAACCCATATTCCGGGGGATGCATGGATCTCGGAACGGTTGTCGGTCTGGTCCTGGGTATCGTCTTGCTTGTCGGCTCAATCCTGGTCGGTGGCAGTTTAGGGATCTTTATCAACATCCCCTCGGTCTTGATCGTGGTCGGTGGCACCATCGCTGCTTCTTTTATCTCTTACTCCCTCCAGGACGTTATTGGTTCCTTCAAGATCGCCATGAACGCCTTTTTCAACAAACTCGAACCCCCGGAGGAGATCATCAAGGAACTGGTCACCTTGGCCAATATCGCCCGCCGGGAAGGTCTGCTCAAACTTGAAAAACAACCGGTCAAAAACCCCTTTCTCAAGAAGGCCATTATGTATTGTGTGGACGGTCATGAGGCGGACTTTATCGAAGAAGTGCTGACCAAAGAGGTAGCCCTCACCGCCGAACGCCACGAACTGGGGCAGAATCTATTCAAATCCATGGCGGATTCTGCTCCGGCCTTTGGAATGATCGGTACGTTGATTGGTCTGGTACAGATGCTTTCCTCCATGGACGACCCCAAGTCCATTGGGCCCTCTATGGCCGTGGCCCTTTTGACCACCCTCTACGGCGCGGTCTTGGCCAACCTCATCTTCATCCCCATTGCCAACAAACTGACCCTGCGTTCCCAAGAAGAACAACTCAATTATCGCCTGATCATTGAAGGGGTCCTCGGCCTTCAAAAGGGCCTTAACCCGCGGGTCTTGGAGGAGGTCTTAAAGACCTTCTTGCCGCCGAAGAAACGTGGAGAGGGTGGAGGCTAGGCCCCGTGGCCAAAGAGATCGAAAAAAAAGAAAAGTGTGAAGGTGGTGCCCCAAAATGGATGACCACCTTCTCTGACCTCATGTCCCTTCTTCTGTGTTTCTTCGTCCTTTTGCTTTCTTTCTCTGAAATGGATGTGGCCAGGTTTAAGGAGGTCGCCGGCTCACTGCGGGATGCCTTCGGGGTCCAAAGGGAGGAGGTGGTCTTTCAAATTCCGAAGGGGATAGACGTGGTCTCCACCGAATTCCCGGCCCGTTTTACCGTGGATGAGTTACTCGAACGGGTAAAGGCGGCGGTAAAACTCGAGTTGATCAAGGGCGAGATCCAGATCGAAAGCCTCAAGGATCGAGTCATCCTACGCTTCAAAGATGAACTCATGTTCCCCAAGGGAAGCGCTGAACTAACCCCCAGGGCCAAGGCGGTCTTATTGAAACTGGGGGAGGTCTTGGCCCTTTTTGACGGTGAGATCATCGTCGCCGGGCACACCGATAATCTACCTATTCATAGTCAAAAATTCAGGTCTAATTGGGATCTTTCAGCGGCCAGGGCGGTCTCGGTGGTAGACTTTCTCCTGGCCCATAAATTCGTCTTACCCAGGCAGATTGCCGCCGTAGGCTACGGCCCAAGCCGTCCCCTTTACCCCAACGACACCGAAGAACACCGGGCGGCCAATCGCCGGGTAGAGATCATCCTCCTCCAGAAAAATGCCCCCCTCCTCGGATATTCCGAGGCCTTTTCTGGAAAACGTAACCAAGAACCTTTACCGGAGGAAAAATGAGCAAGGAAAAACGAAGTTATATCCGTATCCATGACTGTATTCTCCTGCGCTATCAGAAATTGTCCAAAGAAGAACTAGAGGCCAAGCTTGAAGAATACCGAAAGGGTAAAGATCAACCTTGGATCGACCCTATTCGTCCCCCAGGGGAAGCACGTAAACAGGAAGCTCTTCTCAAAAAGCTCCGTGAAAGGGATCGAGAACTGGCTGGCCTCCTAGAAATTCTTAATCAAAAGCTAGATCGTATCCTGATCCATCTCTTAGGAGCTGATTGTCTAAAGGGTTTTGTCGAGATCGAGGCCAATCTGAGCGCCGGGGGGCTAAGGGTTCCTTTACCTGAAGAGCCAAAGGTAGGAGAGCTATTCGAGCTAGATATCGGGCTCATGCCGGAATGGTATTTCTTCCGGGCCTATGGAGAGGTGGTTAGGGTAGAAAAGAAAGAAGACGGATGCTTTGAGGTGGCCTTTAAGTTTATCTGGATCACCGAGGCCGATCAGGATCGGCTGGTCCAACACATCTTTCGTCAACAGGTCTTACAGCTCCAGGCCTGTAAACGGGTCTATCGGGCCTAACAGACCCCGCAACGGGTACACTTCCCCAAGAGACAGGGAGGGGAGGTAAGCCCCTTCTGGGCCTTTTCCCATTCCTCCCAGAGAAAGGATCGCTTGACCCCGAGGTCAATCACCTCCCACGGAAAAATCTCTTCTTTTTCCCGCAAACGACTCACCAAAAAGTCCGGATTGATCGGGAGCCTGACCAAGGCCTGAGACAAGGTCTTCCCTCGAGCCAGATCAAGGAGCAAGGTCTTTAGGCGCCTGTCCCCTCTGGCGATCAGGGCCTGGAGATAGGCCCATTTAGGAAGATCGCTGGTAAGGGACATATTGGGGCTTTTGGCCACCTTTTTTTTCAGCCAAGAAAGGCGCTCTTTTAAAACCTTCTTCCCGGCGAAAGGGGCCCATTGAAACGGTGTCCAGGGCTTAGGGACAAAACAGGCCACGCTGAGTTTGATCTGAACCACATAGCCCTGGGGTTTGGTCACCTGATCGGCAACGTGCTTGATCCTCTTGGCCAGGGCCACGATGGCCTCTATATCTTCCTGGGTCTCGGTCGGGAGCCCGATCATGAAATAGAGCTTTAAACTGCGTACTCCAGCCTCAGCCAAGAGCCTTGTCGCCCGGAGAAGGTCCTCTTCACTAAGGCCCTTGTTGATCACCTGACGTAGGCGTTCGCTTCCGGCCTCTGGGGCAATGGTGGCTGTCTTCTGCCGGGAAAGGAGCCTGACAAAGGAGGGGGTTAGGGTATCGGCTCGAAGGGAGGAGAAGGTAAGGACGCAATCCTTTTTGATCAAGGCCTCGGCAATGATCTCTAAGGTCTCCTGGTCAGCAAACTCAAGGCCGATAAGCCCAACCTTGCTCCCAGGGGCTATCTGGTCCAAGGCCTTCTCCAAGACCTCCCTAGGCCAAGGCCTTGGGGGGCGATAGATCATCCCCGCAGCACAGAAACGACACCCCCGGCCACAACCCCTGCCTACTTCTAAGAGATAAGTCTTCGAAAACTCGGTTTCTTCGGCCAAGAGATCAGAAAAAGGAGGATTTTCTAGGTGCGTGGCTATAACTTTCTTGACCGGCAGTCTTATGCCCCGGCTTTCAAAGCCCCTTAGCCATCCTTCGGCCTCAAAGATGGGCTCATAGGCCCTGCTTGGGAGAAAACCCGGTATTTCAAAAAGCTCTTCCTCCAAGGCCTCACGCTCCGGGTCCTTGGTTATCTTTTTTACCAGGGCTTTGCCCAGGGCCTCGATCTCGCCGATCAAGAACCCATCGACAAAAGGGGCTAGGGGATCGGGATTGAGCCAGACCCCTACTCCCCCGGCCAATATCAAAGGACCTTCCTTTCTTTCTGCGGCTAAAGGAGGGAGGCCGGCTTGTTCCAAGATCTTGACCACGTTTACAAAATCCGGCTCAAAAGAGATGGAAAAGAGTACCACCTTGAAGTCGGTGAGCGGGCGGTTTGATTCCACCGAGCGCAGGGGTTCACCTTCCTGGGGCAAAAAGAGACGTTCGCAGACAATCTCATCGTAGGCATTCAGAAAATGATAGACCAGGCGAAAGCCGAGATTAGACATACCCAGGTGATAGACATTGGGGAAGACCAAGGCCACCGGCACCCGGCCTCGCCACCTTTTACGAATGACCCCGGTCTCTTTCCTTGAAGACATCATCTCTACTATAGTAAGGTCTTTGAAAATCGGCGGGAAGTTTTATGAGATTAGACGCCCTATCTATCATCGAGATCCTTTGTGCCGCCCTGGTCCTTACTGGTTATTGGCGAATCTACGAAAAGGCCGGAAGACCAGGCTGGGCGGCGGTAATACCCATCTATAACGTGGTCGTCCTCCTTCAAATCGTCGAAAGACCGCTCTGGTGGGCGATCTTTTTCTTCATCCCGGTGATCAACATCGTCTTTTCCCTTATCGTTCACCTAGAATTGGCCGAGAGGTTTGGTAAAGGTCCGCTCTTTGGCCTGGGGATGGCCTTTTTCCCGGTCATCTTTGTCCCGATCCTTGGGTTCGGAGGGGCACAATTCGGCAAAAGGCGAGTTTGGGAGAATGGAGATGTCTAAGAAGAGCATCCTGGTGACCGGTGGGGCAGGATATATCGGCTCGCACGTGGCCAAGGCCCTTCATAAACGAGGACTCTTTCCGGTAGTCTATGACGATCTTTCTTCTGGTCATCGCGAGGCCGTACTCTTTGGAGACTTGCTTGTGGGCAAGACCGAAGATAAGACCAGGTTAAAAGAGGTCTTTGAGGCCTATCGTCCCCTGGCGGTGATGCATTTTGCCGCCTATATCGTCGTCCCGGAGAGCGTCACCGAACCCCTCAAGTATTATCAAAATAACCTTGCCCAGACCATTGCCTTGTTAGAGGCTGCTCGATCTGCTGGGGTCAAAAAGTTTATCTTTTCTTCCAGCGCGGCGGTCTATGGAGAACCCCAAGAGACACCCATCCCTGAGGAACATCCGGTAAACCCCATCAACCCCTACGGGGCGACCAAGGCCATGGTCGAAAGGGTCCTGGCTGACCTGGCTGCGGCTGATCCGGAATTTGAGTATGTGGCCCTGCGTTATTTCAACGCCGCCGGGGCTGACCCCAAAGGCCGGCTGGGTGAGGCCCATGACCCCGAGACCCATCTCATTCCTCTTCTTCTTCAGACAGCCTTGGGAAAACGAGAAAAATTCTTCCTCTTTGGGACCGACTACCCCACCGCTGATGGCACTTGTATCCGTGATTTCATCCATGTAGACGACCTGGCGGAGGTCCATCTCTTAGCCTTGGAATATCTGCTTGAAGGAGGGCGGAGTACGGTCTTGAATTGTGGTTACGGGCATGGTTACTCGGTGAAAGAGGTAGTCGAAACGGCCAAAAAGGTCACCGGTGTAGATATCCCGGTGGAGGAGAAAGGACGCCGTCCAGGTGATCCGCCTATTTTGGTGGCTTCTTGTGAAAGGGCCTTTCAGACTTTGGGTTTTAGGCCTCGTTTTGACGACTTGACCTACATTATCAAGACCGCCTGGGAATGGGAGAAAAATCGCCGCTATTAACGGGTAAGCTCTGGCCAAAGTTCGACCAGTTCTGGATGGGCGAGGATCCGCTCTTTGATCCTTGCCGCACGTTCTTCCTGTCCGCAGGCCTTAAGGGCCTTAATAAAGGGGAGATATAGGTCAAACCGCCCCGGGTTTTGGGCAATAAGCCCTTCAAAGAGGGGGATGGCCTTTTGGCAATGACCGGTCTCAAGCTCTAGCATGGCCCTTAGGTATCGGACCTCAAAAGATCTTTTTAGATTGGGCTCTGTTTGAAGGGCCTTGAGATACTCCTTGAGGAGGATCCATTGTTTCTCCTGCAGGGCCAGAAAGGCCAGGACCAATTTGGCCCGTGGATCTTGGCTTTGGCGAAGGTAATAAACAACACGTCGCCTAGAGGCCTTGTCCCGGGCAATCTGAAAAAGGAGAGCAAAGACGAAGTCTTTGACCTCTTTCTTTTTAAGAAGGGGTTTTAACTCCTCAAAGGCCTTGATGGTCAAGCCTTGCCTGAGATAGATCTTGGCCAAAAACAGACGATCTTCCTCTGTTCGTCTCTTGAGGGCCTCTTGATAGACCTCTTTGCGTCTTTCAAACCAATTTTCTGGTTTTGGAGCTTGAGAGGGCACCGGTCGCCCGAGGCGGGTCAAGGGATCGCCGATCACCACCGTTTGCCAACTGAGAAAGGCCAAAGAACGATAATAGGCCTCAGCCAAGGTATCCCCGTCAAGATAGGCCGGAAAAAGGATATAAGGCCTGGCTGAGGCCCCGAGATATGGCTCATAGACATTGCCCGAAATACCAGTGATCCCAAGACGAATAAGATCAGCGATCAGAGATTGAGGAGAGCCGGCAAAGAAGCGCCAGTGCTCCTTCCACGGCCCTACTTCCCAGCCAAGAGGTGGTTCTTTAAAGGTACGAGCACTGGTGCTGACATAGGTCACCCCGATGGCTCCCGGTAAAAAATGAAAATAGAGCCTTCGGTCAGGGGGATAGTTGGGATCGTTTGAACCCCAAGAACAATACCCGATAACGCGGTCTCCTGAGGTAATGAAGGCCGGGTCAAAAGAAGTGATCAAACGCAGGCCAGGCCGGTCCTTCAATCGGAGATAAGCAGCATGGATCCAGTTATCTCCCGGCCTGCTGGGGCCGTCTTTGGCGTCGAGAATAATGGCGTAAGGGGGTTTGGTCTCTTCCGAGAGTAAGGCCCGTTTGATCAAATCCTTGGCCTCTTTGGGGGTATAAGCGGCGATCCTGGTCACCAAATAGATATCAAAGCGATCATGCTCAAAGGGGATCTCTCTGGGAGTAGCAAAAAAGGGGTTCCTGATCCAACCCGAGAGGCGATACGGCCCGTAGATCATCTTCCGATAAAGAAGGGTGAGTTCTGAGTCCACCGAAGCGGCATCCCCATCCCGGGCCACCCGACCGCTGATCTTATGAGGTACACCAGGCATGATCACAATGGCCAGGATTTGATCCTCAAGGTGATGTTTACTCAGAAATTTGGCCAAAGGTCGCTCGATCTTCTTGAGATAGACCGGACGGGTGATCTCTTCCTTAAGAGGTAAAGGGAGGAGACAGAGATTTTCCCGAGGGATATGTCTAACCTCAAGGTAAAAAGAGGCCATTTCTCGGGAGGTCTGGCTTCGGGTATTGGCCAGGACCAGGACTCGATCCGGAGTGATAGTGGCTTTGGCCTTAACCAGAAGAGGAAGGAGCAGGAAAAAGATTATTTGGAGGAAAGAAAGTTTTTTCATTTGTCCTAAACTGTGCTAGTTAAAAGGATGAATTTCGTCAAGGAGGTAGGCCATGCCAGGGACGTATGGGGGATGCATCTTAAGGGTAAACCTTACCACCGGAGAGATAAAGAAAGAAGACCTCCAGGAAGAGATATTACGGGCCTACATCGGGGGCCGTGGGCTGGGGACTTATTATCTCTCCAAGCTTATAGACCCTAAGGCCGATCCCTTTTCCCCGGAAAATGTACTCATCTTTGCCACCGGACCCCTTACCGGCACCCCGGCCCCGGCTGGTGGGCGTTATATGGTCCTTTGCAAGAGCCCGTTAACCGGTCTTATTGCCTGTTCTAATTCCGGCGGATATTTCGGGGCGGAGCTTAAGGCTGCAGGCTATGACTTGCTCATCTTTGAAGGAGAAGCC
>Ga0256914_1001423_pt1 | contig 21594 bp, 23 predicted proteins | sample HulkmetaG_FD_191571 | JGI IMG/M metagenome (GOLD analysis project Ga0256914, IMG submission 191571) | Hydrothermal chimney microbial communities from Main Endeavour vent field at the Juan de Fuca Ridge, Pacific Ocean - Hulk | ecosystem: Environmental > Aquatic > Marine > Hydrothermal vents ... | reverse complement strand
TGAATGGTTCTTTGCATAATCTCGAAGTTGTATATATCTTTTCATAACGGCATTATAGCATAGTATTGTTTAATATTATTTTAAATAATTTTCTATTGTTTCAGGTACATGTTAGCAATACTATTAATAGGATGTGGAAGTGATGACTCTTCTACCACAACAATAGTTCCTTCTCCAACTCCTGCACTTAATGGGAATAGTTATGGATATGGTAATAGTGATATAAATAGAACTACTAATAGTAGTGTAAATAATAACTTAAAAATAGGTTATTTTTTAGATGCAACAGTTAGTGGTGCTAAATATTCAACAACTTCAGGACTTAAAGGTTTTACAGATAAGTATGGTAGATTTCAATATCAAGATAATGATAGCGTAACAGTTTCCATTGGAAATCTAATTTTATTGAACGGTATTTCGTAATACTTTTTTAAAAAATGAAATCCCTATTTTGTGGGCTTTAGTGTGATTTGATGGGTTGAGTTAGGAATAGACCTCTAACTCATTATATAAACTATCTCTTTGTACAGGTATGAACCCTGCATTTTTAATCATAGTTACAAACTCATCTAATTTCATACCATTTGAACTATTAGCTCCTGCTGCAGATTGGATAGACTCTTGTTGAATAGTACCATCTAAATCGTCTGCTCCAAACTCTTGGGCTATTAAAGCTAGATTTATAGTAGAGGTTGCCCAATAGGCTTTGATATGAGGAATATTATCAAGTAGTATTCTACTAATAGCATAGGTTTTTAATATCTCTTGACCTGTTAAAAAATCTGTAACTTTTAGGAAGTTATTTTCTCGTTGATATACTAAAGGGATAAAAGCATTAAATCCACCTGTTATATCTTGTAAATCACGCAATCTTAACATATGGTCAATACGATTTGCTCTACTCTCTATATGTCCAAAAAGCATTGTAGCATTACTCTGCTTACCTCTTTGATGCCATTTCTTATGTATCTCTAGCCACTGTGTAGAAGTTACTTTACCTTTACATAGATACTCTCTAACCTTTTCATCAAATATCTCTGCTCCCCCACCTGGCATAGAATTTACACCACTATCTATCATCTTATCTAATACATCATCATAGCTTAAACCATATTGACGATGTAAGAAATCAACCTCTGCGGCTGTCATAGATTTGATATGAATATCTGGGAAATGCTCTTTTATCTTTTGAAAAGCTCCCATATACCACTCTACTCCATCATTTGGATTATGTGCTGATACTATATGTAATTCTTTAGCACCACTCTCTATTGCCTTTTTGGCTATATCTAAAATTTCAGTATGACTCATAGTATATTGATTTGGGTTTTTTCTACTAGCACTATATGCACAAAACTTACAAATATCTGCACAGATATTAGTAGGGTTGATATGACGATTGATATTAAAATAACTCTTATTTCCAAATTTTTCACGCCGAATAGTGTCTGCTAATTCACCTAATGAAAACAAATCTAACTCATATAAAGCTTCTCCATCTTCTTGTGTTAATCTCTTTTTATTTTTTATCTTTTCTATTAAACTCATTGACTATCCATAATTATTTTTTGGTATTATAGCAAGTATTGCTAACATATATAATGATAACACATAAATTAATAATATGTTATTTAATTTTTAGCTATACTAAATAAAATAAAAAAAGAGTTAAAATGAGACAAGTCAAAACTGAAAAATCAATAAGACAAATTGTTAGAAGTTCTGTTGAAGCATATGCTAATGGATTTGAAGCAAGGCATATTGGTGAAGTTGATAATCCTAATGGAACTATTAATATGAAAATTCATAATGTATTTATATCAGCATTAGGAGAAGAGATACAATATTATACGGCTCTTGTTCGTTCATTGGATAGTTCTCTCGGTAATATGTTAGAAAAAATGGCAATAAATATTGCAAAGCTTTTTTATAAAGTAGAAAAAAATGTAGAAGGGAATTTATATCCTGAACAAACAACTAAAATAGCAGAATTTTTAGAAGCCTATAAAAATAATAAAAATCCATTAAAACCTTCAGTATCACATTATGAAGAAATAAAAAATATAAAAACAGATTCAAAATTAATTGCTAAAACTCATATTAGTGATTATTATTTATATGATGAACAAACTAATATACATCATTTAATAGAATTGAAAATTGGTGGCGATTTAGATAATAAAAAAGCAAGAAGTGAAAAAGAAGCAATATTTGAGCAATATGCGATTTTAGCAAACTCATTAGGAAAAGATGCAAAAATAAAATGTCATTTTGCAACTGCTTATAATAGATTTGGAGAAGATAAAGAGTGGAAACAAACTAGAGTTTTACAATTTTTTGCTAAAGAAGAGTTACTGATTGGAAAAGATTTTTGGAATTTGGTTTGCTGTAGTGATAAAGGTTATCAAATTGTAATTGATGAGTATAAAAAGTCAGCTTATTTTATTAATGAAGCATTAGAAAATATTAAAAAAGAATATTTAGGTTAGATATGACAGTATCAAGTAAATATTTCAAATCTAATATATTACAAAATAGATTATCACCCATTTTAAAATGGGCTGGGGGCAAAGAACAAGAATTAAAGCATATTCACCCTATGATACCTAGAAAATTCAATAGATATTATGAACCATTTGTAGGTGGAGGAGCAGTTTATTTTAGTATAAATTCAAAGGAAATGTTTATAAATGATAAATCTTATGAATTAATTGATTTATATAAAATCATTAAAAATCAAGATGAATTATTTTTTAATTCAGTAGAAGAAATGATTTATAATTGGAAATTATTAGAAATAATAGTATTGAATAATTCAAATGAGTTAATTAATATTTATCTTGACTTTTCTTCTAATATAGTTGATGAACTTTATCTTAATAATTGGATTTTAGAGTTTACAATCAGGCATTCAGAAGAGTTTAATGGAATGCTCAAAACAAATTTTAATATTAACCTTGATAATTTTATTAAAGAAATTAAAAAAAATCTTTTAAATAAAATCAAGCGAATGAAAAAAATAGAATTGGAAAAAGGAAAACTACCAACTAATGATATATTGGATAATATTGAAGCATCATTAAAAAGTGCTTTTTATATGCACTTTAGATATTTATATAATAATATCAAAAAATACAATATTGAGAAATCAAAAGAAGTTGCAATTTTCTTTTTTATTAGAAACTTTGCATATAGTGGTATGTTTAGATATAACAAAAAAGGAGATTTTAATGTTCCATATGGTGGGATAGGATATAATAGAAAAAATTTATCTAAAAAACTTAATTATTTAAAATCTAAAGAGTTAAATCAACATCTATTAAAAACTACTATTGAAAATTTAGATTTTAAAGATTTTTTAAATAAATATACTCTAACAAAAAATGATTTTATATTTTTAGACCCACCATATGATAGTGATTTTAGCACTTATGCAAAAAATGAATTTACAAGAGATGACCAAACAAGATTAGCAAATTATCTTATAAAAGAGTGTAAAGCTAAATGGATGATGATAATTAAAAATACTGATTTTATATTTGATTTATATAATAAGAATAATATATATATTACTCTTTTCGATAAAAAGTATCTTGTTAGTTTTCAAAATAGAAACAATAAAAATACAAAGCATTTATTAATTAGAAATTATAATGATTAAACATTGGTGTAATTAACACCAAATGCCATAAAGATTATTATCAATTAGGTAAAACATCTAACAAATATCAATATATCTGTAGTAATTTCTTTTGCAATATAACTAGATATTGACCCTAATAAAAAATTTTTGGGTGAACTATGTGATGCAGTTACTACTAAATCTGGTGCTTTTTTTTCTATATAATCCAAAATACCATATGGTAATGATAAACTAGCATCACTCAACTCACCGTCAATTCCTACATCCATACTAAACTCTTCTAAAAGCTTTTGGGCTATTTCTCTATTTTCATCTTGATACTCTACCATATCTACATATCCTATATCATACATACTCATAGTCGTAGCTATGGTTTCATATCCATATACCAAAGCAAAATTAGCATCGAAATTTTCTTTCATAAATTCAATAGCATCTTTGGATTTAATAGATAAATCAGTAGGTATTAATATATTTTTATACTCTTTATATCTATCTTTGATAATTAGTAGTGTCTTTTTGGCTTCTCTTATGATTTTTTCATATTTAATATTAGCCCCTGTAATAACTATATCTATATTATCTCTTTTCGCCTCCACTACTGCTCTATCACTACTATCTCCAAAATAGACTATAGTATGATAGTTTATATTTTTTTTGATATTCAACTCATCAAACATCTTATTTATACTATTTTTAACTACCTCTTTATCTATAGGTACATTTTTATTATAAAAAGGTAAATCAAAAAATGGAATATGTATAGTATATAAAATTATAATCTTCGCATCAAATTTATCAGCAAACTCTATTGATTTCATTAAAATATCTCTGCTAAGTTTTGAATTATCTATTACAGCTAATATCTGTTTTATGGGTTTCATAATTTATCCTTTTTTGTGTTAAATTTTATATTAGATATAATAGCACAAAAATAATCAATTAAAAGTTTTACTTAAAAAAAAGAGAAAAAAGATTTAAAAATTACATCCACTCCACAACTTTAGAGACCTCATTAGCGATATAACACTTTATCGTAGTCTCTTCTAATGGTTTAATAGGTATAACAGCTTTGCTAAATCCTTGGGTTGCCATCTCTTTGAGTCGTTGGGACAAGGCTGAGACTTCTCTAATTTCACCTGTTAAACTTACTTCACCCAAAAATATAGTTTCACTACTTAACTCTCTATCTCTATATGAACTTAAAATTGCAGCAATGATTGCCAAATCGGCTGCGGGTTCATTAATTTTAATTCCTCCTGATATATTTACAAATACATCATAAGTACCTAATGGTAAATCTAGCTTTTTTTCTAGTAGAGCTAAAAGCATATTGAGTCGATTATTATCAAATCCTGTTGAGCTTCGTTTTGGGTGACCATATGCTTCACCTACTAATGCTTGTATCTCTATAACAATAGGACGGCTACCCTCCATCATAACGGTTAATGCTGAACCTGAAGCTAATTTCTCTTTGTTGAAAAATCTTCCTGCTATAGTTTTAGCATCTAGTAGTCCTTTTTTACTCATTTCAAATATTCCTACCTCATTAGTACTACCGAAACGGTTTTTGAACCCTCTTAGTATTCTTAGTTCTGAGTTAACATCTCCTTCAAAATATAATACAGTATCAACCATATGCTCTAAAACTCTAGGCCCTGCAATAGAGCCATCTTTGGTAATATGACCGATAATAAATATAGGTATATCAAGACTTTTTGCTATTCGCATTAGCTCAAAGGTGATGGTTCTCACTTGTGTAACTGAGCCTGGGGCTGATGGAGTATTTTCTGAATAAAGTGTTTGAATAGAGTCTATAACTATAAAAGCGTAGTTTTTACTATTTATCTCTTGGCTAATAGTTTGCATATTTATCTCGGGTAGTAAAAATAGCTCTTTATAGTTAGCATCTAATCTATTGGCACGAAGTTTTATCTGTCCTGCTGACTCTTCACCTGATACATAAAGTACATTAGTTTTAGTTTTAGCTAGATTTCCTGCTATTTTTAGAAGTAGGGTTGATTTACCAATACCTGGACTACCACCTATTAAAGTAAGAGACCCTGGAACTATTCCACCACCTAAAACTAAATCTAACTCTTTACTTCCTGAACTAAATCGTTTAATATTCTCTTGTTTAACTTCTGTTATAGGTGTTGCTTTGGTAGTTGCACCTGATTTTGTAATTTGTTTGGATTCTTCTACAAATTTTATCTGTTCTGTTGTGAGTTCTATCATTGTATCCCATTGATTACAGCCTGTGCATTTACCTAACCATTTAGGAGATTGAAATCCACACGCTTGACACTCAAATAGGGTTCTTTTTTTTGCCATTATTCATCTTTTATTATTTTTTTATAATAATAGTATGTTTTTTAGGAATTGTAATTGAATTTTAAAATAATAGTATATTTCCACTATCACTAGCATACTCATAAAAAAACTGATATAAATCAGCACTCCATTTATCTTTATAAATATCTTTTAGTTTAGGGCATATTTCTAAAATTTCTTCTTTAAATTTACCTGCTTGGACTATTGCTTCCCACTCATCTTGTGTATGAATGGGTAAAAATTCATCATCAGATATATCACAATAAAATTTAATTCTATTTACAAAAATCTCTTTACCTTTTACTGCATCTCCCATACTCATATCAGTTTTTTTCTTAATTATTTGATTACTTTTCTGATTGAATATGGTTGTCAAAGTATCGTTGATGCCTTTTATAGTAAATAAATTTGTGTCATAAGCATTAGATAGTGATATTATCATAAAATATATTAGATTTTTTGTCAATTGATACTCCTCTTTCGGGGTGACAATAGAAGTATATACTATAAATGTGTTTTGGTCGTGTAGCCATAGTGTAGTTATTGTGGAGTTTATAAAAATATTCCATTTTCAGAAAAATTATAGTTATAAGAGTGTATTCTACAATAATTTTTTTAGCTAGGATTAGAAATGATAGAAATCTCACGAAAGACCAAAGAGACACAAATATCTATTGGAGTAGAATTATATGGTTTGGGTCAATCCAATATCAATACAGGAGTAGGTTTTCTTGACCATATGTTAGAAGCCTTATCAAAACACTCTCATATGAATATAAATCTAACTTGTAAGGGAGATACTCATATAGATGACCATCACTCTGTAGAAGATATAGGGATAGTATTAGGTCAAGCATTTGCCAAAGCTGTTTATCCTGTAGGAACAATAGAGAGATATGGTAATGCTACAATTGTAATGGATGAGGCTTCTGTAACATGTGATTTGGATATATCTAATCGTCCATTTTTGGTTTTTGATATGCCTATAGAGGGCAAAATTGGTTCATTTGATGTTGAGTTAGTTGAGGAGTTTTTTAGAGCTTTTGCTTTCAATGCCCATTTGAGTGTTCATATTATTTATAATCGTGGAAAAAATAAACATCATATAGTAGAGGCATCATTTAAAGCTTTGGCTGTTGCATTGCGTAGAGCATTAACAATAAATAAAAATGCTGGGATACCAAGTACAAAGGGTGTTCTATGAGTATTGAACTAATTGTTTTAGATGTAGATGGTACTATGACCAATGGCAAGATAACTTATACACAAAATGGTAATGAAATTAAATCATTTTGTGTTAAAGATGGTTTGGCTATATCTTCATGGATTAGACTGGGTAAACAGGTAGCTATTATTACAGGAAGAAAATCCAAAATTGTTGAAAGAAGAGCCAAAGAGTTAGGTATCAAATATCTCTATCAAGGTGTAGAAGATAAAAAAAGAGTTTTACAAACTATTTTGGATGAACTAGAACTAGATATGGGAAATGTTGCTTCTGTTGGTGACGATTTAAATGATTATAGTATGTTATCTTCCTCTCAAATATCATTTGTTCCTGCTAATGCCTCTATGGATGTTCAAAAGATTGCTAATATAGTTTTATCTAAAAATGGTGGAGATGGTGCTGTTCGAGAGATGATAGAAAAATTAATTGAACTAGAGGGTTTAAGAGAGAAGTATTTGAGATTATGGTATTAAGAGTAGAATATATTTTATTAATCTCTTTGGGGATTTTATCTTTTTTTATATTTATAGAGCAACCTAATAATATTGATGCAATTGAATCCAACTCTTCCAAAGAGGCATTATTTCGGGATTTTTCTCTAGTAGAGATTAATCAAAATGGCATAGAAAATGAGTTAAAAGCTACAGAAGCTATTAAATATAAAAATTCTCTTGAAGCTAGAGATATAAATATAACTCATGAAAAAGTTTATCATATATTGGCTCAAAGAGCTATTTATAAAAAAAATCTACTCTCTATAGAAAAAAATATCACACTCAAAAAAGATAATGAGATGAAGTTCCAAACAGATAATTTGGAATATCATATAAAAGAGAAAATAGCTTATATAAAAGATAGTTTTATAATAGATATAAATGGTAGCAAAATTCTTGGTTCTCACCTTAGATATGATTTAAATAAAGGAGAGATTTCTGCTGATGGGATTAATGCTACTATTGAGTATAATTAAATAAACTTTATTTTCCAAATATATAAATCAAATCAGGGAATAGCAAAATAATAACCAAAGCCAATATCTGCAAAGCAATAAAAGGTATAACACCTCTATAAATCTCTCCAGTAGTCACCAAATCTCCAGCACTTCCTTTTAGATAAAACAGAGCAAATCCAAACGGAGGAGTCAAAAATGATGCTTGGAGATTGAGAGCTATCAATATAGCAAACCAAATAGGGTCAATTCCAAATGTGTGAATGATAGGTACTAAGATAGGTACAACTACAAAAGCAATCTCGATAAAATCTATAAAAAAGCCCAAAAGGAATATAATCAACATAGCAAATAGAATAAATGCCCACTTACTACCCATATCTTCTGCAAAAAATTGTAATGCCATATCTTGACCACCAAGTTCGTTAAAGACTAGTGAAAAGGCTGTTGCACCAATTAATATCATAAATATCATAGAGGTTAATTTTACTGTTTCAATAGAGGCATATCGTAGTAGTTCAAATGAGAACTGTCTATTTATAGCCGTCAAAACCAAAGCACCTATAACTCCAATAGCAGCCGATTCAGTAGGAGATGCAACTCCTGCAAATATAGAACCCAAAACTGCCAAAATCAAAATAAGTGGAGGAGTAATAACTTTAAAAGCTTCTCTTGCCATATCACTATATTTTTCATCACTCTCTATAGCAGGAGCTACTTCTGAATTAAACCGTGCATAGATTAAAATATATAATATATATAAAATAATTAATAAGATACCAGGAACTACAGCAGCCCGAAACAAATCTCCTACACTTAAATGCATCTGGTCACCTAAAACAATCAAAACAATAGATGGGGGGATAATCTGACCTAGTGTTCCACTAGCTACAATTGAACCAGTTGCTAATTCAGGCTTGTAATTGTGTTTAAGCATCAAAGGCAAAGCAATTAAACTCATCATTACAACAGAAGCTCCCACAATTCCAGTACTAGCAGCTAATATTGCACCAACTACTACTACAGAGATAGCTAAACCTCCTCTAATTCCACCAAATAGTTTACCCATAGATAGTAATAAATCTTCTGCTATTTTAGACTTTTCAAGTATCAATCCCATCAAAATAAATAGAGGAACAGCCATTAATGTTACATTTTGCATAATACCATAAACACGATAAGGTAACATCTCCAAAACCTCTAATCCCAACTCTTCACTAACCAAAGCAAATAGTAGTGCCACTCCAGCAAATACAAAAGCCACTTGAAATCCACTCATTAATAGAACTAAAGTCAAGAGAAACATAAGCCACAAAGGGTTAAGTAAAAATGGTAAATGTAATAATGCTATAGCAAATAGCACAACCACTCCACCAATCAATCCAAAAAGCAACCTTTTGTTATCTACTCTAGCATAAGATTTAATAATTTCTGAAATAGCCTGAAACACCAAAAGAACAAATGCCAAAAATAGAATACTCTTTACAATAAACCGATATTTCAATCCCCCAGGGTCACTAGATATTTCATTTTGGAGAAAACTTTGCACAGCCATATCAAAAGAGCCTTGTAAAAAAAATAGAGAAAATGGTATAAGCAAAAACAGCATAGATAGTATCTCTATTATAGCTTTATTTTGAATTGAATAGTTAGCAAAAAATATATCTACTCTGACATGTTTATCATGTTTTAATGCGTATGAAAGCCCTAACAAAAATACTATATCAAAAATATGCCACTCTATCTCTTGTAAAGCAATTGAACCTTCCGAAAACAGATAACGCATTAGTGCATCATAACCTATAAATAAGGCTAATAATATTACTAATATAGCTGTTAAATAGCCTACTTTTTTAGTTATAATATCTATGTAATAGCTCATTTTATAAACTTTACTCCTTTATATAAAACTAGGTGCATCATTAGCAAATAAAATCAAATCCCCTGCTCTAGTATGTTCTATTAACATCTCTTGCATTTTATCTTTGCTCTCTAGTTTAAATAATTTATCACTATCTACATTCTCTTTGAATATATTATAATTCAAATCTCCTGTAACGATTACTAAATCAAAAACCTCATTAGCTCTTTTGGCTACTTGGATATTGAACTCATTATCAACCTCAACTAAACCAGGAGTGATTACTACTTTTCGTCCATTATAAGTAGAAGCTAGATTAAATCCCTCTAACATACCATCTATATTACCATTGAAGCTATCATCTATAATTAATTTGCCCCCTGCATCCATTCTTTGGAGTCTATGAGGAGTTGGAGCTAATGATTTTAACTGTTTTTTAATACTCTGAGTATCTATATCCAAGGCTTTTGCTACTTTGATAGCCCCTGCTATATTCATAGCATTGAAACTTCCTAATATATTAGCATAATAATAGTCTCCATCCATCTTAAAAGCTAATCCATCAAGAGTAGCTTCTATATCATGTATCTCTTTGCCAAATGAGTGTATATTTTTTTCAGGTTTTACCATAGCACTATCATGTACCCATGCCTCTTTGAGTCTATTGGATGATAATATTTCCATTTTAGTATTACGAATATTTTCTAAACTTCCAAAATATTCGATATGAGCTGGTCCAATTTTGCCTACTATTGCTAGATGAGGATTTACAAAAGTAGAAATCTCTTTAATATCTCCTGCACCTCTAGCACCCATCTCGACTACATAAATCTCACTATCAGTTGGTAAATCTTCATTTATATCTTTGAGTACCCCACCAAAAGTATTTACTGAACGAGGAGTAGCATAGACTTTATATTTAGCTTTTAGGATATGCTCTATATAGTTTTTTATACTAGTTTTGCCATAACTAGCAGTTACTCCTACTACTATCATATTCGGCATAGAGTCTAATTTTTTTTGGGCTTTGATAACAAAACCTCTAAAAAGCATCTTTTCTATCATAATAGAGACTAAATAGGCTAAGAATATAGGAATAACTACTGCAAAACTAGAATGTTTATTTCCTAAAAATATCATATTAGTAAAAATTATAAAAAAGAGCAAAGAGGCAAAAAATCGTTTAACTCTACTTGTAAAAACTAAAGGTTTATCTTGTTCTCTTCTCCATTTATAAATCATACCGATATAAATAACTGTAGCAATAATACTCAAATGAAACTTACTTAAAATAAAATAGGTCAAAAGAGGAGCTACAAAATAGACCCAATGCCACCACGATTTAGTATGGTGAAATATCACTCTATCTAACTTATAACTATACCACTGCATATTGGTTATAAAATAGTAGCCAAGAGCTAAAACAAACAGAATATTACTTATTATCTCTACAAATATCATTGCTTACAAATCCTCTAATATATTTATTAAGCGTATTTTATCATACTATCCCTCTATAAATATAAAATTAACCATTTTTTCATTTTAATATCTTTTTAATAGCTTCGGAACATATAGTAAGTCCAAAAACTCCAGTTACTGCTACACATGAACCTTTATCTTTACATCTATCCTCTTCAGGTGAAAATACTACAGTGAAATTCCTATCAAACTTAACTTTTTTCAACTCATTTCGTATTTTTCTAGCCAAAGCATCACCTGAAGTTTTCCATATAGATGCTACCTCTATTTTAGAACTATCAAACCGTTTAGCTGAACCTGTGGACATTATAAGTTTTTTATATACCTTTTTGGCTAACTCTATTTTGACTCTAGTTGTATCTGCACTATCTATTATTAAATCATAAGGCTCAAAATTAAACTCCCGAACCCAAGCCATATCCATTTTTTGATTGATAGCTGTTATAGTTGGATAGAGTTTTTTGAGAACTTCTGTTTTTAGTTCTCCTATCGCTTCACTTCCTATTTGTCTATTTTGATTGGTCTCATCATAGGTATCATAATCTATTATAGTTATATCAGTAACTCCTGAACGATATAAACAATCTAATACATAACCACCAACACCACCTACACCTAATATTAAAATTTTTGCTTTTTGTAATTTTATGAAATTTTCTTTACCAAAAAGCATTCTACATCTCTCAAATCTCAAATCTACTCCTTTGATAATAAGAAATTATATCTGAATATGGTAAAATTCCACATATTATTACAAGGCTCTCATATTGAAAACTATTACAATTATTGATACATTTGGCTTTTTTTTCCGTTCATATTTTGCTCTACCACCTCTAAAAAACTCTGATGGATTTCCTACGGGTCTATTAACTGGGTTTATAAATCTAATAGATGGACTAAAACGAGACCATGCTACAGATTATATTGTTTTTGCACTAGATAGCAAAGGGAAAACATTTAGAAATGATATTTATCCTGATTATAAAGCTAATCGTTCCACTCCACCTGAAGATTTGGTCAAACAGCTTCCTATTGCTATTGATTGGATACGAGAAATGGGATTTGCTAATATAAGTAAAGATGGTTATGAAGCTGATGATGTGATAGCTACAGTAACACAATTTGCAAAAAAACATATGCTCAAAGTTCGTATAGTCTCTCATGACAAAGACTTATATCAAATGATAGATGATGGCAAAGTAATAATATATGATGGAGTTAAAAAAAGAGAGATAGATGAACAAGGGTGTATAGATAAATTTGGAGTAAAACCAAAAGATTTTGTAAACTTTCAAGCAATATTAGGTGATAGCTCAGATAATGTCCCAGGAGTCAAAGGGATTGGTCAAAAGGGTGCAAGTAAACTTATTAATGAGTTTCATACACTAGAAAATATTTATAACAATATAGAAAAATGTGGAACACCACGAATACAGAAACTACTGCTAGAGAGTAAAGAAAAAGCATTCTTATCACGAGATTTAGTACGAATGAGAACTGATATATTCAAAGATTTCGATTTAGATAGTTTCATTTTTGAGGATAAAAATTATCTAAGTTGTTTATTGGATGATTTTGAAAGATTTGAGATGAAACAGGCTATCAAAAAAGCTAAAATAGGTCTAAATATAAAAGAAAAGCCCAAAACTATACTCTCATTTGAAGCTATTACACTAGATAATAGAGAGAAACTATTTGAAGTTATAGATAATATCACTTCTGATACAGTTGTTGCATTTGATACTGAAACAGTGGGATTAGATACTAAAACAGATAAAATGGTTGGATTTTCATTTACTATAGATGAGTTTAGAGCATATTATGTTCCTATTGGGCATAGTTATCTAGGAATGACAGAGCAGGTCTCTATAGATGATGCCTTAAAAGCTATCAAGCAGATACTAAAAGCCAAAGTAGTTGGTCAAAACCTTAAATTTGATTTATCCTTACTATATTATCAATATGGGATAGAAGAGATTACACCATTTGCAGATACTATGATTTTGGCTTGGCTACTTAATGCAGGAAGCAAGATTGGATTAGATACATTAGCTCAAAAGTTTTTCAAATATAAGATGAAGCCATTTAAAGATATGGTCAAAAAAGGTGAAACATTTGCTAGTGTAGATATAGAGTTGGCTACTTTTTATGCTAGTGAAGATGCATGGATGACATATAAACTATATAAGAAATTGGATGATATACTACTACCTCAACTCAAAGTTGAAGCAAAAGAGATTGAATATCCATTTATCAATATACTAATAAAAATGGAACAAAGAGGTATCAAATTAGATTTAGAGAAACTAAAAAAGTCGAAATCAACTCTAACTCTAAAAATAATAGAATTAACAAAAGAGATTTATCGACTAACAAATAGTGAATTTAATATAAAATCAACTCAACAACTAGGAGTTATACTATTCAATCATCTAGGATTAGAAGGTGGCAAAAAAACTAAAACAGGATATAGCACCAACGAAGCAGTACTCACTTCATTAAAAGATAAACATGAGGTTATTCCAAAAATATTAGAGTATAGAAGTGTTCAAAAGATTTTATCAACTTATGTTGACCCACTACTAAAACTAGCTCAAAAAGATAAAAATAGTCGTGTATATACCTCATTTCTACAAACAGGAACAGCTACAGGACGATTAAGCTCCAAAAATCCAAACCTACAAAATATACCAGTTCGTTCAGAATTAGGACGAACTATTAGAGAGGCATTTATAGCCAAAGAGGGGTACAAATTACTTAGTATTGATTATTCTCAAATAGAGTTACGACTTTTGGCTCACTTTTCCAAAGATAGTGCATTGATGGAGGCATTTCAAAATGGTTTGGATATTCATATGGCAACAGCTATTAGACTTTTTGGAAAAGAAGATGCAACTGCCAAAAGAGGTTTTGCCAAATCTGTAAACTTTGGAATATTATATGGCATGGGTGCTAAAAAGCTATCTAATGAATTAGGAGTTACTACTCATGAGGCAAAAGAGATTATACAAAACTACTTTGCTTCATTCCCTACAGTCAAAAACTTTTTAGAGCAGATACAAGATAGTGTCAAAAAACAAGGTTTTGTAGAAACCATTTTAAAGAGAAGACGAATATTCGATTATGAGAGTGCAAATGGTATGCAAAAAGCTGCATTTATGCGTGAGTCCATCAATACAGTATTCCAAGGTAGTGCAGCCGATTTAATCAAACTTTCTATGATAGAGATAGAAGAGTATATCCAAAAGGAGTCTATAGATGGAGCTATGCTGTTACAGATACATGATGAACTAATATTTGAGATAAAAGAGGAAATAGTTGAGGAAATATCTTCTAAATTTAAATATATAATGGAGAATATCTTAGAGTTAGATATTCCTTTAAAGTGTTCGGTTAGTATTGGGAACTCTTGGGGGGAGTTAAAATAGTATTATTAAAAGTCCCCCCTTCTTTAAGATAAACTTTTAGAAAGAGTATTTAAGACCAAATCCAATAGCATCACCACGGAGACTATTATCAATATCAGAAGCCTCATATTCAGCTACTATACCATAGTTATTATTGATATTATACTCTAATCCTGCACCATAAATCAGACCATTATCATTATCATCAACATTTAAAGCATTAATTTTTGTATTTTCTTGTGCATATCCAACTTTACCAAAAATCCCCCAATTTTTTGTAATATCATAAGTATATACAAGAGTTAAATCTACTGTTTTATATGATGCCTCATTCTCTGCTGGATTATCTAGTTTATTTTTTGTAAAATTAGCTCCTAACTCTACAGCTAATCCATTACCAAAGCCATAACCAAAATCAAGACCAGCACCATAACCCGAATCAGTACTTAATGTTCCTGCATCATCACCTGCAATACTAATACCTTTTGCAACAATATATAATCCACCCTCTTTTTTAGGCTCTTCTTTTTTAACCTCTTTTTTAACCTCTTTTATCACCTTTGGTTCAACTTTTTTAGGTTCAATTACTTTAGGCTCTACACTTTGTGCTTCGGCTATTGCGGCATCTGTATTTTCAAATGTAGTTATACCACCAATATCTCCACCTGCATATAGCCCTGTTGATAAACTACTTAATAGAATTGTAGCCAAAATATCTTTTCTCATTTTTTCTCCTTTGAGTTATTTTATTACAAGATAAGTTTAATGATAAATGATTTTTTCTTTATCATTGCTTGATTTTTTTAATAAAAATATTTTTTTAGTAAAAATAGATATTTTATTAAAAAAAAAGATTTTAAGATGTTTTTATATACTTATTGATATTTCATATTATTATTCTATAATTATTCTGTTATATTAATATTTTATTAAAAAAATATCAATTAAGTTGATTATTTAGTTATAGAGATAAAATTAGATAAAAAATATAGGTAAAAGTAGAAATATGAAAACAAAAATAGAGGTAGTCCAAACTCTTTTAGATGCACTCCCATATATCAAAAAATTTCATAATGAAAAAATTGTAATTAAATATGGTGGTTCAGCACAAACAAGTGAAGATTTAAAACAAAAATTTGCACAAGATATAGTTTTGCTTCATACTGTAGGTATGAAACCAATTATTGTTCATGGTGGTGGTAAAAGTATTACCAATTTATTATCTGATTTGGGAGTAAATACCAAATTTGTAGATGGTCAGAGAGTTACAACTAAAGAGGTAATGAGAATTGCAGAGATGGTTCTAAGTGGAGAGATAAACAAAGAGATTGTATCTCTATTAAATGCACATGGTACTAAAGCTATAGGTATATCAGGTAAAGATGCAAATTTTTTAGAAGCAATTCCTAAAGATTTTGAAAATTTTGGATATACAGGTAATATTCAAAATGTCAATCCCCAAATAGTAGATAATATATTAGATGATGGGTTTGTACCTATTATTGCTCCAATTGCAACTGGCTCTAAGATTGGACATCCTGGATTTAATATCAATGCTGATTTGGCTGCAAGTAAGATAGCTGTAGCTTTAGAAGCTCGAAAAGTACTATTTTTAACTGATACACAAGGTGTTTTAGATAAAGATATGAAATTAATTAGTAATTTAAATATACAACAGACCCAAGATCTTAAAGATAATGGAACTATCAATGGTGGTATGGTTCCAAAAGTAGATGCATGTATAGAGGCTCTCAGAGGGGGAGTAAAAAAAGCACATATAATAGATGGACGAGTAGAACACTCTATGTTATTGGAGATATTGACTAGTTCAGGAATAGGAACTTGTATAGAGTTATAATGAGTTTACTATTTCAATAATTAACATATAGCAAAAAAAATGATACAAGAACTAAAAGAAATACTTTTTAATGTATTTTATTAAGAGATATTTTAATATACTATTCAATCTTTTTAATTAGGAGTAAATATTAAATGAATTTACAAAAGGTAGTATCAGGTTTCTTTTTTATTTTGGCTATGACCATTAATTTTGGTTTTTTTTATGGGGATATAGATAATCCTGAATTGCATAGTGTTTATGAACTATTTGTAGCTTTGGTAGTAAGTCTTATTTCAACAGTTTTAAAAATTGGAGACAAAACACAATTAGGAGCTGTTTTATTGGCTACAAGTTTAGTTGCAGACATACAACTTATATCAGCAGTTATAGTTTGGACAGTTACAGAGTATCTATCTATTGTAGATGTTGAAGCGTTTGCTGCTATTATATCTTTATCTGGTGGAGCATTATTAGCAAATATTACTTCAGTTATTCTATATATAGGTGAAACGCTAAAGTCCAAAAGGTAATCTGATGGGGAATAATGCTCTTTGGATTATATTACAGAAGCTAAGAACACCACTATTAGTAATTATTATTACTTACTCTATAGCAATGTTAGGTATGGTTCTTATCCCAGGTATGGATGATAATGGAAATGTTTATCATCTTACATTTTTTGATGCTTTTTATTTCGTATCTTATATGGCTTCTACTATTGGGTTTGGAGAAGCTCCTTATACTTTTACTTATCAACAAAGACTTTGGGTTTCTATATGTATTTATATTACTGTTGTTGGTTGGTTTTATGGTATTGGAGCTTTAGTTTCTGCTGTTACAGACAAGACGCTTAAATTTGAAATGATGCGAAATCGTTTTAGAAAACAGGTTCAAGCAATCAAGAATGATTTTGTAATTGTATTGGGCTATACTTATGTTAATGCTGAGATTATTAAAAAATTTCATGATGCCAATATAGAAGTAGTTTTAATAGATGAAAATGAGAATAAAATCAATCATTTTTTATTAGAAGAGTCTAGCCATGATGTTCCTGTTATGATAGGAAATGCTCTATTGACTGAAACACTTCAAGATGCAGGGATTTTATGCTCAAATTGTAAAGCGATAGTATCACTTTTTAATAAAGAAGAGGAGAACCTTCGTATCTCAATTTTGACTAAATTTTTAAATCCAAAAGTGAAAGTTATTGCCAAGTCAACTTTTAGTGATATTACCAATAGTATTTTGGATACAGATATTGCCAAAGCACTCAATCCATTTGAAATTTTTGCCAAGCGAGTTGATATTGCTTTAGCATCTCCTCATGTTTTAGTCCTTGAAAATTGGATTTATCAAAACAGTGATTTGATGGATAAAGCTATGTTTTTACCAAAAGGTAAATATATTGTTTGTGGTTATGGTAGATTTGGTAAACTATTGCAAGAAAAATTTGATAAACACAATTTGGATTCAGTTTTTATTGATGAAAAACGATTGGCAAATAGAGAGATGATGGAGAGTGGAAAGTTCATTAGAGCCAATCCTGATGATAAAAATGTATTGTTAGATGTAGGTATTAAAGATGCTGTTGCTCTAATTGTGGGTACGCAAAATGATATTGATAATCTCTCTATTATGATAACAGCTAAAAAATTAAATCCAGATATTTATCTGATTGCTAGAGAAAATACAATGCAAGAGGTAAGTATATTTCAAGTAGCTAATATAGATTGGGTGTTTATGATAGAAAAAATACTAATCAATAAAACATCTCTAGCTCTAAGCAAACCTCTCAAAAATCGTTTTTTGAAACTTATTTTGAATAAAGATGAAGTTTGGGCAGAAAAGTTAGTCAAACTTCTTAGAAATAAGATTGGAGCTAATCCGAAACTGATGACATTAAAAATAAATGAAGAAGAGAGTTATGCTATTTATAATGAACTCTTAGCAGGAAATGAGATAAGTGTAGATGTACTATTACACTCATTGAGTAATTGGCAGAAAAATAATAGCATTATTCCTTTGTTAATTCATAGAAAAAATGAAGAGATATTGTTACCTAAAAATAGAATTTTGCAGATAGATGATAGAATACTTTTTGCTTGTACCCAAGAGAGCAAAGAGGAGATAGAGCTTATCGCTTCAAATATTTATGATTTATATTATGCATTAAGTGGTAAAGAGAAAGAGAGTCCAATATTAAAAAAACTATTTGGATAATATGGCTATAATCCCAAAATTTTAATTTTATAAAAAAGGTAATATATATGGCAATTAAAACAGTAAATTCAACAGATGAGTTTAAAGCATTAGTAGATGAGGTAACAGCACAAGATGGTTATAGAGAACCAATTGCATTTGGTATAGCTAGAGTTGATAGAGGACAAAAAAATGCAGATAAAGTTCTACAAGCAAATTATGCATTGATTAATTGGAAAGAGAATTTTGGTTCAGCAGCAATTTTTATAAAAGCACTTCAAGAGGCAAAATGTGAAATAGACTGTTCAGGTTCAGAGTTTGTAACAACCATCAATGATAACTTTGTGAAAAATGCAATCTCTGCATTTGCCCCTTATATAGGTGAAGCAACAGGCAATGTACATAAAAATGTTCAAGTAATTAAAGCTTTAGCATCAATGGAAGATGTAGCCAAAAACTTTAGAATTACATTTCTATTTGAAGATACTTCACCAAAAAGTGTAGAAGCAGTTTATCTCAAACTATATGCACTCTCAGAGGGTAAAGCCGAGATTAGAAGTTTAAACTTAAATGGTGCATTTGGAATTTTGAGTAATGTCGCATGGGTGGGTAATACTCCTTATGAGTTAGAGTATCTAAGAGAAAATGAAATAGAGATGAAATTAAATGGAACATTCCCAACTATTGATAGTGTAGATAAATTTCCAAGATATTTACAACATATAATACCAGCTGATAATACTAGAATATTAGATAGTAGCAAAGTTAGAATGGGAGCTCAATTGGCAGGTGGAACAACAGTTATGCCAGGTGCTAGTTATATTAACTTCAATGCAGGAACGCTAGGTGCTGTTATGGTAGAGGGTAGAATTTCAAGCTCTGCTATTGTAGGAAGTGGTTCTGATATAGGTGGAGGAGCAAGTATCCTCGGAGTTCTAAGTGGAACAGATGGTAACCCTATCTCTATTGGTGAAAATACACTACTAGGTGCAAACTCTGTTACAGGATTACCATTGGGTGATGGATGTATAGTTGATGCAGGTATTACAGTTTTAGCAGGAACCAAAATCAAAATTTCTTCTGAACAGTTAGCACTTATTAATGAGGCAAACCCCGAAGCTTCTTTAGAAGACAAAACAATATTCAAAGGTGCAGAGCTTCAAGGATTAAACGGTATCCACTATAGACAAAACTCAATAACAGGTGAGACAATAGCTAAAAGAAGTACTAGAGAAGTAAAACTAAACGCAGATTTACACTAATGCAAAAGATAGATATATTTAAAAAGGTTTTCCTCTTGGCAATAGCCAAAAGAGAAGAGGGTGAAAGTATGGATGAGACAATGAAAAGTCTAGTCAATACAGGTATGTTTGATATAAATGAAGCCAAAAAAGTTTTAGATGAACTTAGAGCCGATAACTATATAGTAGGTGACAATCTCTCTATGACAGGAGTAGTAGTAGCTAATCAAGCAGAACAAGAGTTCAAACAGTAATATAGGGGGGCAATCCTTTGTGATTACCCTTTACACAAAGGATTAAAAAATGCGAATAGATAAATGGTTATCAGCAGTAAATGTAGTAAAAAGAAGAACTATAGCCTCTGATATGGTAAAAAGTGGAGTAGTCTATATCAATGGACTCAAATCCAAAGCAAGTAAAAATGTAGCAGTGGGAGATAAAATAACAATAGAGTATCTAAAAGGTGCAAAAAACTATGAAGTGCTACAGATACCAACCACAAAAACAATCCCCAAAAGCAAAAAGGAGGAATATTTCAAAGAACTATAGGTGTTTTTTACTTGTAACACCTCTAGTTCCATCTTTATAAAAACTTAGGGGTCAAAGCCCTTTTGCGAACAAAACTTAAGTGAGGGAAAACTTGAACAGGTGTATTATAACCACTGCATCTTCAACTCACGATTAGAGTTAACACAATCCTTTAAATATAAATTAATAAGATTTTGATATGATAGACCACTCTTTTGTGCCATTTTTTTAAAATACTCTATTACACTAATATCTGTATCTATAGTAATCTCTCTCTTTAGCTCTCTAGCATAAGGATTTGGTCGAGATTTCATTTTTGATAAATCATACTCTTCTCTCATTTTACTATCCTCCATAATGTTTTGATTCGTTTTTGGTTGCTTTTCTTGCTGAAATAATTCGGATTTTATTATTGGCTTCTCTATAACAGTGGCAAACAAGAAGTAGATTGAGCCTATCACTTAATCCTAACATCAAAAATCTATCTTCCCACTCGGAATGTTCATCATCATAAAATTCAATAGCACTCTCATCATAAAAAACAGTTGTTGCCTCTTCAAATGAAATACCATGTTTTTTTATATTTGTCTTGGATTTTGTACTATCCCACTCAAAACTTATCTTATTCATTATTGGATTATACATGAAAAGAGATTAAAAGTTCAAATTTTTTCACCATTCACCCCTGCTGTTGCGAGTAAAAGTATTCTTGATTATGAGTAAAAAAATGGCTATTCATGACACGGTACTTTCTTGAGGATAGAGGAATTACTAGAGGGTGTGCAGTCTGAACTTGCCATCAAAATATACGGCGAAGACCAAAAAGCAATAACCCAAATCTCAAAAGATATTCAAAACGCACTAGATGGGCTAGAAGAGATAGAG
>Ga0256914_1001422_pt1 | contig 21601 bp, 19 predicted proteins | sample HulkmetaG_FD_191571 | JGI IMG/M metagenome (GOLD analysis project Ga0256914, IMG submission 191571) | Hydrothermal chimney microbial communities from Main Endeavour vent field at the Juan de Fuca Ridge, Pacific Ocean - Hulk | ecosystem: Environmental > Aquatic > Marine > Hydrothermal vents ... | reverse complement strand
TTGGAGCCGGCGAGGGGACTTGAACCCCTGACCTGCGGATTACGAATCCGCTGCTCTACCAGCTGAGCTACGCCGGCAAATGTCTGGTCAGATCTTAACAAGGTTGTCTTCTTACTTCAAGAAGGGTGTATTGGTCCAGTGCCTTCGGCACTCAGGATAGTTTTCGATAAGGGACCAAGAGTGGTCTCCCAAAGCTCAAAAAGCATGTCAAAATTTCGGACTTTCTATTAGAGACTTTGGCAAAAATATCACATAAGCTTACAGCGATTCTTCGAGGTGGTCGCGATGGATGGCCAGAGCAATCGCCCTCTCTGCCTCTCGAAAAATGAGCTTTTTGTGTTCCAGGTCTCTAAGAAAGGCCTCCAGGCGATCTGAAGGCAGAACATCGAATCTCTCTCTTACCTCCCTGAGACTCCGAATATCTCTTAGGAAGAGATAAATTTCCCGGGATGCTCCAGAGAGGCGATGATGAAGGACCTGACCTGTGGGTAAGACCTGGCGGATGAGAATAAAGTGTTTACCGTCTCGATAACTCAAAAGAGGCCCTCTGGTTTTGGTGAGTTCAGTGTAACGATTTTTCCAGAGAGCGACCTTTTCCCTCACCGGTTTCCAGATCTTTTTCTGTTTCTTTCGATCTCCTCGATAGGCCCAGGCCAGGGGGACCAGCTTCTCTCGCACCCATTCCGGAAAAAGAGCCTGGTAATAAGGGTGAGGATAAACCGCCCGGAGGCCAAAGGCTTTCGGATTCCGAAAGACCGGGCTTCCGTAGCCCAGCCAAAAAGAAACAGTGTTCAGGGGGCGAAAAGGAAAGACGAAATCGAGATGTTTGAGGGTCTCCTGCACCTCTTCCTCGGTACTGCTGGGAAATTCGAGAATGAGGTTCCCTTCAAGATGGAGACCAGCCTCTTCGCAGTGTCTCATGGCTGCCACGTTGTCGAGAGCCGTAGTGCCTTTGTTGAGTCTGCGAAGCAAAGAAGTGGAGAGCGCCTCGATCCCAATCTGGACCCAAGTAAGCCCTCCTTGACGTAGGAGATGATAGTCCTGTCGCCGGTAGACAGCTCGCAATTCGGCGAAAAAACGATAATCTACCCGGTCCCTGGCCAGGGCGGCGAAAAGGGCCAGAGAGTCTTTTACTGCTAGACAATTGTCCACGAAAGCAAAATCCAGGAGCCCGGCCCGGGCGTGTGCCCTCACTTCTTGAAGGACCCGAGGAAGTGGTTTTCGGCGAAAGCCTTTCCACTGAAGGTTGAGGTTGCAGAAACGACACTTGAACCACCAGCAGCCCCGCGAGGCCTCAAGACAGATAAGGGGGAAGAAGCGTTTTTCAGGGGGCAGGGAGGAAACTTCCCGAAGATAGTCTTCATAGATCGGAGAAGGTAGTTCCTCCGGGGCGAGCTCCTCACTTCCTCCCCCAATGATTCGGCCATCCTGGCGAAAGAACAACCCCTTTGAGGGCCTTTTTTCCCCAAGTAAGAGATGGCGCAGAAGACCCGTGAGAGGAATCTCCCCTTCTCCGTTGATAACGAAATCAATGAATGGGAAAAGGGCCAGCAAGCTTCGTCCCATTTCCTCCGCACATCCGGAGCCCCCAAAGATCACGGGGAGACGAGGATGGCGCTCTTTGAGCCACCTGGCAGCCCAGAGAGAGGAGGTGAGCTGGTTGAGACAGACCGAAAAACCTACCGCTTGATATTTTTCCCAGTTGATTCCACCCAAATAGTCTTCAAGAGCCCCCTTAATCTTTTGAATAAGCTCGGTGAAGTCAAAGGAGAAACCCCTGTTGCGGATAAGCTTTTGGAGAAGTCTCTCTATGTCGGGGGTTTTCTCAGGAAAAAGAAGCGCCGCGGTCAAGGCCTCGGCGACCCAAGAGGTCTCACTTAAGCGGTGATAAAGCGTAAAGCCTATGGTCTGGGCCAGATGAAGATAAGGATGAAAGGTCTTTACTTCCAGCTCAGGCCAAACTTTACGAAGATGACCCTTTAGAACCCCTAGCTGAATGGAGGGACGATTGAAAAGGGGCCAGGGCATGGCCACGAGAGCGATCCTCATCTCTGCCTCCTCCTTCCAAACATAGCACAAAGACTTTGATGAAAGGGAACTTCCAAATTCCGGCCCCTTTGGGCTATATTAGGCCAAAGTTTTGAACGGGAGGACCCCATGAAGAAGGTCAGAGTGATCGTCACCGCAGGATATGGCACCAATTGCGAACGTGAGACCGCGTATGCCTGTCGAGAAGCTGGTGCTGACCAGGTGGACGTCATTCACCTCAGTGCCTTGATCCATGGAGAGAAACGTCTTGACGAATACGACCTCTTGTGTCTTCCTGGAGGATTTCTGGATGGAGACCATCTGGGCGCAGCCCAGGCCGGGGCTCATCGCTTCCGCTATGCCAGGATCAAGGACAGTAACGAACGCCTAATGGACCAGGTCTTGCGTTTCATTGAACGCGGCGGACTCATCATCGGTATCTGCAACGGATTTCAGCTCCTGGTTAAGTTGGGTCTGCTTCCGGGTTTTGATGGCCATTACGAAGAACGTCTAACCAGTCTTACCTACAATGATTCAGGGAGGTTCGAAGATCGATGGGTACACCTGGCCATTAATCCCAACTCTCCATGTCTCTTCACCCGGGGGTTGAAGCGTCTCTATCTCCCCGTACGCCATGGGGAAGGTAAATTTGTGGTCAAAGACGAAGAGGTACTCAGACGTCTTGAAGAGAACCAGCAAATCGTCTGTCAGTATGCCCATCCTGAAACCGGCTCCCCCACCTCAAAATATCCATACAACCCGAACGGCTCCGTCAAAGCCATCGCTGGCATCTGCGACCCGACCGGACGGATCTTTGGTCTCATGCCTCACCCCGAAGCCTTCAACCACTTCACCAATCATCCCCGTTGGACCCGCTACGAAGAGTTGCCAGATGAACCTGGTCTTGTGATCTTCAAAAACGCCATCTCCTATCTCAAAGGCTTAGAGGCCTAATGGTCACCCGTCCCGAAGAAAAGACGTCCTTTCCGGAAGAAGAAGCTCCCTACCAAGCCCTGGCCCGGGTCATCCTTTCCTTGCGCCGGCGGCTCATGGTGGGAGGTGTCATCTTCTTGCTCTCCTTGCTGGCCTTCTACGCTATCTCTCCCATGATTCTTGGCCACGTCCAAAAACATCTCCATCAATCGCTGGCCTTTTTCGGCGTGACCGAGCCTTTCCTGGCCCTCTTGAAGGTAGCGATCTTTTCCGCAGCCCTCCTCTTTGTTCCTTATCTCCTCTGGCTCCTCTGGTGCGGGCTTGCCAGGGTGTTCTCTTTCCGTCGCCGTACAGGATTGCTCTTCATCTTGGTGGGGATGTTCCTCTTCTACGGAGGGGTGACCTTCTGTTACTTCGTCACCCTACCCTATGGGGTGAAGTTTTTGCTCTCTTTTCAGAAAGAAGACATCGTTCCCACCATTTCGGTAGGACATTTTGTTAATTTCGTGGGACTTTTTCTCCTGGCCTTTGGAACCATCTTCGAACTTCCCCTGATAATGGTCATCTTAGCCAAGATAGGACTTCTGGACCCTTATACCGCCGGGCGTTTTCGGCGTCACGCCATCCTGGTAATCGCCATCCTGGCTGCCATCCTGACCCCCACCCCCGACGTCTTCAATATGGCCCTGATGGCTGTACCCCTTTATTTACTTTTCGAAATCGGACTGCTTTGTGCCAAACTGACTGTGCGCCGGAGCTAACCACTTTTACGCAAGACGCGCTTGTCTCCCACGCGGATGGTGACCTTTTCTCGATCCAGGTATTCCAGAAGAGGGATCAAATATTTCCGTGAAGCCCCTCCAGTGAGTTTGCGAAAGTCCCCTACCGCCATCTCTCCGTGTTTTTGAAGGAAATCACGCACCAATTTCTTGGCCTCCTCTAAAACCTGGGCGTGAAAAATGAGGTCATCCTTGAGTTTGACCAACCGTCCTTCCTGCAAAAGGAGGTTGAAGATTTCCACCGCCAAGGGAGCTTGGTCCCGAAAACGGGAAAGGACCTCGTCTTTGTCCGGGGGTTGAAAACCGGCACGCCGGAACTCTCGTTCCAGACGACGTTTGAGTTCCTCCTGTTCTTCAGCCAACACGATACGATGACTAGCCAGACGCACAATTTCACGTTCCTGAACGATGTGGCCCTTTCTGACCAGCTCGGCAAGCATCTCTTCAAAGACCCGTGGGTCCAGTCCCGAGGGTAATCTTTGTCTTAAATCTTCTTTGGGAAGCCCTGGTTTTAAGGGAAACTTTTCGTGATACCTGCGAAGCCTTTCAAGGATCTCGTCTTTGAGCTCTTCATAAATCTCACGCGCCAGAAAGAGGCGCCGTCCCTCAGTACGCACCTCCTTGACCAGAGCCCGTTCCTTGAGTCGCCGCAGTACTTCCTCTAGCCCTTCTCGAAAGAGAGAAACCCGCAGAGCAATCTCCTCAAGCGGCAGCCCCATCTCCCCGGCCTGTTTGAGATGGTAATGGATGATCTCCTCAAGGCTTCCATCTCGCAGGAGGGCCAATTCCTCAAGATGGCGCCGCTGAGAACGTTTGCGCTTGCGAGCCACCGGATTGAGCACCACCCCGCCACCCACCGTAATCATCGGAGAGTAGCTGCGGATCACGAAGTGATCTCCTCGCCAGCACACTACTGGTTCTTCTAGCCGGATCTGACACAACACCCGTTGTCCGGGTTCCACACGATCCGTACCAAAGAGAACCACCCGCCCAAGGACCTCGCTGGTTCCGATATGAAAGCGCACGCGCGTGTTGTGGAGCAGAGGTTTGGGAGCGCTTGAAAGATAACGAAGATCAAGGTCGAGGATAAGACTTGGCCTGAGGACTCCGGGATGGGCGACCACGTCTCCGCGCTCGACCTCTTCTTTCTCAAGTCCTTGGAGATTCAGGGCCGTACGCTGTCCGGCTTCGGCAAAGTCCCGATCTTCTCCATGAACCTGGATGCGCCTGATGCGAGCTACGTGCTCCCGCGGATAAACCAGGACCTCCTCTCCCACTTTAAGGCGACCAGAGATTGCTGTACCAGTGACCACCGTACCAAAACCTTTGATAACAAAAACCCGATCCACCGGGAGACGGAAGGGACCTTCGGCTGGACGGTCTGGCACCCTGGCCACCAATTCTTCAAGCACCCGGATCAGCTCGGGGATTCCTTCTCCCGTCACCGCTGAAACCGCTACCATGGGGGCGTTTTCAAGGAAGGTGCCCCGCAGGGCCTCGGCGATGTCTTCTTTCACCAGCTCGAGCCATTCCTCGTCCACCAGATCACGCTTGGTGACCACCACCACGCCATTTTTAACACCCAGAAGTTCGCAAATCTCAAGATGTTCCCTGGTTTGAGGCATGACCCCTTCGTCTGCTGCCACTACCAAAGCCACCAGGTCCACTCCGCTAGCTCCAGCTACCATGTTTTTTACGAACCGTTCGTGCCCGGGAACATCCACGATCCCCACCCGCACACCACTTGGTAAGGTAAGATGTGCGAATCCCAATTCGATGGTGATGCCCCTTTCCTTCTCCTCCTTGAGGCGATCGGTATCTATGCCGGTCAAGGCTTTAACAAGCGTGGTTTTCCCGTGATCAATGTGCCCTGCGGTGCCAAGGACAACTCTTTTCATCAGCTCACTCCACCAGCTGGATTTAATGCACCCTTCCCAAGAGGAGGTTTAGACGTCTGTTACACTCCGGACAAAATCGGAGGGGTTTTACATCTACTTCCATCACCGAGTTTGAAAAGTGCATGATGCATGGATTCTCGCAATGCTCAAGCCCAATGGCATGTCCCAGTTCGTGAAGGGACTCCTTCATGGCTCTTTCGTAAAGCAAGCGATCATTGCGTGGTAAACTGTAAAAGGTATTGTCCAAACGATGATAGGAGACCAGAGAAGTACCCTGTTTGAGGATGGAGATCCCAAAAACGTAGTTCATATCCATGGCATAAAGGTCCGCCTCTGTGACTCCCAGCTTTAGAGGAGAAGCAGCAACAACCTGATCCCTCAAGAAGCGGACCAAATCCTCGGCCCGAAACTGCCCTCGTACCGGATCGAAGAAGGTGGGAGGCAGGGGCTGTTGCTCTTCAAAAAAGACCTCCATCTGTAGGTGTTCGTAAATTCCTCCGGCGATAGCGTCGATTACGTCTTGTCTTACCTGTCCCAGGGGGATGAGGGAAACCGCTCGAAACATGGTCGGCCTCCTTTATGTTAGCTTTCCAATAATAACCCGAGTCTGTGCTACGCAAACACCTGAAGATGTCTTTTCGAAGAAGGCTTTTTCCGTTAGAAGTCAAAAGCCATGAGAGGCTTCCTCCTCTTCCTTTTGCTCCTCAGCCTGGTGGCTTGCCAGGAGACCGGAAAAAGCTCTCCGGTTACGACCAGGAAGTGTCAGGATTGCCACGAGGTAGAACTCGATCCCCCCCACACCATGGAGTGCCAGAAGTGTCACGGTGGTCAAAGCCCGGCCCAGAGCCCGGAGGAAGCCCATCAGGGGCTCCTTCCCGCCCCGGCTGACCCTGCCTCCTGGCAAAAGACCTGCGGTTCTTGTCATCCGAAAGAGACCAAGGCCACGGAGCAAAGTCTCCATTTCTCTCTCGCCCGAAAAATCAACATCGTGAGGGGGCTTTTCGACCTCCCTCCGTTGACTTCGGTGAAGGAGCTTCCAGAACCGGAGAAGATTCAAGGAACCGAAGATCTGGTAAACGACCTGCTGAGACGCCGATGTCTGAGATGCCATCTTTTCTACGAGGGAGATGACTATCCGGAGACGAAACACGGCCGCGGGTGCGCGGCCTGCCACCTCCTTTACGCCCAAGGAGGGCTTGTTGACCATCGTTTCCAGAAACCCAACGATCGGATGTGTCTGCATTGCCATTATGGAAACCGTGTAGGCTGGGATTACTACGGTCTTGCCGAACACGACTATCCTTACCAGTTTCGCAGTCCCCTCCTTGAAGGAGAACCGCCACCCCGCCCTTGGGGGATAGAGTTTCACGAGCTCACCCCAGATGTCCACCTCCAGGCGGGTATGAGCTGTCTTTCTTGTCATGGCAAGGAACTCATGTTCGGTGGTAAGCAGCCATCGTGTCGCTCGTGTCATGAGTTCGAAAGACCCAAAATCTATCATCGGCCTGAGGTGCTCTCCCAGGCCCGCTGCAGCGCCTGTCATGCGCGCTGGGCTTTTTGGGACGAAGGCCTCTATCTCGTGCTTCACGAGGCTCCAGACTGGGAGGAATGGTCAGAGCTTATGGTTCAGGGGTCTTCCGAGGTGGAGGAGGCCGTGGTCTCTTTCCTAACCCAAGGAAGGGCCCAGGCCGAAATGAAAGACAAGTTGTCAGGGCGGAAACGGCCGGGAATATGGCTCCTCACTCTCAAGAAACGACGTTTTGAAAGGGTTCATCTCGGCTGGGATCAAAAAGGCCGTTTGAGCGTGGTGAGACCTCTAGGAGACCTCTACTTAAGTTACGTCAACCACGAAGAAGAGATCATCTTCGATAATTTGGCCCCGGAAAAGGACCATCTCCTTCCTTACAGTCCGCATACTATCGGTGCAGCGGATTTCATTCGTACTCAGAAGGTCCTGAACCTCTTGGGGGTCAAACCTTGAAACGGGTGATCCTCTCTCGAGAAGGGATCCGGAGACTCCTTTCTGGAAGGCTCTGGATCAGCAGACAAGAGGTCGAGGAGGCCCCTGAACTTTCGGCCGGAGAACTAGCTCTGGTCTACACCCCCCAAGGGCAACCCCTGGCCACGGCTTATTTTAATCCCCAAAGTCGTATCTTTGGACGAGTCTTGGCCCGGGGAGAGGTCTCCATCAACGAAGACTTTTTCCGGAGACGCTTCAGGGAGGCCTTTTCCTTGAGAAAAAAACTTTTCGCCACAGAGACTTGCTTTCGACTGGTCCACGGAGAAGGAGATTTTTTGCCGGGACTCACCATCGACCTCTATCACGAGGTAGCGGTCATCCAAATCTCGACCGCCGGGATGGAAAGGTTGAAACCTTTTCTCCTAAAGGCCCTGAGGGAAGAGTTTCCCTTGCGAGGGCTCGTTTGGCGCAACGATCTCCCTGTGCGCCAGGAAGAGGGGCTTCCTCTTTATGTAAAGGCCGAAGGATTAAAAGGGCCCTTTTGGGTTCAGATCGACGGACTCTTCTTTCTGGTGGATCCCGTAAACGGCCAGAAGACCGGCTTCTTCCTTGACCAACGCGAAAACCGTCGGCGACTCACGCGCTACGTGGAAGGAAAGGTCGTTTTGGACCTCTTTTGCTACACCGGAGCCTTTGCCCTGGTAGCTGCGGCTGCCGGGGCCAAAAAGGTCCTGGCAGTGGATCGTTCCGGAGCCGCCCTCGAAATAGCAGAAGAAAACGCCCGTCGTAACCAGCTCGCAGATCGAGTCACTTTTATTCAGGACGAAGTGGAACATTTTCTTCGTTACGCTCCAGAAGCCGAAACCATCGTCCTTGACCCACCAGCCTTTATCAAACACCATCGGGCCCGAAAAAAGGGCCGCAAACGTTACCGCACCCTGAACCGTAAGGCCCTGGACAAGCTCCTTCCAGGGGGCGTCCTCTTCACCTCCTCTTGTTCCCATTTTCTCTCTGTCGAAGACCTGAAAGCGGTGGTCCAAGAGGCAGCCACCGGAAGACCCCTAAGGCTCCTCGAAATTGGCCTACAGGCACCGGATCATCCCATACTGCTGGCCATGCCAGAGACCCTTTATCTAAAGGGCCTTTTCCTCGAGTTAGCCGAACGGTGAGAAATTGGTGAGTTTGGTGTGAGCCCCTCTTTGAAAAGATGGACAAAAACAAAGGAGGGGTTTTATGGAAGCTTTCACCGGAGTAACCAATCCTTACGCTCTGGCAGAAACCGTGGTCGGGAGACACATCAAATGGGATCAAGTAAGCGAGCCGGAAAAACTTCTATCCCGGATCCTTCGGATACCGGAGGAAACAATCTTTGATCTGACCCAAAACCCGATCCTGGCTCCCCAGCTGGAAGTGGGTCCCGAAGGAGAAGTGAGCCTCCTTTCTGAAAAGGAGGCTGAGAAGCGCCTCGAAACCTTCCTGGAGGTAGCAACCCTCAAGGCCGAAGAATCACCCTTGCGAACACCTTCACCCGAGAAGGTGTTAGAAGTGGCCAAAGATCTCCTCTTTGCCGGGGGAGCACCTGGTAAGCCCTGGAACCCTCCTAACGCCGTTTGGGTGGACAAAGGAGACTTCTTCGAAGACGTAGACGAATTCAACGATCCCATCCAAGGATATCTGGGAGATTGTTATTTCATCGCCGCCATGTCTTCGGTGGCCTGGGCCAGACCTTACGCCATTGTTAACGTCGTCAGGCCCTCATCGGTTGGAGACGAGAGCCCTATTCACCGCGTGGACTTCTTCAAGGACGGTCATCAACGCCAAAGTCTTGAGGTTACGGAAAAAGTACCGGTCAAAAAGGGTAATTTGCAATGGATCTACGCCCGCTCCAAAGACCGGGGCGAGATATGGCCCGCGGTCCTAGAGAAGGCCTATGCCAAATGGAAGACCGGGAATCCTACTGATCAGCCTGACTACACCAAAATTGCGGGGGGAGACCCGGTAAGGGCCTGTGCCGAACTCCTGGGTGGACGGAGGGAGTATTATCTCAACTCTCGCCATTCGGCCAGTGAACTCTGGCGCCTAGTACGGGCCAATTCCTTGAGCTATCGGACCGTGAATCCCATGGTGGCCTGGACCTACTGTCGCCCCCCGAAACACCTGGACTACCGCCGGGCCCACGTGGTGGCCTGTCACGCCTATTCGGTCCTGGGATGGGCCTATCGCAACCGCCAGAAATACATCGTCCTGCGCAATCCCTGGGGAACGCATCACGCCACCCTGGACACCCTTTCCGGTTATTGGTGGGCCTATTCCGGGTTCTGGCAGGCTGTCCCCCTCAACCGAGACGGAGTGTTTGCCATGCGTGCCGAGACCTTCAAGGAATACTTCGCAGGCCTTGGAGTCTGCAAATAAAGCATTTGAAAGGAGAACCCTTATGGAGAGGGAAGAACTCAAAGTAGGGATCGAGGTAGGACTTGGCTGGCTTCCAGATTATCCGGATCAGCGGGACTACACCGAAGAACATCCCGCGGTGGGAGATCTGGTCCAGCGGCTCAAGGTAGGCAAAGCCCGGGGGCTTCCCAGTCGGGTGGACCTGCGTCCTTGGTGTTCGCCCGTCGAAAACCAAGGACGCCTCGGCTCATGTACGGCCAACGCCGGCGTAGGGATCGTGGAATACTTTGAGATCCGTTCCTTTGGACGCTACATAGACGCCTCCCGCCTCTTCCTTTACAAGGCCACAAGAAACCTTCTGCACTGGACGGGAGACACCGGAGCCTTCATTCGCACCACCATGGCCGCCCTCGTCCTCTTCGGTGTACCCCCCGAAGAGTACTGGCCCTACACGGACCAGAAACCGGATTTTGATCGGGAACCTCCGGCCTTTTGTTACGCCTTTGCCCAAAACTATCAGACCATACGCTACTTTCGCCACGACCCACCGGGCACGGACCGTCAGAAATTACTCGATCGTGTAAAAAGATATCTGGCTGCTGGAGTCCCTGCCATCTTTGGTTTCACGGTTTACGCTTCCATCCGGCAGGCCCAGCAGGACGGGAAGATCCCCTACCCCTGTCCACGTGAGAGGGTGATAGGAGGCCACGCAGTGGTGGCCGTGGGCTACGACGACGAACTTGAGATCGAAAACAAAGCCTGTGGCAAACGTACCAAGGGGGCCCTTCTTATTCGCAATTCCTGGGGAACCAAATGGGGAGAGAAAGGCTATGGATGGCTGCCCTACGAATACGTGTGGCGTGGCCTGGCCAGAGACTGGTGGTCCATCCTCAAAAACGAATGGATCGACACCAATCAGTTCGGTCTCTGAACCGGAGGGAGGGCCCGGCCCTCCCTCCATAACCATTATGAGGAGGTTAAAAGATGAAATACTTCATTCTGATCCTGACCCTGTTGATTTCCGGAAGTGTGGCCCTGGCCCAGCAACCCCAGATACCCACCCTTCAAGTGTGCAACCCGACCCGGGTTTACGGCAAAGGAATGGTCAAGATCGAAAGTCGCAAAGACGTCCGCCATAACGGCACCTTTTACCTTTATATTCCCAAAAGAGACCCCATCACCTGTGATCCGCGGACGGGCTATCCCCGAGGGAAGGTCATTATCTCCCGCCTCTCCCTCTCGGATTCCATCGAGGGCGATATCATCAGTACCTACATCGAACAGGTTACGACTACCGGCAAACACACCCCGACCGTTTTCATCAAGGGAAGGTGCGTCGTAAAAGGCAGAAAATCGGTACCAGGATGTCGTTTTTGGTTGATGATCGCCGACAATCACAACGCACGGGGGAAGAGACCCCAGGATGTAGTGAGTTTCTTGGTTTTCGATGCCAGCGGCAGACGCATCTCTTACGCTACGGCTCCCCTTCTCGAAGGTAATTTTTGGATACAACCCACGGGTTACTGAGCTAGAACTTGGAGGAGCGACCCTTTTCTTCTATTTCGCTTTCTATCTTTCGAGCCTTGACAGCCAAATAATATGCAATGATTAAAACTAAGACGACGAAAGCTGTTACTATGACTTCATATAGCTCTTCCATGGAGAGGTGTTTAGCATATGAAGATTGAGCTTCTATAAATAGAAGCCGTCTAATGGCAGATATTATACCAATAATAATGAATGGACTCAGTAAAATGCGATTTTCTCTGATAAATTGTAAAATAGTCCAGACAATCTCTAGTATGATCAAAACCAATAATGTTTCATTGATGACGTGTAAAATTATTTTGGGTGTAGGAGTAGGTTTTATGAAATCAATAGCAATAATGGAGATGACGTAAGCACAAGCTAATAAAAGAATGACTACAATACAAACGTTAAAGAATGTTTCGATCTTTCTAAAGAAGCGCTCAGCTTTTAAATTAAAATCCTTTTCGTTATTCATTGGACCTCCTGAGAAACGAAATCAATTATAAGCCAGTCCTTTTCTCCTTTCCAGACAATTTTGAAACTTTTTGGCAGGCTTAAAGTTATTAAGACTGCTAATCCATAACAACTTTGATGAAAAAATTAACATGAGTTCATATTCTTTACATGTTGGAAACGAGTTCTTAAGTTTTATTTAGAAAAAGTGAAGGAGGTGTTTTGAGATGGTAGAGAAAAAGATTCAGATCGACCCGGAAAAACTTTGCAAAAAAATCGAACAGATTTACCCAGATATAGGAGTTTGTGGTATCAATCTCCAGGTAGAATGGGATGAAGAAGCCGGAAGTTGGGCAGTGATACTCGAAAAAGATGGCAAGATGTTGAAGACACACCTTGAACCGGAGGACATTGAGGCCTGCGAAAAGGGCCAGAAGTGTGTTGCCATTGGTCTTCAGATAGGGGAGCTCAAGAAGAATATAGGTCTCCTGTAAAAGGAGGGAAGGATGAAAATTACTCTGGTAGTTTCCAGCGGTGAACCAGAGGTAATATGGAACGCTTTCCGCTTGGCCAACCTCATGCTAAACAAGCTGGACGACGTGGTAATCTTTCTCCACGGACCGGCCGTAGAGTACGCCAGAGTCCATTCCGATCGCTTCCCTCTTCGGGAGCTCGCCAAGGTTTTCGTCTTAAACGAAGGGGTCCTTAGGGCTTGAGGCAAATCTATGGCTCTCCACGGGGTGGAGGAAGACGAGTTCTTGAAGAAAGGAAATCAGGAATTCCTCTATCAGTGCCTACGCGAAAGTGACCGGGTTATTTCGTTCTAAGATGATGTTTTGGTGGTTGGTGTTTTTGCTTTTTCTGACAGCCTGTGGGAGGCCCCAATACGTAGTCCGATATCAGTACTTGCCACCACAGAGTCCGGAAGCCCGTTCCTGTCTCAAGGATTGTGAGAGACGTTTTGAACGCTGCAAGGAGGAATGTCTCAAAAAACAAAATGAATGCCGTCGGCAAGCCCGAAGTCAGGCGGAAAAACTCTATCGTCGCTCATTGAAGACCTATCAGGAAGAATTAAATCTCTACCGAAAACGGTATCGTCTCTATCATCAGGAGCTTGTGGCCTGGAACGATTCCTTCCGTCGGCTTTACGAAGATTACCTCTTTTTCAAAAAGAACTGCCAAAAGGAGCGGGACGATTACGCCTGTCGAAGATATCGTGAGATCAGAAAACATCTCGATGCCCTTGAGACGCAAAGGCCCCTCAGGCCCAAAGAACCAAAAGCACCGGATCTAGAAAAGATAATGAAAGGTCTCCTTTCTTCTTGCCTCGAAGATTGTGGCTGTCAGGAGAAATACAATTACTGTTTCTTGAGTTGTGGAGGAAAGCTTCTACCGAAGAAGTTCTGCCTTGAGAATTGCCAAGATTCTCCACAGAAGGCCCCATGAAACACGATATCGAAATCAAAATTATTGGCATGAGTTGTAAACACTGTGCCAGGCGGGTGGCCGAAGCCCTCTCTGTCCTCCCGGGGGTAAGAGACATCCGAGTCGATCTCGACTCGGGAAAGGCCTTTTTCAAGAGCACCGAAGACCTTGACCCCTCCCAAATCTCCCGGGTCGTTGAAGAGGCCGGATATCGAGTGGAAAAGATATGGCTGACCCGCTGATCAAAGAGAGCCTTTTCCGGGTAGAAGGTCTTAGTTGCGCTGCCTGCGTCCGGCGGGTGGAAAAGGCCCTGGAAGGGCTTCCCGGAATGGAAGAAGTCGAGGTCAATCTAGCCGCCGGTCTGGCCAAGGTAAGATACGATCCCCGTCGGATCTCGCCCCAGGAAATGATCGAACGGGTCGAAAAGGAAGGCTACCGCCTCTTGCCCCTGGCTGAAGAGAAAATGCTTTATCTCAAGGTAGGTGGGATGAGTTGTGCGGCTTGCGTAGCCAGGCTCGAAAAGGCCCTTGGAAAAATAGCCGGAGTAAAGGAGGTCAACGCCAATCTGGCCAGCGGTATCGTAAGGATATGCTTTGATCCCTCACAAACAAGCCTTGCCAACCTAAGGCGGGTCATCGAGAACGAAGGTTACCGGTTTTTGGGCTTAACAGAAGGATCTCCCTCCCGGAAGGAAGAAGACCTCGGTCCCCTGAAACGAAAACTCCTCCTGGCCTGGTCCCTGGCCCCCATCATCTTCGTATTTTCCATGCCAGGAGTGTTTCCCTGGATTGGTCACCTTGCTCCGAAGACTCGTTTCCTGATCCTCTTTGGACTTACCACCCTGGTGGAGTTCGTCTCCGGGTCCGAATTCCTTTGGCGAGCCTTTATAGCCGCCCGACGTCGCCGGACCGACATGAACACGCTGGTCTCCTTGGGAACCCTTTCGGCCTATGGCTATTCGGTAGCTGTAACCTTCTTCCCCCGTCCGTTCCTGAGTGCTGGACTGCCGCTCCATGTCTATTACGACTCCGCCACCATGATTATCGCCTTTGTCCTGCTTGGACGCTATTTAGAAACCAGGGCCCGGGGGAAGGCCAGCGAAGCGGTAAGAAAACTCCTCTCTCTTGCCCCTCAAACCGCTAGAGTCCTTAAAGGAAAGAGCGAAGAAGAAGTTCCCGTTGAAGCACTCTTGCCAGGAGACCTGGTGATAGTGCGCCCCGGGGAACGCATAGCAGCCGACGGCGTTGTCGTGGAAGGAAAGAGCGCGGTGGACGAATCCATGCTCACCGGCGAAAGCTTTCCCGTAGAAAAGGGACCCGGGGACAGGGTCATCGGTGGGACCCTCAACCTCCATGGTGTTTTCAGATTCAGGGTAGAAAAAGTCGGGCAAGATACCGTGTTAGCCACCATCGCCCGTCTAGTGGAAGAAGCCCAGGGTTCGAAGACCCGTCTCCAACGTCTGGCTGATCGCGTAGCCGGCGTTTTTGTCCCCATCGTCCTGGCAGTGGCCTTTTTCACCTTCCTGATCTGGTATTTCATGGGTCCGGAGCCTCGTTTGACCAACGCCCTACTTTCTTTTGTTTCGGTTCTGGTCATTGCCTGCCCTTGCGCCATGGGGCTGGCCACTCCGGCGGCGGTGATGGTAGCCACCGGCCGAGCCGCTCAAGAAGGGCTCCTCATCAAAAACGCCCTGGCACTGGAGGAGGGTGCCAGGGTTCAAATATGTGTCTTCGATAAAACCGGCACCCTGACCCTTGGCCAACCAGAGGTGAAAGATCTCTTCCCTTCTGCCGGGAAAAAGATCGAGATCCTACTCAAGGTTGCAGGGGCTCTTGAAAGACACTCCGAACACCCCCTTTCCCGAGCCATCTTCAGGAAGGCCGAGGGATTCGGACCCTTCGAAGCCGAAGGGGTCCAGGCCCTGCCAGGACGGGGGATAAAGGGTCTCATCGAAGGCGAGACAGCCCTCATAGGAAAGGCCGATCTCTTTCAAGACTTCCAGCTCCCGGAGGAAGTCCAGCGGATGGCCCGATACCTGGCTCAGCGCGGACAAACCGTGGTCTGGGTGGCCTGGAAAGGTGAGATCCTGGGTATCATCGGTTTGGCAGATGTCCTGCGTCAGGAAGCCAAAGAGGTGGTCAACGAACTCAAGGCCCTAGGTCTTAAAGTCTTTCTCCTCACAGGTGACCAGGAACCCACCGCACGAACTCTGGCTGAAGAATTAGGCCTTGATGGGTTTTGGGCGGAGGTGCTCCCGGCAGAGAAGGCTCGAAAGATCCGGGAGTTGAAACAGAAAGGGCAGAAGGTCATGATGGTGGGCGACGGGGTAAACGACGCCCCGGCCCTGGCAGAAGCAGACTGCGGTCTTGCCCTGTCATCTGGTACGGACATTGCCCTTCACGCCGCTGACATGGCCCTGATGCATCCTGATCTGCGTGGCGTGACGAAGGCCATCAAGCTTTCACGGGCCACCCTGAGGATCATCAAACAAAATCTTTTCTGGGCTTTTGCATACAATGTGCTGGCCATTCCCTTGGCAGCAGGCCTCTTTTATCCTGCTTTTGGCTGGAGACTCAAACCCGCCGTGGCCGCGGCTGCAATGGCCCTGAGTTCGGTTTCCGTGGTCTCCAACGCCTTGAGGCTCAGAGGGGTTCCATTAGAAGGGAAAAGACGGGGGCAAGGTCTCTTTCGGAGAGGTCAGCCCGGAGAGAGAGACGCAGTCGGGCTGTCCCCGGGGGGACGGTAGGAGGCCTGATGGCCGGGGCGTAAAAACCCGCCTCAAAAAGACGCTTTGCCAAAAGGAGAGCCTTTTCGTTTTCCCCCACTAGGAAGGGCACGATGGGCGTTTCCACAGAAAAGTCTTCCCGAAGATCCTCTAGTTTTTCTCGAAACCAGCGGGCCAGAGCTCGCAGACGCCTTCTCTTCTGAGGACTCTCAATGGCCCTCTTCAAACCCAGGTAAGAAGCCGCCACTACGAGAGGAGGAAGGGCGGTTGTGAAGATGAAGGGGCGCGCCTTGGTCACCAAATAATCCTTGATCTCCGGCCAGGTGATGAGAAAGGCCCCGTAACTCCCCAGGGCCTTACCAAAGGTGCCCAGGAGGAGGTCGATCTCGGAGAGGACACCGAGCTCCTCTCCTACTCCTAGACCTCGTTTTCCAAAAACGCCCACGGCGTGGGCTTCGTCTACCAAGAGTAAGGCCTCGTATCGCCTCTTCAAAGCGATAAGACCATGGAGATCCGGCACGTCACCATCCATACTGAAAACGGACTCGGTCACGATCAAGGCCCGCCGATAACGATGGCGGTGCTTCTGGAGCAATCTTTCCAGATGATCGAGGTCCAGGTGGGCATAACGATGAAAGTGAGCCCCGGAGAGCCGGAGACCATCAATGAGGCTGGCGTGGACCAACTTGTCAGCAAAGACGACGTCTTTGGGGCCACAAAGGGTGCTGATGATCGCTAGATTGGCCAGATAACCGCTGCTGAAGACGAGGGCCGGACGGCTGTAAAGACGTTCCAGCTCTTTCTCAAGCAGGATGTAAAGAGGATGATTGCCTGATAGAAGCCTTGCCGCACCAGCTCCGATCTTCTGCGCCAGGACCGTGGCCTCTTCGGAAGAGATTTCTTGGGCCAATCCCAGATAATCGTTGCTGGCCAGATTGAGGAGCCAGCGACCCCTTATCTTGAGACGAGGGCCCTCCAAAGCCTCAATGGGCGGCAGTCTCCTCCTCAGGCCCTCCCTGTCGAGCTCATCAAGCTCTTTTTTCAAGTCAACCAGAAGCTCCATGGCCTTCTCTTTTACTTCGTTCCGCCAAAAACTTCATCATCATCTTTCAATTTGGAATTTTTTCTATTTTAACAAAAATTTTTCTGCTATTATGCTTTAATGAGCCAATTGGAGTTTTCTTTTCTTATTTCGATTTTTTTCTTGCCATACGGGCTGATATTGTTATAATTATTTGCGAACCTAAATACCACAATAAAGGAGGTATCCATGTTTTGTAACCAGTGTGAACAGACCGCCAAAGGGGTAGCCTGCACCAAGATTGGCGTTTGTGGCAAAACACACGAGGTAGACGTCTTACAGGACCTGCTTATCTACGCCCTACAGGGTCTGGCTAAAGTGGCCCAAGCGGGTCGTCAGGCAGGCGTGGAAGACCGGGAAACAAACGTCTTTACCTGCGAGGCCCTCTTCTCCACCCTGACCAATGTCAACTTCGACGCCAGCCGGATAAAGGACTATCTATTCCAGGCTGTGGAACGCCGGGAAAGACTTCGCTCGGAAATCGCCGCCCAAGGGAAAGAGGCTCCCAAGGACGGCTCAGCAAGTTTTGATCCTCCCCGGGAACACGAAGCCCTCTTGAAAAAGGCCGAAGAAATAGAACCTCGGCCAGAAACCGCTCCCGATCCCGACATTTTCTCCTTGAAACTCACCACCATCTACGGGCTGAAAGGGATTGCAGCCTATGCCTATCACGCCGCCAAGCTGGGACAGGAAGACCCGGCGGTCTACGAATTCATGCACCGGGCCCTGGCCAATCTCGAAAGAAACGACCTCTCTCTGGAAGACTGGATCAACCTGGCCCTGGAATTGGGAAAGATCAACCTGCGCACCATGGAATTGCTCGATGCCGCCAACACCGGCACCTTCGGTCATCCTCAACCCACCAAAGTCCCTCTGGGGGCCAAAGCTGGACACGCCATCTTGGTTTCGGGCCATGACCTGAACGATCTTCATGCCCTCCTGAAACAAACCGAAGGACTAAACATAAACGTTTATACCCACGGCGAAATGCTCCCCGCCCATGGCTACCCTGAACTCAAGAAGTTTCCTCACCTTTATGGACACTACGGCACGGCCTGGCAGAACCAACAAAAGGAATTTCCGCACTTTCCTGGACCCATTGTAATGACGACCAACTGTCTCATGCCTCCTAAAGAAAGTTACAAAGATCGCGTCTTCACCATGGGACCGGTAGGTTTCCCTGGAGTAAAGCACATCAGAGGGCACGACTTCTCGGAAGTCATCAAGATGGCCCAGAACATGGAGGGGTTCAAGGAGGACCAAAACGGACGTTTCGTGTTCACCGGTTTTGCTAGGCAGACCGTCCTGTCAGTAGCGGACAAGGTGATCGAAGGTGTCAAATCCGGAGCCATAAAACATTTCTTCCTGGTAGGCGGCTGTGACGGAGCCAAGCCAGGTCGCAATTACTACACCCGTTTCGTGGAACTCACCCCCAAAGACACCGTCGTCTTGACCCTGGGCTGTGGCAAATTTCGCTTCTTTGACAAAGACTTGGGCACTATCGGAGACCTTCCTCGCCTCCTTGATATGGGCCAGTGCAACGACGCCTATTCCGCCATTCAGGTGGCCCTGGCCCTTTCAAAGGCCTTCGGCGTGGATGTGAACGAGCTTCCTCTGTCACTTATTGTCTCGTGGTACGAACAAAAGGCCGTGGCCATCCTCCTCACCCTGCTCTATCTCGGCATCAAAAACATCTATCTCGGACCCAGCCTACCGGCTTTTCTTTCCCCGAATGTGCTCAAGTTTTTGGCCGAAAAATACAATATCCATCCCATCTCAACTCCCGAAGAAGATCTCAAGGCCTGCCTCAAAGGCTAAAGTGAAGGCCTGGCCATCTGGCCAGGCCTCCCTCTCTGAGACACAGAGTTTTCCTGATATCGGGAAAATCTTAAAACAAAGGGTAACCACCTTTTGAGAGCCACGGTTTTTGAAGAGCTTGAAAAGGCCCCAAGGCGGACATTATCGTGGGAGTTGATTCCAAGGGATTCCGATACAGGGAGACACCGTGGACGGAAAAGCCTTTGGGCTCTGGCTCCTGACCCTTCTCTTCTGGGGTTCGGCCCCGCTTTTTGAAAAAATCGCCCTTCGAGGCACTGATCCCCTCCTGGCCCTCACGGTTCGAACGGGTCTTGCGGCTGTGGTGTTATTCTCACTCTCTTTGGTCACCGGGAAGATCACGGCTGTAGGAGATCTTGGCTGGCGAGAGGCCCTGGCCTTGGCAATGAGTGGCCTGGTGGCGGGGGTCTTCGGGATGTTTACTTATTTCTCCCTCCTAAAAACTGGAGCTGCCTCAAAGATCGTCCCCCTCACCGCAGCTTATCCTCTCGTAACCGCCCTGTTGGCCTTCGTGGTCTTGGGAGAGACGCTCAGTTTTGGACGACTTCTCGGGATCTTACTCACTATCCTGGGGCTTATCATCCTTCAGAGGAACCCATGAGGAAGATCCCCCACCCCTTTAAGAGGTGGGGGGCAATTCTTACACCCGGAAAACTCCCAGGAGTTGCTGCAATTCGTCGGAAATGCTTTTGAGCTTATGAGCCGCTTGTTTCATCTCTTCGGCTGCACTTGCCGCCTGCGTGTTGGCTTTGGCGATGTTTCCTCCTTTTTCTGCCAAACGTCGTACTTCCTCACTGGCCTTCTGAGCGTTGGCACTCACTTCTTCGCTGGTAGCCGTCTGTTCTTCGATGGCCGCAGCGATAGTGTCGGTAAGTTCTGTCACCCGATCGATAACCTCTACGATCTGACTGATGGCTTGTGAAGCCTCCCGACTACCCGTTCGGATCTCGTTGACGATACCTTCTATTTCTTCAATGGATTCACTGGTCTTGCGGGCCAGTTCCTTGACTTCGTTAGCCACCACGGCAAAACCCTTGCCCGCCTCCCCGGCCCGGGCGGCTTCGATGGTGGCGTTCAAAGCGAGCAGGTTGGTTTGTTCTGCGATGGATCCGATGAGTTGGCTGATCTCACCTATCCGCTCCGAGGCCCTGGAAAGATTGTTCATCACCTCTTGGGCCCGCGAGACTTCTTCTTTGGCCGAAAAAGCCGTTTCCCGGGCCTCTGCCGTGCTGCGCGAGATTTCACCAATGGCTGAATTCATTTGTTCGATGGCCGAGGCAATCTGGGCTACTTCCCCATCCGCCATCTGAGCGGTGTCTCTGACCTCTTCGGCCTCGAAGCGAGCTTGTTCTGCCACGTCACAGACCCGTCCGGCTTCTGAATCGATGTGAACGGCCTCGTTCGCCACGATCTCACCTTTTTCTTTGAGACGAGCAATCAATTTTCGCATCCTCAAACGAAAAGCATTAATAAAGGTTACCACTTCGTCTACTTCCGTAGAATTGGCTTTTTTATACACGTAGCAATCATCACAACGTTCAAGTCTCCCGCTCTTTATTGCCGGACAATTCACTTCCGGAGCATAACTTCCTGCTTCATACCAGCAGTGAGTTTCTTTACCATAAGAAGGGCAAGACGGATTATTGCATTGCATAATTTGAGAACAATTTATGGTTCGCAGTGCTAATTCACGAGTAAGATCTGTCTCTCCCTGTGCCATATCTTTTAGCTCATTAATAAGCAAAGAGAGAGGATGAATAACACGATGATGTGTAAACCATAAAACAAAAATAAAAATGGCCAATGCTATTAATAACGAAATCATAAAAATACGAATACTTTTTTGTGTAGCATTTTTGGCTTTAGATAGAGCTTTAGTTTCCGCAATTGTAAGAAGAGTCTCAGCTAATCTATCTGAGGTTTTTCGAATTCCTTCCAAATCTTTTCCAAAGAGATGATTCTTTTCTCGAAAATTTTTAACTAGAACTAACGTTTCTTCAGTTTTGGATAAAATATTTTCTATTTCTCGTTTAATGCGATCAACATCAGATTGGATCTTTACGAGACCATCTACTCGTGCAGCAAAGGCTTCGAAACCACTTCGTAGTTCCTGCATTTGCTTTTTAACAGCTTCCACAGAGACTTCCTCTGCCATAAATCTTGTTAGGCTCAAATAGAGATCAAAAAGGTTTCCCTGAATTTCTTCGTTAAAATACATATCTACATCAGCCCAGTGTTTGAAAGCTCGCAAGTCTCCTCGTCTAGCGGCTTCTTCCCGGTTGGGATCGATTTTGTTTTCCATTATTTCGTCACTTATGGCCTTTAACTGCGCAAAGTGTTCTTTGAGATTTTCAAGGGCCGCCTCTTTCTTGGCCCATATCGCAAAGAGGTCTTCCAGATTGGTCTCTCCCCTCTCTAAGGATTTGATAAGATTGTCGTACACTTGCCGAACCTCGTCTTTGTCCTGGAGATGAGTTTCGAAACGTTCGGCGTTGAGTTTCACTCGACCGAACAGTTCTTTCAAGCGCGGAATGTCTTCTTTTCTTTGATTGCGCAACCAGC
>Ga0256914_1001421_pt1 | contig 21613 bp, 19 predicted proteins | sample HulkmetaG_FD_191571 | JGI IMG/M metagenome (GOLD analysis project Ga0256914, IMG submission 191571) | Hydrothermal chimney microbial communities from Main Endeavour vent field at the Juan de Fuca Ridge, Pacific Ocean - Hulk | ecosystem: Environmental > Aquatic > Marine > Hydrothermal vents ... | reverse complement strand
GTTCCGCCGCACTCAACCAGGGTGGAGTTGCCGCCACTGCCGCTGCCGAGTACGCAAAATCGCATCACGGTCGAAACCGGAAAAATCAGAGTTTGGGAGGGGGAACGGAACCCATGCCGGTATGACCGAAGCCGCCGTCCTGACGCCCGGTCTGATCCAGGATATCTACTTCCCGCAGCCGGGCCCGGTAGACCGGGGCGAGGACAAGCTGGGCGATACGATCGCCCCGGTTGATGGTGAATGGACGAACACCCAGATTGATCAGACCGATCTTGATTTCCCCCCGATAGTCGGCATCTATGGTGCCGGGCGCATTCACCACGGTTATCCCGTGCCGGATGGCAAGGCCGCTTCTGGGACGAACCTGAATCTCGAATCCGGCGGGCAGGGCAATGGCGAATCCCGTGGGAATCATGGTGATATCGCCGGGGGAAAGTACCAGGGGATCGGTTATCGCGGCGGCCACATCCATCCCCGCGGCCAGCTCGGACTGATAGGCGGGCAAGGCCAAGTCTTCATGGTCCTCGATGAGCCACCGGAAAAAAACCGTCTCGGTTTGGATCATTTTTCATCCGCAAGTGCGGCCTTGCGACTGAGCCGGATGCGGCCGCGGCCATCGATATCAATCACCTTGACCTTGACCCTCTGGCCCTCCTTGAGAATATCCGTCACCCGGTTGACCCGGTGGGCGGCGAGTTCGGAAATATGCACCATGCCGTCGGTTCCAGGCAGAATCTCAACGAATGCCCCGTAATCCTTGATGGATTTAACCAGACCGTTATACACCTTGCCCACCTCGGCCTGGGCGGTTATCTCCTTGATCCTTTCGATCAACTGATCCCCGCTCTCGCTGTTGAGGGTAAAGACCTTGACCAGGCCGGAGTCGTCGACCTCGATCTTGGCGTCATATTCGGCACTCATCTCCTTGATGATCTTGCCGCCGGGGCCGATGATATCGCGGATCTTGTCCGGATGGATCTGAACGGAGAGATATCTGGGGGCATGATCGGCGATCTGCTGCCGCGGTTCACCCAGGGCCTCCTCCATCTTGTCGAGAATATGCAGGCGACCATCACGGGCCTGTGCCAGGGCCCTGTCGAGAATTTCCCGACTGACCCCTTCGATCTTGATATCCATCTGCAGGGCGGTAATCCCCTCACGGGTACCCACCACCTTGAAATCCATATCGCCCAGATGGTCTTCATCGCCCAGGATATCGGTGAGCACGACGACATTCTCACCCTCCTTGATGAGTCCCATGGCCACACCGGAAACCGGAGCCGACACCGGAACCCCGGCATCCATCAGGGCCAGGCTGGCACCGCAGACCGTGGCCATGGAGGAGGAACCGTTGGATTCAAGGACTTCGGAAACCACCCGAATAACATAGGGAAACTCCTCGCTGTCCGGCAAGACCGCCTCGATACCCCGGCGGGCCAGGGTGCCGTGGCCGATATCCCGGCGGCTCGGTCCACGCAGGAACCGTACCTCGCCGACACAGAAAGGGGGAAAGTTGTAATGCAGCATGAACCGACGCCCCACATCACCGGCCAACCCTTCAAGATGCTGTTCATCGCGGTCACTCCCCAGGGTCCCGGTGACAATGGCCTGGGTCTCGCCGCGGGTGAAAAGAGCCGAACCGTGGGCGCAGGGGAGACAGCCCACCTCGCAGCTCACCGGACGGACCTCTTCAAACGAACGGCCATCGACACGCGTACCCTCGTTGACAATACGGTGCCGCATCACCTTTTTCCTGTAATCGCTCAGCAGGTCGGCGACCTCGGTTTCGCTCTCGTACAACTCTTCGTCCACTTCTGCCAGCACAGCATCCGCCAGCCGGCTGTAGGCCCGATTCCGCTCCATCTTGTCGGCGGTGGTCACCACCTCCTCCATACCGGCTGCGGCCAGCTCTTCCACCCGCGAACGCAGTTCTTCGTTGATCTCGGGGGGAGTGATCACTCTCTTGGGGCGACCGACACTCTCCTGCAGTTCCTCCTGCATGTCGATCAACGGCTGCATGCCCTGGTGGGCGAAAAACAGTCCGTCCAGGACCTCGGCTTCACTGAGCTTATCCGCCCGACCTTCCACCATAACAATGGCGTTGCGGGTGCCGGCGACCACGATGTCCAGCCGGGACTCTTCCAGCTGGGCGCGGGTGGGGTTTAGGATATACTCGCCGTCCACCAAGCCAAGCCTCACTCCGGCCACCGGTCCGTGGTGGGGAATATCGGAAATCGCCAGGGCCGCGGAGGCACCGGTTAAGGCGAGCACGTCGGGGTCAAAATCCTTGTCCGAGGACAATACGGTACCGATGATCTGGGTCTCGTACATGTAACCCTTGGGAAAAAGCGGGCGCAAGGGGCGGTCGATCAGGCGGCAGGTCAACACCTCCTTTTCACTGGGACGACCGATCTCCCTTCTGAAATAACTACCCGGGATCCTGCCCACGGCATAGAACCTCTCCTGATACTCGATTGTCAGGGGCAGGAACCCCATGTTCTTCGGCTTGTTCTCCGCCACCGCGGTGACCAGCACCATGGTATCGCCGCAGCGAACCACCACGGAGCCGCCGGCCTGTCTTGCCATTTTTCCTGTCTCGATCGTCAGCGCCTTGCCGCCGATATCGACTTCTACTTTTTTATACATATCTACTCCTGGTCCCGCCCGGCGGGTCTCATAAGGGGAAAATTCGCCATGTCAAGGCGAACAGCATGGGAAAAACACGGATGAGCGGTTCGAATGATTGCGGGACGGCAGCCATGAAGAACATGAAAGTTATGATGAAAGCGTCGGGTTCACAGCCTTCACGCACTTCATGGATCTATCCATATCCGATTTATTGCCCGCACCACACTCCCGAAAACGGGGTGGAAGAGGACATGGATCAATCCCCTCCCTTTCGGCCGTTGCCGTGTTCCGGATTATTTTCTGATACCGAGTTCCTTGATGATGGCCCGGTAACGGTTGATGTCTTTTTTCTTCAGATAGCCGAGAAGGCTACGACGCTGTCCGACCAGCTTCAGCAGGCCGCGTCTGGAATGATGATCCTTTTTATGGACCTTGAAATGCTCCGTCAGATAGGTAATTCTGTTTGAGAGCAGGGCGATTTGAACCTCGGAAGACCCGGTATCGTCGGGATGAAGCTTGAACTTCTCGATGATCGCCTGTTTCTGTTCAGCACTCTGTGCCACAACACACCTCCATTTCCTGTTTCCTATTACTCAAAGAGACACATTGATATCGTTTTGGAAGAATACCTTCCATTTTACTCCTGCGGTAAAAACATTCAACCTAAATCCTGCCGCAGATAGTGCGGCGAAAACCACGCGACCGCTGCAGTGCGGAGAAGAACGGCAGACCCTGATAACCGGCGCATCCGCGGCAGCCGTTCTCAGATCCCACGGTTCAGCATCTCTTCCACTGTGGCCGCGGGAATCAGAGCCTCCCGCAGCTCCCCTGCTCCAAGCTCATGGAGTCTGTCACCGGCCACACTTCCCTCCACGGAAAAATGACCGCTTTGCAGGCGTCGCAGGGCGGCCAGGTGGGCGCCGCAGCCCAAAGCCCGGCCGATATCGGCCGCCAGGGTACGGATATAGGTTCCCCGTCCGCAGGCGACCTCAATGCGTAACCGCCGGCGTCGTCGCTCATGGGCGATGAGCTTGATACTGTGGATCTCTATTTCCCGGGGCTCTTTTCGCACTTTCATCCCGCGCCGGGCATAATAATAGAGCGGCTTGCCCTTGTGCTTCAGCGCCGAATAGGAGGGTGGAAGCTGCAACTGCCTGCCGGTGAACCTCCGCAGGCACTCGTCAATCTCCCCAGGCTCCAGATCGCCGACCGGCCGGGTCGCGGTGATTCCGCCCTCGGGATCCTGGGTATCGGTCTCCACCCCCAGCTGCAGAACGGCCGCGTACTTTTTGTCGCCATCCATCAGGGCCTCGGACAGCCTGGTGGCCCGCCGGCCGACACAGATGACAAGCAGACCGGTGGCAAAGGGATCCAGGGTGCCGGCATGCCCGACTTTCCTGATGCCGAGAATCCGCCTGACCTGTCTGACCATGGCAAAGGATGTCGGGCCCCGGGGCTTGTCCAGCAGCAGCACCCCGGCAGAGGCGGATTCCTCAACCTTTGATGTCGTCACTTCCCGTGCCAAGTTCTTTCTTGAGGACCGGCAGGAGAGCGGCGCGCAGGGCTTCCACGCTACCCCGTTTGCGGAAACCGGCCGCATTGCGGTGACCGCCACCGCCGAACTGAGCGGCAATGGCCGCCACATCGCAACCGCCTTTGGCGCGCATACTCACGGAAACCCGGCCGTCTTCGATCTCCTTGAGAAAAACGGCGACCTCGACCGAGCTGATGGACCGGGGAAAGTTGATAAAATTCTCCGTTTCATCGGGGGTGGTGCCGGTTTTTTCATACATGATACGGCTGACCTCGATGAAGGCGATGCGGCCATTATCCCGAATCTCCAATGTTGACAACACCTGGTCCAGGAGACGCAGGCGACCGGGAGTGTAGTTATCAAAAACCTTCGTCGCCACCTCCTGGGGCCGGACTCCCAGCTGGACAAGCCGACCGGCGACCGCAAAGGTATGGGCCGAGGTGGTTTCATATCTGAAAGATCCCGTATCCGTCAAGATGGCGGTATAGAGGCAGAAAGCTGCCTGCTGCGAAAGGGTGACACCCAATATTTCCGCCAGATCGAACACCATTTCACCGGTGGAGGAACGCTGCGGCTCGATCCAGGAAATATCGCCGAAGCCGTCGTTGCTTTGATGATGATCGATCACCAGAAGGGGAGATATCTTCGCAAGGTCGTCAGCCGCATCACCCAGACGGGCTGAATCACCGCAATCAAGAGCGACAACAGCGGTCTCCTCGGGGGCGACGGCGGCAAACTCTTTAAGGGCGCGCAGCTCCGTATGAATTTTCTCCCCACCCGGCAAAAACCGGTAGAGTGAGGGAAGGGATTTTTCCAAAAAACAAAACACCTCTTTTCCCATGGATTCCAGGATATCTGCCAGAGCAAGAAGCGACCCGAGGGCGTCTCCATCCGGGTTGACATGGGTGGCGAGAATCACATTTCGTTTCCCGGCGAGTGTTGCGGCAATGGCCCCGGCTGCTGCAGCCGGGGTTGCGGGCCCTGTTTCTTCCCTCAATATTCCCCTCCCCGCTCCTGCCTTCAGGCAGTATCCTCCCGGGCGATCCGGGCAAACAACATTTCCAGACGATCCCTCTCCCGGGCATCCGTATCGATCCTCAGGACAAGTTCCGGTGTATATCTCAGATTCAGGCTGCGGGCAAGACAGCTGCGAAAAAATCCCCTGGCCTTCTTCAACCCCTTTTCCACGTCTCCGCGACCGCTGCCGCCGACGATATCAAAGTAAATATTGGCAAGCTTCAGGTCCGCACTCATAACCACCGCGGAAATACGGACGTCACGCAGCCGGGGATCTCTCACCTTTTGCAGCAGTACCAGAGTGAGTTCATTCTTGATCGCCTCCGCGACCCTGCGAGGTCGGGCACTGGGGGCCCTGGTCAGCCCCGGTATCGTGAAATCGTAGCCTTTCTCCATACCGCTTCAATCATGGGTGAAAATTTGCCGTTGCCGGGGAATGTCCAACGGCGCACGGCCGTCCTTGCTCAGAGGGTTGCGGCCACCTGGTCAAGCTGAAAGGCCTCCAGCTGATCGCCTATTTTGATATCATTGAAGTTTTCCACTCCGATACCACATTCGAATCCGGTCAACACCTCCTTGACGTCATCCTTGAAACGCCGCAGGGACGCAACCTTGCCGGTATAGACGACCACACCGTCCCGCAGCACCCGGACGCCGGCATTACGTTCGACTTTCCCATCGATAACGAAACACCCGGCAATGACGCCGACCTTGGGCACGCTGAAGGTTTCCCGGACCTCGGCCCTGCCGATGACCCGTTCCTCGAAAACAGGATCAAGCATGCCGACCATGGCCTTTTCAATATCTTCCAGGGCATGATAAATGACATCATAGGAGCGAATATCGACCCGCTCCTGTTCGGCGAGATCCTTGACCTTGACGCTGGGCCTGACATTAAATCCGATGATGATCGCTCCGGATGCGGCGGCCAGATGCACGTCGTTTTCGGTGATGGTGCCGGTTCCGTCGTGGAGTACCCGAACCTTGATCTCATCGGTACTCAGTTTCTCAGCGGCCTGGGAAAAGGCCTCGAGGGTTCCCTGAACATCGGCCCGCAGCACGATCCGCAGTTCCTTGATTTCCTTTTCTGCGATCTTTTCAAAGAGGTTGTCCAGCGACACCTTGGATGCGGCGGCCAGTTCCGACTCACGGATCTTCAGCTGCCGCGATGCGCTGACGTTTTTGGCCATTTTTTCATCCGGTACAACGATGAACTCATCTCCGGCCAGGGGTACACCGGTAAGCCCCTGAACCTCGACCGGCATAGCGGGCCCCGCTTCCTTGACCAGCTGACCCTTGTCGTTGGTCAGAGATCGAACCTTTCCGTAGTACTGACCGGCGACAAAATAGTCACCGGGACGCAATGTTCCCTCCTGGACCAGAACCGTTGCCACCGGACCTCTGCCCTTGTGGAGCAGGGCTTCGACGACCCGACCCTGAGCCCGCCGGCTGGGATCGGCTTCCAGCTCCAGCATTTCCGCCAGAAGCTGCACATTTTCCAGAAGTTCGTTGATACCGATGTCCATCTTGGCGGAGGTGTTGCAAAAAATCGTATCCCCTCCCCAGGCCTCGGGGATGAGACCATACTCGCCCAGCTCACGCATGACCCGGTCAGGTTCGGCATTATCCTTGTCTATCTTGTTCACCGCAACCACAATGGGCACCTCGGCCGCCTGGGCATGTCTGATCGCCTCCCGGGTCTGGTCCATGACGCCGTCGTCGGCGGCCACCACTAAAATGACGATATCGGTTATTTTCGCACCCCGGGACCGCATTTCCGTAAAGGCCGCATGGCCGGGTGTGTCGAGAAAGACGATATCGCCGGAAGGGGCCTGGACATAATAAGCGCCGATATGCTGGGTGATTCCACCGGCCTCGCCCTTGGCAACATCGGTCTTGCGGATGGCATCGAGGATGGAGGTCTTGCCGTGATCCACATGGCCCATGACCGTGACCACCGGCGGCCGCGGCACCTTCTTGCCGCCCTTTTCATCCTTCTGCAGCTGGATAACCTCCAGCTCCTCGGTCATCCCCTGCTCCACATCAAAACCGAAATCAGCGGCAACCAACGTTGCCGTATCCACATCCAGGGACTGGTTGAGAGTGGCCATAACACCGAGCCCCATGAGCTTGGCGATCACCTCGTTTGCCTTGACGCCCATGCGTTTGGCCAGATCGCCGACGCTGATAACGTCAAATACCTTGATCCGTTTCTTGATCGCCTTGGTCTCGGCAACAGGGGTCTGGGCAGCGCGTTCATGTTTCTGCTGTTCCCGCCCCTTTCTGGGTTTCTTTCGTCGACCCGGACGGAAATAGGTTTCAACTCCACGGGAGAAGGGATCCCGATCCAGTCCCCTGCGGCCGCCGCGGCCCGCCTTTCTGCCGCGACCGGCGCTGTCATCCCCCTGCATGGAGACAAAACGTTTTCCCTTTTTCTTGCCCGGTTTGCCCACAGCGGGCAAAGGTTGCCTGCCCGGCATCTGGGGAACGGTTTTGCGACCACCGGCCGCCACGCCCTTGCCCTTCTTTTTCCGCGTCCGGACCGGCTCCTCCACCGGCAGTTTGATGGCGGCTCTCTTAATGACCCTGGCCAAGCCCTTACGGGTTTCCGCTTTGGCGGGCCGCTCCTTCTCGGTTGTTTCCCCGGCCGGAATTTCTTCCGCCTCCCCGGGGGACACCTTCCCGACCTCCTCCACCACTTCCGGAACCCCGGTCTTCTCCTCCAGCGGCTCCTCGGCGGCGGCGACAACGGGTTTTTCCTCCCGGGGCGGGGAAACCGACTCGTCTGCAGTAACGACCGGCTCCTGCTCAGGGACCTGGTCATGTTCTTCCGGAGGAGGTTCCGGTTTGCGGCGTCGCCGGATGGTTTTGACCCGCCTTCTGGTCACGGTGGACTTTTTCCGCCCCTCCAGCCGATCACCCAACGGCGCAGGTCCCATGTTACCCAGTACCTTTTTCCGGATATCATTGGCCATATCCTCGTCCACCGTCGAACTATACCCCTTGACCGGATAGCCGAGGGCGATCAGTTTGTCAGCCAGTTCCTTGCTCTTGACACCGGCCTCTTTCGCCAGTTCATATATCCTGACCTTACTCATTAATTTTTCCTGCTCAATGTTGTCGCGTTACGTACATAATAACCAATCGGCGCCTGTCCTGAAACCGAAATTTCAGCGACAGATCCCGACTATAAGGGCTGATCAAGAACGGGGCTCCCGGAAATCTCCTCGGCTTCATCCGACTCCTCGGACTCAGGGGATGATTCGGAATCAAGGATACCGGCCGCTTTGATCAATCCGGCCGCCTTCTCCTCATCCATGTCGACAAGCTCCATGAGTTTTTCAGGTTCCAGACCCGCCAACTGCTCGGCCGAGGCAATTCCGGCATCGAAAAGCCTGTCGGCAAGCGGTTCGTCGATTCCTTCAACCGAAAGCAGCGTGAGATATCCCTCATCCTGAAGATTGGCGTAGCGTTTCTCGCTCTTGACATCTATACGCCAGCCAAGAAGCCTGGAGGCGAGACGGACATTCTGCCCCTGTCTGCCGATGGCCAACGACAACTGATCATCGGGTACCACCACCAGCAGCAGCCTGTTTTCCTCGTCAACGATCACCAGGGTAACCTCGGCTGGAGCCAAGGCATTGTAGACATACTTGGCCGGGTCGGGACTCCAGGGAACGATATCAATACGTTCCCCCTGCAGCTCCTGAACAACATTTTGCACCCGTGACCCTTTCATTCCCACACAGGCGCCAACCGGATCGACGTCGGATTCCGTCGACGAAACAGCTATTTTTGCGCGGAAACCGGGATCACGGCTGGCCCCCAGAATACGAACGATACCTTCGGCGACCTCCGGAACTTCCATCTCAAACAATTTGATCAGAAACTCGTTGCAGGTGCGGCTGAGCACCAGCTGCGAATCACGTCCGTCCTGCCGCACCTCCTGCAAATAGGCCCTGATACGGTCGCCCTGCTTGAAGGAACGCTTGGGAATCTGTCCGGACCGGGGGATGACGGCATCGGTGCGCCCCAGGTTAACAATCATCTTGCCGCGCTCGAAACGCTGTACAATGCCATTGACAATCTCGCCCTGACGATCCTTGTAGAGATCATAAATAACCTGGCGCTCGGCATCCTGCATGCGATGGATAATCACCTGTTTGGCTGACTGGGCGGCAATCCTGCCGAGATCCGCCAGGTTTTCCATTTTTTCACCAAGATCGTCACCGATTTCAATCTCGGGATCAAGTTCCCGCGCCTCCTTGAAGCCGATCTCCGTCTGCTCATCCTCAACTTTTTCAACCACCTGGCGAAACTGGTAGATTTCCACTTCACCGACATTTTCATCGTAATGCACTTCAATATCCCGACGACTGCCATATTTCTTTTTCACCGCTGATCCCACTGCTTCTTCAATGGCATCGATTAACAGAGACTTGTCGATTCCCTTATCCCGACTTATCTGGTCGATGATCCGCTTCAGGTCAGTAAACATGGCTTTACTCCATTCGGTGCTGTCACCGTCTTCTTTCTCTTTTTCCGGATTTCCCGGCAGTAATGCCTCCGGGCCGGACCGCCGGCCCCGTCTCCTCAAAGACAAGTCGTGCCTTGGCAATATTCTCAAACTGTACCGTCATCTCTGGACCCTGTGTTGATCTGATCATCACCAGATCATCTTCCACCCTTTCAATGGTCCCGCGCACAACTTTTGACGAATCCACTGCCTCCTTCAATGTAACCTTTACCGCCCTCCCGCAAAAGCGCTGATAATCTTCTTTTTTATATAAGGGCCGGTCAAGCCCGGGCGATGAGACCTCCAGATGATAGGCATGCTCGATGCAGTCTTCCACGTCGAGAAATGTTCCCAATTCGCGGCTGATCAGGGCGCAATCGTCCACTGTAATCCCGTCTTCGCCGTCAATGAAGACACGCAATACCCAGCCGTGCGATTCCCGTCGAAACTGCACGTCAACCAGTTCCAGTCCCGCCTCGGCGGCCAGGCCGCCGGCGTATTCGCGGATATGATCTATAACCCTGTCTGGTAACATCGATCCGTTCAGCCCGAGTAACGCTTGAATGTGAATATCATTTTCCCGGCAAAGGGAAAATCCCTCGCTCCGGAAACAAAAAAAAGCGGGCAAAGGCCCACTTTTCACCTCGCACCGGCCATGTCCGGTGCTTTCCCTCCCTGATGATCACCAGACCGGCTGCTTCCGGTGGTGCCAACGGAAGGTTCATGCCCCGTACCGATAGTGGAGCGGGCAACGGGGTTCGAACCCGCGACCCCAAGCTTGGGAAGCTTGTGCTCTGCCAACTGAGCTACACCCGCCCTGTCTTCAATACCGATACCGTACCTGGTGTCTGCCCGGCCCATGGACCCGGGATATCGATGCGACATCTCCGGGCCGGGCCGCGTCCTCCGATGGCAGGGGCGGATGAAACCCCCTGGAGAAGGCAGGCACGCCCTGAACAGAGCAAATCTGATTGGTGCAGAAAAATTTGCTTATTCAGGTACTAAAAAACAAAGTTTATTACCTAACAACATATTTGTCAAGCACCATGACAAAACCCTTGGGTTGTCAAAAAACGCGGGCCGTCATCGCCGCTGCTCTGCATTCCGTTGTCTCTCTCTACCCGCACCCCACAACAAATTGTCAAGCCCCTTGCCCCATCAACCATTCCTGTGATAGATATGGCTGCATGGAACAAATTTTCCCCATTCTCATTCTCCTGCTCCTGGGAATTGTTCTCAGAAATTTTCCCGCTTTTCCAGCGGATACCGACAAGGCTCTGAACCTTTTCGTCATCCATATTTCCCTGCCCGCTCTTATCCTCCTCCGGGTTCCGCAGCTCACCTTCAACATTGCCGTTCTGGTGCCCGTTATCATGGCATGGGCGGCATGCCTCTTCTCCGCCCTTTTTGTCCTGCTGGCCGCTCGCACCCTCTCCTGGTCACGGGAGACGACCGGCGCCCTGCTGCTCATCGTTCCCCTGGGCAATACCTCGTTTCTCGGCATTCCCATGGTCAGAGCATTTTTCGGCCCGGGTCTCATTTCCCATGCTCTTCTGTATGATCAATTCGGCTCCTTTCTCGCCCTTTCCACCTATGGTTCACTTATTCTCTCCCGCTATGGCCATGGAGGGAAGAACACACTTTCCGGCCTCCTCAAAAAGATATTTTTCTTTCCGCCGTTTCTGGCCCTGATCACCGCCCTGTTCCTTGGCGGAAACCACTATCCCCGATGGCTGACATCGTTGCTGACCCAGGCGGCCTCCTCCCTGGTTCCCGTGGTCATGGTGGCCATAGGATTCCAGATGCGCCTGCTGCTGCCCCGCGCGGATCTCCTGCCGTTCGCCGTGGGTCTTGCCACGAGAATGCTCGTTGTGCCCCTGCTCTTTTTCTTCTTCTGCCAGACCATCGGACTCCATGGTCCGGCCGTGAGGGTATCCATCTTCGAAACCGCCATGCCGCCGATGGTAACCGCCGGCGCCTTGGCCTCGGTTGCCGGCCTGAAGCCCCGGCTCGCCGCTGCCATGGTGGGTGGCGGTATCTTTCTTGCGTTCGTCACCTTGCCATTCATTTATCAACTGATACAGTAGGAAAACATTATGACCAGTCAAACTTCAACGATCCTCTCCGACACCGCCAACAATCGTCAACCAAGACCCGATCTGTCTTCTCTCTTTCAAAAAGGGGGCGCCGTCCCCCTGACCAAAGCCTGCTCTATCCACGAATTTCTTGCGTCGCTTCCGGGTTTTACAGAGAGTTACATTGCCCAGAGGATACAGACGATATTCCATAACGGCAAGGCAGTGGATGATATAGACTCAACCATCCTGCATGATGGGGACGTGCTCGCACTTTCCGCAGCCATGCCGGGATTGGCCGGTGCAATTTTCAGAAAAGGCGGCCGCCATGCGGCCCTGCGCGGTCGCTCTGACGAGGTTCAGGAAAAAATAGAGATGGATTCCGGTTCTGTCACATTGAAACTCTTCAACATGATCGCCACGGAACGCGGCCCGGAACTGCTTTCGGCGGGAAAAATAGAAACCTTAAAACCCTGATGGGTAACGCAGCTCAAACAAAATTTATGCCGTAAAAATCCCTTCTTGGAATTTCTGCGACAGGAAAAAAAAGACCAGATGACCGAAACAAGCGGCCATCTGGTCAAAAAAAAGCAATTTTCACTTGTTGTCAAAGATTACCGCGCGCACAACGGGGAAATCACCGCTCATCTCGGTGGTCACGTCAACTGAAACCTTTTTGCCCAAGGACATTGCCGTGAGAACGGTAGCCATCATCCGATCGGTACCATTGGCACTTAAGGCTACCCAGTGATCGGCGTTGCCGGGACTGGAAGCTCCATTGAGATCCACACAGTTAAGTAATTGAATAGCAACAACGTCGCCTGCCGGACCGATCTGAGCCGGTGTACAGGTGTTCCAGCCGGCCAAAGAAACACCCGCCATCATCATAAGAGATGCTGCGGCTACTCCGATAACTCCTAACACTTTTTTCATTTTCATACTATCTCCTGTTTCTGGTTTTCTTGTTTTTTACCTTCCGTTTATTACCCGGCCTCATCACCAGGTTAAACAAACACCCTTACATATTCAATTTCTGTATTACCTCCCTTTACTTCATTATCTTCATTAAATCATAATATTTTCTCCGTGACAAGCTTTTTTCAGGCCGGGGAAAAAGCCGGACTCGTTTTCAAAATATTTCCGTAATACTCCCGTTTTTTCAGAAGCATGGAGTCCTAACTCATTTCATCAACCTATCATACATGGCCTGGGACCTGGCCAGTCCCGACATAGAGGAACTTTCCCCTGTATTCGCCGCGGAATGTGTCGAGGTTGTCTCCCGCTTCAGGAGCCCGCTCTTCCGGGATTTTTCATAGACGGCCTGAACTACGGCAAGCTCAGACATGGAGGAAGTCGTTTCAGCGGCCGGCCCCTCCGTTTCGGTGGTAACCGCCATGCGTGGAAGCGGCTCCGGCTCACCTTCACTCCCTTTTTCGGCTTTCGGACCGGCTGCCGCCCCCGGCGCGACTCTCCGGAACGGTGTCGCTTGACGCTTTCCGGCAGGATTTCCCTGTCCTGGTTTTGCCTTTGTCTCTATGATATCAATGATCAATTCCTTTTTGGCATCATCCCGGATGATAAAATAGTTCAGTCCGGCCAAGAGCCTTTTGATGCCTTTTTCCAGCGGGTACTTGTCGAGTTCGATGGTTACCGGTCTGACAACCCTGTTTTTAAGTATTATCTTATATTCGGTCTGTCCGTCGATATCCTTTACCACTTCCTCAAGGGGGGTGTCATATGAACTGACCGTAATCGATTCCTCTTCAATACTAGAGCCTGCTGAAATCGAAGACGTCACAACTAATCCAAGAAAAACAAACATAATAACGTATCGATTTTGCATCAGGAGCCTCTGTTTATTGTTCGCCTGCAGACCGGAATACCCTTTTCAGGAGATACTACACAGGACACAATAACATTTTCTATTTATTATATTTATAATTTTACAGCACAATCCCGGCAAGGTCAAAATGATCAACGTGACGGGGCCTTTCTCAACAGGAGGAAAAGCGGACTCATACTCTTTTTCCCGGTGGTGGATCCCGGTGCCGGTCCGTTGCCGGAAGGGACGGAATAACTTCTGTTACGCCCGCTCCGCCAAAGGATGACGGCATCCCGCGTGCCGGGCAGATCGTACACCGCCAATCCCGCATATACGGTTTGCACGGCCAGTTCCATTTCCCCATCCCCGTCGATGTCGGCAATCGTCGGTGCCGCCAGGGCACCGTTCCACTTGCGCCGGCTTGACAACGGCGGCGGCAGAGACACCTCATGGAGGACGGTTCCCCGGCAGTCGAGGAGATGAAGCTTGCCGAGTCGTACGGGTTCGGCATCACTGTTCTGCACCCAGGAGGTGAAAATGACCTCGGCGCAACCGTCGTGATCCAGGTCGGCGACAACCGGCTCCGAGGCAAAACGGTAGAATCCCTCCTGGGAATTATAAACCGGGTAAGGCCAGTTGTGGTGTTCCTGTTTGTCGAGCCAGAAGGCGTGAACCTTGCCGTCATAGGCGGGAAAAATAATTTCCTTTTCACCATCTGCATCCAGATCGGCCACCGCGGGATTGGGCTGGCAGTTTTCAATCACCGAGTAATCCTCACTGATGGGAGCACCCGTGTCCACCGGAGGATTCTGCCAGTTCCACCGTTCGCTGGTGAAACGGCTGCGATCCGGGTGAAAAATATAGACTCCCGTATATCTGCTGGGCGGGTAGCCGCTGTGGCAATCGTAGACATTGCCGGTAACGACCACTTCATTGCCTCCGTCTCCATCAACATCGGTAATGACGGCAGCACCGTTGGCAAAGTTGGTGCGATAACTCTCAATCCTCTCCCCGGAGCAGGAACCCCAGCCCCGCAGTTCCGGAACCATGCTCTCCCAGATGCCCACGGCGCCCCATTTTTTTCCACCATACATGGCATGGGTCGGTACACCTTCACCATTGGGATTATAGGCGCAAATATAGTGAACATCCGAGGGAATAACCAGCTCAACTTCCCTGTCGCCGTCGAGATCGCCAACCGCGACATTGTCATTGAACACCCCGAAAGCGAACCCGGAATCATTGCTCAACTGCGGCCAGCCGGGGCGCAGGTTGCCCCGGTGGTCATAGATCCAGGTATTGGTGCGGGAAGAGACAGCACCGCTGACAATGATTTCCCGGGTACCGTCTCCGTCCAGATCATGAACCACCAGCCCGCGCAACTCCCTGTCCGTGGGATGCCGGGGCCAGCCGGGCAAAAAATAGCCGTTGTGATCATAGACCGAAACATAACCGTGATTATGAGCGGTGACGATGTTTGGCCGGCCATCATGGTTCACATCGGTCACCACCACTCCCGGCCAGGTCCTTCCCACGTTCCCGGCACCGGGTTCACTGCGATCATGACCGGAGGCAACCCGCCATTTGAGCTCCCCGGTTTCACCGTCAACGACCACCAGGGAATAGGCCGAACCCACAATCTCCATCCGGCCGTCACCATCCAGATCAGCCACCGCCGGGGATGAATACCACCCTTTCTCGCACCAGGAGGAAAAACAGCCACCGTTATCCCACTTAAGAATCGGCGCAGCGACAAAACCCCATGCCGCACCGCCACTTGATACCAATGCCAGAAAGCAAGACAATGCCGACAACCGTTTCATGATTCCTCACCGGAGTAGAAGATACGAGCCCTGCAGCGCAGTCGAGGTCGTGGTCGGCTGCGGGTCTGGATCAGGATCTGGATCAGAAGTGCCGCCGTCCCACCCGGCAATGCGGGCGAGAATCCACCACATGGCATAGGCCTTGCGGTTGGCGGTGATGTACTGCGTATTGTGCCCCTCGCCGGTGGTGACATTCCCGTATGGCGAAATCTTGTTCCTGTACCAGTGAACACCCTCCTCATGGCTGTCCTGCCAGGATTGATAAAACTTACCACCTGTGGGGGAATTGCCATCATCGCCGGCATCATCCCAGGCATGTCCCGCCATGTCGTGGCTATCGATACTGTAATAATCCAGACAGTAGAAACCATTCCGGCGGCAGTAATCGACAATCAGCTCAGCCTGATTTTTCGGATTTCCGTCGCCAATGTTGTTGTTATAATTGGCATGACCGGTCATGAAGATAAAGGTAACCGGCGTCTTGCGGGCTCCGGAGAGGACTTTGGATCCGTCGGGGCCATATTCCTCGATGAGCTTGCGCATGTTGGGCAGATAATTTCCCTCAACATCATGACCGGCAATATTGCACCAGGACCACATAACCACGTTGATGTCCTGATTATCCTCATGATCCAGATAGTTCCTGGTCAGCTGGAGAAAGGCTGTCTCGTTGACGCTGAGATCCGAAGCAGAGGGCACATTGTTGTTGTATGGATACTTGTTGATCGCGTAGTCGTGGAAGTCGAGCTTGCCGTTTCCCGCTTGGGCCCATCCCTCGTTTTGGATACCAAACAGCACATCATCGCCGTTCTTGTACTCCTGCAGCCCATACATACCGTGGGCGACCTGGGTTCCGTGCGAGGTGTGCTGGTAGGCGATATGCAGGGTCTGACGCGCCTTGTCGATGTACTCCTGTGGAATGGCCCGCAGTACGGATTCCTTGGCGACCTCGTGACCGGCGACAACCTCCCCGGCCATCAGCCGCTGGGTGCTGAAAAACATCGGTATCATCAAAAGGTAAATCAGTAAGTGTCTCATATTACCCCCTTTTATTCTTTATCGGATGCAAAACGGGATCTATTCATATCCCTTGTCGTCATTATATGCAATTAACCTGCCAAACAAAATATTTTTCTTATCCCTCTCCCATCCGCAGCTATGGCCTGCCGGGATATTGTATTCTATGCCTGCTTGTTACAGGGGGCATAGGTCCATGGGAAATAATTTTCTCCCCGCCGGAGAAGAAAAATAGGGGGGGAGAAGAGAAAGGCCTTCTGTCGGCAAAAGGGAAATGACTGTCTCATTTCAGACACGTTTACAAGACGAGGAATCTCACCGACACTCTATCTGAGTAAAGACAAGGCGGGCTTAGGAGCGGTCACCGGGTAAAATCGGAGACCCGACCCCTTTCCCCGACAGCATACCGCACGCCAGCCGTGCGGTCCGATCCGCAGCCCCCGGCCGGCCGAGCCGACCTTTGACCACACAGAGCTGACGACGCATCTTGCGCCTGACCCTGTCGTCTGAGAGAAACGTGGCAATCAGGGTGGCGATATTTTCCGCGGTAACCTCATCCTGAATGAGCTCCGGGACAACCTGCCGCCCGGCAACCAGGTTGACCAGGGTCATGTGGGGCAAACTGATGAGCAGGCGGCCAAGCCGATAGGTGCGCGGTGAAATCCGATAGGCGGCAACCATGGGGATACCGAGAATGGCAAGTTCCAGGGTTACCGTGCCCGAAGCGGCAACAACGGCGTCGCAGGCAGCCATCATATCATAGCGGCTTTCGGAAACGACCCGGACATCCAGGGTATTGCCACACTCGCCCAGGCCGCTTTCCTCCAGCATGGTCATGGAAACGGTGGAGGCCCGGGGCAGCAGAAATACAAACCGGTGAGAAGATCGGGATGACAGCTGGACGGCCGCCTCAAGGAAAACCGGCAGCAGAGAACTGATCTCCTTGCGACGACTGCCGGGCAGCAGACCGATAACCCTGGATCCCGGGGGAACCGACAGCTTTTTGAGATAGGTTTTGGTATCAACACTGGTGGTTACCATATCCATCAGCGGGTGGCCCACAAAATCCACCTCAATGCCCCGCCGGCCGTAGAAATCCTTTTCAAAGGGCAGAATCACGGCAATACGATCGGCAATGGCGGCAATTTTGGCGGCCCGGCCGCTTCGCCAGGCCCAGACCTGGGGGCTGATGTAATAGAGAATGGGGATGCCCAGCCGTTTGGCCGTCTTGCCGAGCAGCAGGTTGAAGTCGGGATAATCGATGAGGACAAGCAGAGAGGGGGGGCTTTTTCTGAGTCTCTCAACCAGGATCCTCCTGGCCTTCAATATATCACCAAGATGACTGAAGACCTCGGTAATACCCACAACGGCGATCCTGGCGGCATCAAACAATATCTCCACGCCTGCGGCGGCCAGCTCGGATCCACCCATACCGCAGAAGTCCAGACCCGGATTCCGGGCCCGCATGGCCCGAACCAGGCCGGCACCATGCATGTCGCCGGAGGCCTCTCCGGCGACCACCATGACCGTTTTTTTCTCTTTCGCCGTTACCACCGGATGATGCTCCCGATGGCCGAAACCATGCTAGGCGTCGAGTATATGCCGGACGGCCGCACGGTTTTCCTCGATCTGATCAATGACCTGGAGGGCGACATCCAATGCCCGCCTTCCCTCCTCTCCTGCCACCCGGGGCCGGGTTCTCTGCCTGACGTTAGTAACAAAATCAAGCAGTTCAAGCTCAAGGACATCCTGTTCAACAAAGCTGTTTTTCCTCACCTCGGGCTGCGGAAAGCCATCAGTCGTCAACTCCTTTTTCAGGGAAATGGACATGATCTCCTTTTTGGCGAAATCCACCGACAGATAGGTACCGGGTTGAAAGATGCGCATGCGGCGGATGTTATCCATGGAGATCCGACTGACCGTGATATTGGCGGTGCAGCCGTTTTCAAAAATGAGTCTGGCGTTGGCGATATCCGTGGACGACGTCACCACCGGGGTGCCGATGGTGTGGATATACTTAAGCGGAGAGTCGACAATGGTGAGAATGATATCGATATCGTGAATCATCAGGTCCAGCACCACATCAACGTCCACACCGCGATTTTTGAAGACGCTGATACGTTGGGCTTCGATGAACAGGGGATGGGTGAGCAACGGTTCCAGGGCCATGACCACCGGATTGAACCGTTCCAGCTGACCCACCTGGAGTATGCACTCCTGTTGGGCGGCCCGCCGGATGAGTTCATCCGCCTGCGCCAGAGTGGTGGTGATCGGTTTCTCCACCAGGACATCAACACCGGCATCCAGACAGGCAAGGGCCACCTCATGGTGTGAAGAAGTGGGCACCACAATGCTCGCCGCCTCAACCTGCGGGAGAAGTTCCCGATAATCTCCATAGGGCCGGGTGTTGTAGCGGGAGGCGATCCGCCGGGCCTGGGTTTCGTCGATATCAACGACACCGACCAGTTCAACATCTTCCATGGCCGCATATTTCTGGGCATGAAATTTCCCCAGATAACCCACTCCGATGACGGCCACCTTCAGCTTATCCATAAGCGTGCCTCTCCCTCTTCATACCAACTGCATTGATTAACCGGTGCCGAGCCTGTCTCCGCACCGCTGAAACGACCTTCAGATTCCCAGATAGGCCTTCTGCACTTCTGCATTGGCAAACAGTTTTTCGGCCTTGTCATGCAGAGTTATCCTTCCGTTTTCCAGGACATAACCACGAGAGGCGATTTTAAGCGCCAGGTTGGCATTTTGCTCAACGAGAAAAATTGCCGTATTCTGCTCACGGTTGATTTTGTCTATGATTTCAAAAATCTGTTTTGTCACCAGGGGAGCAAGTCCCATGGAAGGCTCATCAAGCAGGAGCAGCTGTGGCCGGGCCATCAGCGCCCTGGAAATGGCCAGCATCTGCTGCTCGCCGCCGGACAGGGTCCCGCCTTGCTGGTGCCGCCGTTCCGCCAAAATGGGAAAAAGGGTGAAAATATACTCCAGATCCCCTTTGATCTCCCGTTTATCCCGCCGCAGAAAGGCGCCCATATCCAGATTCTCCATCACGGTCAGGGCGGGAAAGATATGCCTGCCCTCCGGTACCTGGCTGATACCCAGAGCAACGATCCTGTCCGGTGAGAGATGTTGTATGGGCTTTCCCTTCAGAAGGATCTCACCGGATGCGGGAGGCAGGATACCGCTTATGGACATGAGAGTGGTACTCTTGCCGGCACCGTTGGCACCGATCAGACAGACGATCTCACCATCATCGATATGGAGGCTCACCTGGTGCAGAGCCTGGATATTGCCATAAAATGTGTTGATACGACGAAGTTCAAGCATCCGCATCCTCCCCGAGATAGGCCTTGATCACCGCTGGATCGGCACGCACCTCCTCCGGGCTGCCCTCGGCAATTTTTCTACCGTAATCCATGACAAAGATCCGATCGGAAAGACTCATCACCAGTTTCATGTCATGCTCGATGAGCAGAATGGAAAGCCCATCATCACGTATGCGGACGATGAGCTCGTCCAGCTCTTTGGTTTCCTGGGGATTCATGCCGGCCGCCGGTTCATCCAGCAGCAGCAGAAGCGGTTCAGTGGCCAGGGCCCGGGCAATCTCCAACCGTCGCTGGGCCCCGTAAGGGAGATTTTTTGCAAACTCCTGAAAGGCATCGGCAAGTCCGATCTTGCGGAGAATGGCATAGGATTCCTCGACAATATTCTTTTCCTCGCGCCGGGTACGGGGATCACGCAAAACAGCCCCCAGTACTCCGGCACGGGTGCGGCAATGCCTGCCGATCATGACATTTTCCAGCACCGTCATGTTGGGAAAAAGACGGATGTTCTGGAAGGTCCGGGCAAGACCGGCTTCGGTAACCCGGTTGGGTTTAAGACCATTGAGCCGTTTTGTCGTTTTCCCCGGCGGCGTCAACAACAGGTCGCCGCTGCTGGGTCGGTATATACCGGTGAGACAGTTGAAAAAAGTTGTTTTTCCGGCACCATTGGGACCTATAAGGGCGACAATTTCCCCCTGGTTGACAAAGAGGTCGAGACTGTCCAGGGCACGGACACCGCCGAAGTCCATGGTCAGATCTCTCACTTCAAGGATGGGAGTGCTCATACGGCTGAATCCGGTTCACTTTCCAAATGATATGTCCGACGGATATTACTGACGATTCCCTGGGGACGGAAGACCATCATCACCACCAGGACCGCGCCGAAAACCAGCATGCGATAATCGGAAAAGGCCCGCATGTATTCGGGCAGCAGCAGGAGTACGAGCGCGCCGATGACGACACCGACAATGGAACCCATGCCGCCGAGGACCACGATACAGAGGATGATGGCCGATTCCAGAAAGGTGAAGCTGGCCGGATTGACAAAGGTTGTCTTGGCCGCGAAAATCACGCCCACCATGCCGGCCCAGGTGGCACCGAGGGCAAAGGCGGTGAGCTTGGTCCTGGTCTTGTCGATTCCCATGGCCTGACAGGCGATCTCATCTTCCCGCAGGGCGAACCAGGCCCGACCGATGCGGGAATTCTGCAGCCGGTTGACGACGAAGATGGTCAGCCCCACCAGGATCAACATCAGGAAATAGAGATAGGTGATCGCGGTGCCCAGCGACATTTCCATGCCGAAGAAACCCGGCCTGGGAATATTTGAAATACCGCTCGGTCCCTTTGAAAACTCGTTCCAGTTCTCAAGAATCAAGCGGATAATCTCGCCGAAACCCAGGGTGACGATAGCCAGATAATCTCCCCGTAATCTCAACACCGGAAAACCCAGAACAATTCCGAAAAGAGCGGCCAGGACGGCGCCGATGGGAAGCACCGTCCAGAATCCCAGGCCGAAATGGAGATTCAGCAGGGCATAGGAGTAGGCGCCCACGGCGTAAAAGGCCACATACCCCAGATCGAGCAGACCCGCCACCCCGACGACGATATTCAGGCCCAGACCCAGCATGACATACATGAGGGCGGTGATCATGATGTTGGTCTGGTAAGAGGAAAAGAGGAAGGGAAAGAGAAGGGCGAATGCAAGGACCAGGGCCATGGCCGGTCGATAAATCTTTGGCTGCCTCAGGGCGAGGCGCAGTCGCCTCCTGCTCTCTTCCAGGCGCCGGCTATCCTTTTTCCCCCGGCGGGCCTGCCGCCGTTTTTTGATCAGATCGCCTGCCAGGGA